>Ga0272441_10002966_pt1 | contig 33365 bp, 31 predicted proteins | sample SSMProp6N_FD_193582 | JGI IMG/M metagenome (GOLD analysis project Ga0272441, IMG submission 193582) | Marine sediment archaeal communities from Little Sippewissett salt marsh, Falmouth, MA, United States - SSM-Prop-6N | ecosystem: Environmental > Aquatic > Marine > Wetlands > Sediment ... | reverse complement strand
GCGCATCCGGGCCGTCTTCGGGGGCCCGGGGGATCGCCGGCCGCTCGACGCCTACTGGGCCGTCGTCCGGTTCCCCGACGGGTGGACGCAGTGGGCGTACATCAGCCGTCTGGGCCGGTGCCGGCCGACGGGCCCGACGGACCTGCCGCCCGGCTCGCACCGGTTCCAGGTGAGCCTGCCGGAAACGCACCCCCGTCTGGACGTGCGGGCCCGGGGGACGGCGTGGATCCGGCCGCGGGAGGCGCCCGTCGTCTGGGTTGACGCCCGATCCCTCGTGCCGGAGGCGCTGGCCGGTCCGCACGCCGACGCCTCGGCTGTCGCCCGGCCGCCGGAGACCGTCCTCGCGGCCGTGGACGTGCTGAAGACCCTTGCGGGATCGCGCCGGCCGGTGTACCTTGTCGAGGCCGACGCCGAGCGGTACGATCGGATCCGCCGACGGCTCCAGCAGTGGGGCGCCCCGGCGGGCCCGGCGTTCTGGGTGACGCCGGACCGGCCGTACGGTCGGCTGAAAGGGCTGATCGGTGTCTGGCCCCAGGTCCGCGGTGCGGTCATCGCCTCGGACGACCTGGCCCACGCCGCCGAGCGCCTGAAGGTGCCCGTGGCGCGCGTGCCGTCGGCCGGCGAGACCGCCGGCGGGACGCCGGCCCCGGCCGACGCCTGGCGCCGCGCGCTGCATCGGCTGACCTCGCTGTCATCGACGAACTCCAACCCCCGGAGGTGACGTGTCTCGACAAGCCGCAGTCGTCCTCATCGTTCTGTCGGTCCTGGTGACGGTGGCGGGCTGTGCGAAGCCGCAGCAACTTCTCGTGCGGCCGCCGTCGGTCCCCGCGGAGAAGGCGTTTGTGTACGAGCCGATTCCCGAGTCCGTCGGGCACCCGTCCGCCGCCCGCCGGACCGCCAGGCCCGTGATCCATCGGCCGGTCCGGCCGGCGATGCCGGAACACGATGTCGCCTGGGAGGTCCACGGGGCCGTCCGCCCCTGGCGGTTCATCGTCGTCCATCACAGCGCCACGCACAAGGGCAGCGCCGAGGTCTTCGACCGCTGGCACCGCAACCACAACGGGTGGGACGAACTGGGGTACCACTTCGTCATCGGCAACGGGACGTACACCGGCGACGGCCGCATCGAGGTCGGCACCCGGTGGCCCAAGCAGAAGCACGGGGCCCATTGCAAGGTGGGGCAGGACGAGACGTACAACGACTTCGGCATCGGCATCTGCCTGGTGGGGAACTTCGAGAAGGAGTGGCCGAACGAGGCCCAGATGCGGTCGCTGGCCCGGCTGGTGGATTACCTGTCGGCCCGGTTCGAGATTCCCGACGCCCACATTTTCGGCCACGGCGACGTGGACGACACGCGGTGCCCGGGCCGGCACTTCTCGTTCGAGGCCCTGTTCGAGCGGCTCCGTCGGCGCCGTGCGGCCCGGGAGACGCTCGCCTCCGACGCCGCCAGGTAAGCGGTAGAGTGTTTCCCCTGGGAGTTGAGCCGGCGACGGCACGTCGCCGGTCGTTGGCGCGGCGGGGGTGGGCGACGATCTTGCCGCCCTTCGGTCGCCGGCTGTGGCAGCGGGCGGCGGCTCAGTTGATGACGACCCGCCCGCTGTTGTCGCGGCGCCAGTGGACGACGTCCGGGTGCTCCCGCTCGATGTCGTCCAGGATCTGCGACTGCTGCGTCGCCAGGGACTGCCACTCCTGGAGTTCGTACGCGAGCAGGTCGCGGATCGACACCATCCCCAGCGGGGCCCCGTCCTCGATGACCGGCATGTGTCGCACGTTGTGCGCCGACATCATCCGCCGAACCTGCTCCAGGCGCGTGTGCATCTGGCAGGCGACGACGTTGCGGCTCATGACGCGATAGACGGCCAGGTGATTGGGGTCGGCCCGGCGGGCGACCGCCTTGGCGATGATGTCGCGCTCACTCACGATGCCCGCCACCTGCCGGTTGTTGCCGAGCACGATCAGGCAGCCGACCTCGTAGTCGGCCATCATACGGGCGGCGGCGGCCACCGTCTCGTACTGGTCGATGGTCAGGATCGGTTCCAGGCGGCGTTTGCTGAGGTCCGTATCACGGATCGAGGCGACGGTTGCAGTCTGAGTCATGAATCCCCCAATGCAGGCGTACAGGTTCCCACTCCTTTATCGTGCGAATCCGCGTCATCTTTAGAGCCAATCCGGCCTTTTCGCCGACAGGTCGGTGCGGTGGGTCTTCGTCCCCGCCGCGCCTCTCCGGCCGCGGGTGCCGCGCTTGGCGTCGGTCCCATCGCCCGTTATAATACAGCCGGGGTCCGAAGGAGACGCGACCATGCCCGGCGAGGGTCGACAGACCGCCGTCTCCGACCTCCGCCTCAGCGTCTATTTGCGGGCGCTGCACCCGGAGTTCTTCGAGATCCGCGCCCGCCGCGACGTGGACGGTCTCGCCTTCAGCGGGCAGATGTGGCTCATCGAGGGCGGCCACGTCGTCGTTTATGTCGACGGGCCCGACGCCGTCACCGAGGTCGTCGCCCCCAAGGATTTGGAACTGCCCCAGCGCGGTCTCGCCCGCACCGCCGACCTCGCCGGCGACCGCGAGCATCGCGTGGAAGCGCGAGGCACGCTGCTCTACCAGATGGCGTACCAGGTGGAGCAGTGTTCGGCCGGCCGGTACGTGCGGGAGGCCGAAGAACTCCTCGCCTCCGCCCGCGGCGGACACGTGTATGCGGAAGGACCGTCCGAAGGCCGGGTCCGGGCCTTTTCCTACGCCGTGCCCGAACCGAAAGGCCGCGGCCTGCTCGTCCACGCCTGGCACGGGTTCCCCGCCGAGCGGACGATCCTGCGGACGCAGACGCTGATCGAGCGGCTTTAGCGGCCGGGATCGCACCGCCGTGGTTGAGCCGGCGACCGAAGGTCGCCGAGAAGCGCGAGGTGGCGATGAAACGCACACGTCCCATCCTGGCGATGACGCTGGTCCTGCTTATGGCGGCGTGCGCCTCCGCGGCCGGCTTCCGGACGGGGGGAGTCGGCATCGGCGGCCGCGCCGGCATCGGCATCGGCACGATCGAGGAAGACCCCGAGGTCACCCACGAGAAGTGGAAACAGAAGGCCAAGGAGGATTACAAGACCGGCATGGAGGCCCTGGCGGCCGGCAAGAAGGCCCAGGCCGTCAAGTTCTTCATGCGGGCGTATGCGATCGGCCGGCGCTATCGTATCGACTCGCCGTATCCTCAGAAGGCCGCCGACGAACTCGCCAAACTCTCCGAGGACGGCCTCCGCGCCCTGGACGTGGCCCGCGACCTCGCGACCGGCGAGGCGCCCCGGGCCGGCCTGGTGGAACTGAAGCGGATCATGCGCGTCTACCTCGGTCTGCCGCCGGCGAAGCAGGCGGGGCGGCTGCTCCGCGAACTGGAGTCGGCCCCGGCGTTTCGGGCCCGCCTCCGCGAGTCGGAACTGGCCGAGCAACTCGCCCGCGCCGAGACGCTCCGGACCCGGGCCGCTGCCCTCGCCGCCGACGCCGACCTCGACGACGTCCGCGGCGCCGCCCCCGCCGAGGGCGAGAAGGCCGCCGAAACGACGCCGGCCCCCGAGCCCGCCGCGGGCGAGCAGGGCGAGGAAGATGGCGCCGCTCCCGAGCCCGCCGCGGAAGCGGCGGGTCATCCGAATCTGCCACGTCGGCCACCCCTGCCGGAAGGCGTCGCCGCCGCCGAGGTCGGCCAGCGCTCCCTCACCCCGGCCGAGCGCGAGGCCCGGCGGCTCGACCTTCTGGCCGAGGCGCACGCCATCTACGCCCGCGTCGCCGAGGCGGGGAAGGGGACCGAGGTCGCCGCGAAGGCCGAGGCCGCTCTCCGCCGCCTGGAAAAGGACCCGCGGCTCATGGCCCGCGTCCGCCGCGAGCAGCAGCGCGACCAGGCCCGCGAGTGGTTCAGCCTGGCCACCAACTACATGCGGGCCGGACGGATGGACAAGGCCCGCGAGTTCCTCAAGAAAATCCTCGCCGAGTGCCCCGACACGCCCCAGGCCCGCGAGGCCCGCGGCTACCTCGACGGCATGACCGAGTAGGCCGAGGATTCTCCGAGCGGCATGCGCCGTCGTTGAGCCGGCGACCGAAGGTCGCCGAGAGGCCCGAGGCGCGTTCGGCGGGCCGACGACCGGCGACGTACCGTCGCCGGCTCAACAAATTCGGCGGCTCAAGGGAAAGGCCAATGGACTCTCGGAACCGTTACAGCCGGGTGGAGATACGATGACCCACGACGACGTCCTCGAACGCATGTGCCGCGTCGGTGTCGCGCCGGTCGTGCGTGCGCCCTCGCCGGACGGGCTCCTCGACATCGCCCGGGCCCTGGCGGCCGGCGGCATCCCGATCTGCGAAGTCACGATGACCGTGCCGGGGGCGATCGACGGCATCCGCCGGCTCGCCGGTGAGGTCGGCGACGAGATCCTCGTCGGCGTCGGCAGCGTGACCGAGCCCGGCCAGGCCGAGGAGGCGATGGACGCCGGCGCCCGGTTCGTCGTCGGCCCCGTCCTCGTGCCCGAAGTCATCGAGGTCGCCCGCGACCGCGACACGGTCGTCGTCCCCGGCGCGTACACGCCGACGGAGGTCTTCCAGGCCTACGCGCTCGGGGCGGACATCGTGAAGGTCTTCCCGGCAAGTGTGGGCGGGCCGGCGTACCTCAAGGCCCTGCTCGCGCCGATGCCGTTTCTGAAGGTGCTGCCGACCGGTGGCGTGAACCTGGAGACCGCCGGCGACTTCATTCGCGCCGGGGCCGTGACGCTGGGGGCAGGCTCGGCGCTGGTGAAGAAGTCGGCCGTCGCCGACGGCGATTGGGCCGCCATCACGGACCTCGCGCGCCGGTTCCGCGAGGAAGTTGAGAAGGCCCGCGCGGAATAGAGCAGGCGGGTGGCATCGCCAACCGAGGTTGGATGGCCATGCGCTGTGAGGCGCATGGCCACGGCAAGCGTGGCCATGCCACCCCGCCGGCGTCTTGCACCAAGATTGAGGAACCACGAATGCGCACAACGATCCTCACGGCTACGATCCTTCTGGCGATGGCCGCGACGACGGCCGCCGGCGCCGGCGAGGAGGACGTCGTCTTCTCCACCTGGTTCGGCGGGGCGGAGGACGATCGCCTGACCGCCCTGGCCGTCCTCAAGGACGGGTCAATCCTGGTCGGCGGCGACGCCGACGGCGAAGGCGCCCTGATCCGGCTCTCGGCCGACGGCCGGAAAATCCTCTCCCGCCGCCGGACCGACGGGCCCGTCAGCGACATGGCGCTTGCGCCCGACGGCACGGTGCTGGCCGCCGGCGGCTTTGGCGTGGTCGCCCTGTCGCCCGATGCGCAGAAGATCCTCTGGACGCATCCCACGGGCGGCGCCGGCGCCCGCGTCGCTGCCGGGCCGGACGGCTCCGCCGTCGTCCTCGCGGACAAGCGCGTCACGGTGGTGGCCGACGGCGGCGAGGCGCGCGGCTCCTGGACCGTCAAGGGTGGGTACGTCGAGGACGTCGCCTGCGACCCCGCACGCGGACGCGTCTTCGTCGCTGGCTTCGACAACAAGCGCGGTCACAGCAACCCCGTGCAGGTGGCGTTCGTCTACGCCTACGACGGCGGCGGCAAGCAGGTCTGGAAGGCGTACGGCTGGGGCGGCAAGGAGGTGGACGACCGCGGCCTCATGGCCGACACCCGCGGCTACCGCTTGGCGATGGGGCCGGATGGCAAACTGTACGTCGCCGGCGAAAGTGCGGGCGGCAACACGATGTGGGGCCGACGGGCCCAGGACCTCGACGCCAAAGCCGACCTGCTGCTCGGTGACAAGTATCAGCACGCGTTCAATACGTCGTCGAACCACATTACGTACCTCGGCCGGCTGGACCCCCAGACGGGCCGGGACGAAGGCGGGACGATGCTGCTCGCCCGCGTCGAGGGGAACAAGGGGAACACGATCCGGCCGCGGGCCCTGGTGGTCGACGCCGAGGGGAACCTGTACGCCGGCGGGATGTCGGCGTCGGGGTGCCCGATCTCCGAGGGCGCCTTCGGCGCCGCCGAGCCCACCGGCGCGTGGTTCTGCGTGTTCGACAAGGGGTTCAAACGCCTCTACGCCACGACGTTCGGCAACGGGCGGACGGCGGCCATCGCCCTCGGGCCCGGCGCCGTCGTCGCCGTCGGCGAGGCGAAGGAGGGCGTCGTGCCGCACGAGGCGATGCAGGCCGAGCCGGGCGGCGGGCTGGACGGATGGATCGTCGCGCTGAAACGAAGGTAAAGCGGATTTCAGATTTCGGATTTCGGATTGACGGACAGGTCAGACCAATGCGAACGGGTGGATGTTCGCCGCGCCGCGTGCGCCGCGCGGGCCGTTGCCGTGTGCGCTGCGGTCGTCTTGCCCCTTGTCATCGCCGGCTGCCATCTCCCACCGCCCCAGCCGCGGAAGCCGAACTATTACGAGGTCCGCGGACGGGTCGTCGACGCCGAGACGGGCACCGGCGTGCCGACGGCGCGCGTCCGGCTGCGGGCCGTCCTCGCCGGCCCGGTCGGGGCGCAGTACCTCACGGCGTACGCCGTCACGCGCGATGACGGATCGTACCGGGTGGAACTGTCGGCCACGTTCGACATCATGCAGGACGCCGGGGAGGTGCGGCTGGACGCGTCCAAGGCGGGGTACATTCCGGGCGGGGCGGACCTGGCGCCGCCGGCCAAGAAACGCAAGTACTATGAGGCGCCGGACATCGTCGTCCAACCCGGCCGGGCCCCGACGCCGCCGCCGAACCTGGAAGGGCTCGGCGTGCCGATCCCCGAACCGCCGGCGCCGAATCCGGTGCCGTGGAAACGGTAAACAATTTCGGATTGCGGATTTCGGAATTCGGATTGGCGGGGAAAGGTGCTTGCCGCGGCGCGCCGCGGCCTACGTCTCTCGCTGGGCGCGGTACTCGGCGGGTGTCATAGCGAACGTCTTCTCCACCGCGTACCGATACTCCGGCCCGGCGTTGTACGTGCAGAAGGGATACAGACGGCCGTTCGGGTCGGCGTAGTGGATGACGCATCGGCGGACGCGGTTGATCTCGTAGTTGTACCGGTCCATAAAGTGCATGCCGGCCACCAGGAGGCTGCGGAAGGTCTTCTTGCCGGCCTGGCCGCGGCCCACGTTCTTGTCGACCATGCCGTTCAGGGCGTGGAGCCAGTCCGGGAAGGTCATGCCCGCCGGCGCCCCCTCCTGCCGCCAGTGCCGCTTCAGCGCCAGGAACGCCCGCGTCTTGCGGAAGAAGCGGAACCGGCTGCGCCCGGTCTGTCCGGCCAGGTGCCACATGTCGTCCAGGAGCCCCTTCAGGTTGAAGAACTGCGGCACGGGCACCGCCCGGCCGTCCGTCCCGATGAAGAGGTACGTCCCCAGGGCACAGTGCGGATGGCACGACATGACGATGTTCGCCTCGCCGCGCACCGCCTCCACCAGCCGCGTGAACGGCTGGACGCACGAGAGCGGATACCAGTCCTCGTAAAGGTCCGTGATGCCCGTCTGCTCCGAGACGTCGCGGGCCATGTCCGTCAGCGTGTACCGCTGGGCGAGGCGTTCCTCTCGGCTGATGCGGCCGGTGAAGGCCACCGGCTGGAACGAGATGCCGGAGATCGTCTCGATGCGCTCGATGGCGAACCGGACGATGTCGCCGACCTGGCCGTCGTTGAAGCCCCGTACGAGCGTCGGCACGAGGACGATCTTCATGTCCGTGTCCATGATGCGGTCGACGGCCCGCATTTTCTCGTCCATGAGAGGCCGGCCGCGCGTCTTCGTGTAGACCTCGTCGGTCACGCCGTCGAACTGGAGGTAGATGTCGTGGAGACCGGCGTCCTCGCACCGCTTGGCGAAATCCTCCTCGTGGGCGAACCGCAGGCCGTTCGTCGCGATTTGTAGATGCGAGAATCCCATCTCCGTGGCCGAGCGCAGCACGTCGAGGAACCGCGGATACAGCGTGGGCTCGCCGCCGGAGAACTGGACGGCCCGTCCGGCCGCCGGCCGCGTCTCGCGATAGGTGCGCAGCATGCCGAGGACCTGCTCGAACGTGGGCTCGTACACGTAGCCGGCCGCGTCGGAGTTGGCGAAACAGATGGGGCACCGCAGGTTGCAGCGGTTCGTGAGGTCGATGTTCCCGAGGGCGGTGTTCGAGGCGTGGTCCGGGCACAGGCCGCACTGGTGCGGGCACCCGTCGGACGCCGGCGTCTGCGGGTTCTCCAGGCCGTCGCCGTCGGCGTAATGGTACTCCTCGGCCTTCAGGTAGAGGCGGGCGTCGGACCAGTAGAGGTCCTCGACGGGGCCGTGGTCCGGGCAGGTCTTCTCCATCCAGACCTGGCCGTCTTTCTCGAAGAGGCGGGCGGGGATGCGGCGAAGGCACTCCGGGCAGACGGACGGGACGGTCTTCGGCAGTCCGCGCGCCAGCGGCGGGATCGGCCGGCCCGAGAGGGTGTGTTTGACGTCGGAGTCCGTGAGGCCGGCGGTCGACGGTGGGTTCATCATGCTCCCTTATGCTGCGACGGCGGGGCTTTGGCGGCCACGACTCCGCCGCCGCCCGGACGATGGGGGATTATAGGCCGCTGCCGCGCCCGACTGCAAGGCAGGAATGGCACACGAGGCGAACGGAAAAAGGTTCCAGGAGTCGTTTTCGGGGTGCTTCCGGGCCGGCCGGTTCTTCCGCCCTGCGAAAAAGACTCCTGGAACCTCTTTCCGTCATTGGCGCTAAGCGTCGCGCAGGCGTCGACGCTTCTCCATCTTAAGAAGACGGACGTCCTCCTGGTGCCGCGGTGCGTTGAGCCGGCGCTTGTTTCGGATCAGGCTGTCGATGTCGATGTAGTTGGCCGGCGTGTCGCCATAGTGGGCCTTTACCCGCTTGGACCAGGCGGTCTTGAACCGCACGCCCGGGATCGACAGCAGCAGGTCGATGCGGTTGGGGTCGACGCCGATCTGGACGACCTGGTCCAGGACACCGAAATCGAGCAGATGGGTGCTGCCGAACTCGGCCAACGCACGGTTGACGTGTTCGACGTTGGCGTCGGACGGCTCGACCCACAGGTCGAAATCCCGCGTATAGCGGGGTTTGGCGTGGTAACAGACGGCGACGCCGCCGATGATGAGGTACCGCGCCCGGTGCTTCTCCAGAGTCCGAAGCATATCCTCGAAATCGGCGTTGACCTGCGAGGGTTGTTCGGGCATTCGCGTCTGCCTAGCGTCGGCCCCGTTTGATCGTCTCGGCGTCCCGCTTCAGGGCCTCCAGCGCCGCCATCCGCTGCTGCGGCGTGAGGCTCTGCCAGTACGCCAGGTCCCACTCCTCGGCTTCCTCGTGGCTGTGGGCGACGTGGACGACCATGCGTCGCCGGCGCTCGCGGGCGCGTTCCTTGAGGCTCATTTTCTGCTCCTCGCCGAGCAAATTCCGCCGAGCGTTCAACACCCCTATTGTACCATAATCGGCACTGAACGGCAGATGTCTCCTGCCGGAACCAGCGCCCGGCCGGCTTCAAAAGGTGTCAGGCACCCGTAACGACCTTAAAGGTGCCTGATGCCTCTTCTCACCGCAGCGCGGGGGCAACCTTGACGATCAGGTCGAATACGATGTGCACCCCTGCCACCACGCCGAAGCCGCGCAGGGCTAAGACGTATCCCAAATACGCGCCGGCGGCCGAGCGGAACAGAAACGAATCCCACGCGAACCGGTTCGGATCGTCCAACGTGTGGGCGCCGGCGAAGATGCCCGCCGCAATCAGGATGACCGCCACCGTCACGCCGGGGGAGTCGCGGCGAAGGACCTTCCGGGCGAGCCACAGGACGGCCCCGACCATGAGCAGGCGGAAGAGCAGTTCCTCGTAGATGCCCGCCCCGATGCTCGTCATCGCCAGGGCCAACCAGTCGGGGTCCGCGGCGGGCGCGCCGGCCGCGGCGGGCAGCGCCAGGGCCGAGCCCGTCCGGGCCGCCAGGCGCATCACCACGAGCAGCACGAGCACGGGGACCGTCAGCAGCAGGGTTTCGCCGGCCATGTGTCCGAGCAGTCGCGGCGGCACGCGCCACGGGTCCCGCCGCACGAGGTGCCAGACGAGCAGGACCGCCACGACGAGCCACGTGGGGGCGAGCACGCCCGTCAGGCCCAGCGGCTCCAGCGCCTGCCGCAGCAGCAGGTCGGCCCGGGCGGCCAGGTCCGGCCGGACCCAGATCAACCCCAGGGCGTAGAACGCGAGCACCGGCGAGAGGAACAGCAGGCTCGGCAGGGGACGGGTGGCGGCCGGGTCGTGGAGGAAGCGGCCGGCGGCCGCCGTCGCCCCCCGGGCGGAGGCGGTCTGACGCGGGCGCTTCGTCCGCGCACGGGACGCCGTCGACCGGCGGCGGGTCGAGCGTTTCCTGGTGGAACGGGCGGCTGCCATGGCCGGAAGATACCAGCGGCCGCCGCTGTGTCAATTTCGGATTTCGGAATTCGGATTGCATCCCCCGCCGCAGCCGCTACGCTTGGTCCGAGTTTCGTCACTCTGTTTATCCGACGGGGAGACCGCATGACCACGGACGAAAAGATGCGGGCGTTCTACGATGCGATGCTCGAGGCCCTCGGGCCGCAAGGGTGGTGGCCGGCCGAGACGCCGTTGGAGGTCGTCGTCGGCGCCGTCCTCACGCAGAACACGAACTGGAAGAACGTGGAGCGGGCCATCGCGAACCTGAAGCGCGAAGACCTGCTCGACCCCGTTGCCCTGGACGCCGTCGACGCCGAGCGCCTCGGCGAGGTCATCCGTCCCGCCGGCTACTTCCGCGTGAAGGCCCGCCGACTGAAGAACCTGATGCACCTGCTGGCCGACCGGTTCGGCGGCGACCTGGACGCCCTCTTCGCCCTCGGCACCTCGAGCCTCCGCGAGACGGTGCTGGGCGTCAGCGGCATCGGGCCCGAGACGGCCGACTCCATCCTCCTCTATGCGGCCGACCGGCCGGTCTTCGTCGTCGACGCCTACACCGCCCGCATCCTGTACCGGCACGGGATGATCGAGTCGGGCGTCGGGTACGAGGACCTCCAGTCGCTCTTCGAGGAAGCGCTTGCCGAGGACGTGCCCCGTTACCAGGAGTACCACGCCCTGCTCGTGGCGGTGGGGAAGGACTACTGCAAGAAGCGGGCCCCCCGGTGCGACGAGTGCCCGCTGGCGCCGCTGCTGGAGGACGGGCAGCCGGTGACGGAGATCGTGTGATGGGGCATCCGGCGCGGTGGGGCAAGACGGCCCACCGCACGTTAGAAAGGGTCCGCGTTGTCACCCTGAGCGAAGCGAAGGGTCTCGCCGTGCGGATTACAGAAAGGCAACGACCACGGCGAGATTCTTCGGCCCGCAAGCGGGCCTCAGAATGACAACGCTAACCCCGCCGGACTGCCCACCGCGCCAGGCGCCAGGGTTCTGTCAGTTCTGCCGGGCCTGTTCGGCGACGGAGGGTTTGGTCGCGGCCTCGTCCTTTTGCGTCGGCGGAGCGTCGGGCGTGCGGCCGGGCACGAGGCGGGCGGCGGCGGCCAGTTCGAGCCGGCTCCGCGCATCGTCGGCCAGGAGCGGCGTGGCGGGGCCCCGGAGGGTCTGCCGGATCGCCGCCCGCGCTTCCGGGTCGATGTCGTGCCACGCCGTGGCGCTCGCCCGTCCCTGCCGTTTGCTCTGGTACAGCGCCTGGTCGGCCAGGAAAACGAGCAGTTCGGGCGATGTGACTTCCGGGTCGTCGGGGTAGGTGGCGGTGCCGATGCTCAGGCGGATCGGGACGGCGCTCTCCTGCATCTGGAAGGTGTGCTTGCGGCAGGTGGTGAGGATGCGTTTGGCCAGCGCCTGCACCTCCTTGTGGCCGGTGCGCGGACAGACGAGGGCGAACTCGTCGCCGGCGTACCGGGCGACCAGGTCCGACTCCCGCGCGCACTGCTTCAGGATGACGGCCACTTCCTTCAGGACGTAGTCGCCGAACGGGTGCCCGTGCTGGTCGTTGACGCTCTTGAAGTAGTCCAGGTCCACGATGACCATCGACAGGTCGTGCCCGTAGCGTCGGCTGATCTTGAACTCGGTTTTGAGCCACTCCATCAAGTATCGATAATTGTATAGAGCCGTCAGGCCGTCCGTGATGCTGCGGACCTTGAGGGCCCGGTTGTCCTCGCGGAGTTGCTTGAGGAGGGCGGCTTCGCGGGCGATGGTCTCGTCGAGTTCGGTCCGCACCCGCCGGAGCCGCTCGTGCACCGCTTTCAGACGCAGCGCCGCGTGCAGGCGGTACTCCAGGGTTTCGCCGTCGATGTCGAGCGGCACGACGTCGTCGACGCCCGCCTGGAGGACGGCCCGGCGCTTAGCGGCCGGCAGGGCCGACTCCATCACGCCGAGCACCGGCACGTACGTGTCCGTCCGCAGGCTCTTCAGGACGCGGGCCGTGTCGGCCAGGTCGAACTGGCCCGGCTGGTTGACCACCAGGACGAGATCGAGGGTTTCGGCTTTGACGACGGCCATGGCGGCCAGGCAGTCCGGCACCGTCTGGACGGCGACGCCGGCGGCTTCCAACGTCTCCACCAGGCCGCCGGACTCCGCATCGTCGCCGACGACCGCCAGGACCTTGTGCTGCTGCGGCATGGAACCTCCCCGTTTGGCTGGATTCGACCCCGTGGACGCACGCCCTGCTGCCGCCCGTGCGACACGGACGGCGTCCATGAGTCAGCATACGCGGGGAGGGGCGGGAGGCAAGTCGCGGATCGGGACGGGCGCGGGAACCTCGCGCAAGTCCTTGTTTTGGAAATGGTTACGCGACCGGGGCGGATGCGAAGCCAGCGGCGAATCTGCGCCGACACCCCGCGGAAACGGCCGGTTTTCCGCCGGCAAACGCGGTTCGCGCCCCGCCTCACCCCGCGTGGCCGCCCGCCGTCAGCAACTTCGACCCCGTCCGGATGTACCCGATGAGCGAGACGACCGCCAGCGCCACCGTTACTGCCCACACGCCGTACAGCGCGTACCAAGCCGCCGGCCCGACCCACGCCAGCAGGTCCGGCGCCATGCACGTGACGACCACCGTCGCGAACTGCATGACGGTGGCTCCCTTGCCCGAGACGCTGGGCAGCCCCTGAAACAGGCCGCACACCAGGTACAGGACGACCGCTCCGCCCAGCATGAACAGGGCCCGGCTGACAAGGGTGACGCTGACCCAGTAGGGCAGGGTGAGGGCCTCGCCCTCGGCGAGGACGCCGGGAATCGACAGGGTGACCATCGCGCTGATGCCGAAGGCGTAGTCGGCCAGGGGATCGAGGATCGAACCGATGCGGGTCACGGCGCCCGTCCGCCGGGCCAGGATGCCGTCCGCCGCGTCCGCCACCCCGATCGCCAGCGCCAGGCCCATCGCCGCGTACCGGTATCCCCAGTGGTCGCGCGCCTGGAGCAGGAGCATGACGAACACAGGCACCATCAGCAGGCGGGCGATCGTGATGCGGTTCGGCCAGGACATGTCAGCGGCTCCCGCTTCCCGGACGTGGCGGGGAAGTGCTGTCAAGGTACGGGAAATGCGGCGGGAGTGTCAACGGAAAGAATTGCAATTGTCCCATGTCCGGCGACAAAGGCCAAAGGCCAAAGGGCCAAGGACCGCGGTTAGGTTCTGTCTGACGAATCGGATCTGGCTTCGGGCGGCTGCATTCGCCCCCGGCGTCGTCGCCTTGCATCGCCGATTCAGATGCGAATCGCCTGCTTCGTGCTCCTTGCCTGGGGCGAATTCGCTCGCTCTCGGGCCGACGACCGATTCGTCAAACAGAACCTAGAACACCACGCCCGGATAGCCGACGGCCGCCTCGTAATCGGTCCGCCCCATCTTGTCGCGGAGCACGTCGAACGAGGTGGTGTACCGGACGACGTGACCGGCGGTGGCACCGAGGACCCGCGCCGCGGTCGTCGTGGCGGCGACGGCGCCCGCCCCGCACGCGTTCAGGCGGGTGCGGGCTTCCTGGACGATCTTCTCGGCGTCCAGCGTCTCGATGAGACGGAGCATCCGCCGGTCGTTTTCGTCGCGGACCCAGCGGACGGCCGCCTCGCCGAGCCCCTTCGGCGTGAACCCGTACGACGGGCCGTAGTGCGTCAGGTCCGACGACCCGATGCAGACGGCGTCGGCCTGGCGCTCGCGGATCGTCTCGCCGACCACCCGCCCCAGGGGCACGGCCGTCTCGTCGCCGGCGACGAGGATCGGCACGATCTGGATGTCGGGGAACAGGTACTGGAGGAGCGGCAGTTGGACCTCCAGGCTGTGCTCGGCCTCGTGGGCCTGGGGGTTGGACGTCAGCAGGTCCCCAGCGGCGGCGCGGGAGAGGATGGCGTCGGCCAGGCGGGCATCGACCGGCACCTCGCCCAGGGGCGATCGCCACGCCCCCTCCGGGAACAGGGCACTGCCCGAGATCGGCCGATGCGCCGCCCCCAGCAGCACGAACGTCTGCGGACGCCGCCGGCTCTCGATCGCCCGAAAGACCGTGAACGCCGTCTCGCCCGAAAAGAGCCAGCCGGCGTGAGGCACGATGCCGCCCAGCGGCCGGTCCGGGACGTCGGGGAAGTCCTGCGGCACGAACATCTTCTTGATTTCGTCTTCGCAGGCGTGCCGGTCGCGCGGATAGAAACGGCCGGCGACGGCGGGTTCGCGGACCATCATGATATGTCCCCCCGGCTAAAGTGGCTGCCCTGCCTGTTACGGGCCTTCTACTTCCATGCTACCGGCGGCCGGCTGTATTGCAAGGGGAGAAACTCGGCGGGGCGACGGGTGGCATGGCCACGCTTGTCGTGGCCATGGGCCCATGCGACAAGCCGGCCCTACGCCCCGGGGTCGTGCGGCTCCGTGACGCGGCGGGCCTCGAGGGCGGCGTCGAGGTCCGCCTCGCTCATCAGGCCCTTCTCGAGGATCCACTCGCGCACCGTCTTGCCGGCCGCCAGCGCCTCCTTCGCCACTTGGGCCGCCTCGGCGTACCCGATGGGCTGATTGAGCAGGGTTGCCAGGCCGACCGACGCCTCGAAGTAGTGCCGGCACCGCTCGGCGTCGGCTTCGATGCCGAGGATGCACCGCTGAAGGACGACCGGCAGGAAGTTCTTCAGGATCGTCAGGCTCTGGAGCAGGTTGTGGGCCATCAGGGGCATGAAGACATTGAGTTCCATCTGTCCGGCCGCGACCGCCGCCGCCACCGCCGCGTCGTTCCCGACGACCTGCATCGCCGCCATGTTCAGGCACTCGAGGATGGAGGGGTTCACCTTGCCGGGCATGATGCTGGAGCCCGGCTGGACGGCGGGCAGACGGATTTCCGCCAGGCCCGTCCGCGGCCCGCTGGAGAGGAGCCGGAGGTCGTTCGCGATGCGCGTCAGTTCGAGCGCCAAATTCCTGAGGGCCGCGCTCACCCCGGCGGCCGGGGCCATCGACTGCATCGCGTGCCGCAGGTCCGGTGCCGGTGCGAGGTCCAGCCCCGCGATCTCCGCCAGGTGCGCGACCGCCTTCTCGGCGTACTGCGCGTGCGTGTTCAGGCCCGTGCCGGTGGCCGACCCGCCCAGCGGGACCGTCCGGCAGGCGTCGAGGGCGGTCCGCAGGCTGCCGGCCGAGGCGCGCATCGCCCCGCCGTACGCCGTAAACTCCTGCCCCAGCCGGACGGGGACGGCGTCCTGGAGGTGCGTCCGGCCGGACTTGACGATGCCGTCGAACGCGCGGCCCTTCTCGGCCAGGCCGTCGGCCAGGGCGTCGAGGACGGCCGCCAGGGCCGTGCCCTCCAGCAGGACGGCCACGTACATGGCCGTCGGGAACGTGTCGTTCGTCGACTGGCTCATGTTGACGTGATCGTTGGGATGGATGACGGCGTAGGAGCCGAGCGGGTGGTCGAGGATCTCGTTCGCGCGGTTGGCGAGAACCTCGTTCGTGTTCATATTCAGACTCGTCCCCGCCCCCGCCTGGAACGGGTCGACGACCCACTGGTCCATGAGGCGGCCCTGCTTCAGCACCTCCTGGCAGGCCTGTTCGATGGGGGCGCACGTTTTGGTCGTGATCTTGCAGAGGTCGCCATTCGTGCGTGCGGCGGCGAGTTTGACCGTGACGTACGCCCGCACGAGCGCGGGCGCCGGCCGCTGGCCCGACACGGGGAAGTTCTCCACGGCCCGCTGCGTCTGGGCGCCCCAGTAGGCCCCGGCGGGGACGCGAACCTCGCCGAGCGTGTCGGTTTCAGTGCGATAAGAGTCGTCGGCCATGGCGTGGGTCCTTCGTGATTCGGTTCTCAACGCGGAGACCGCGGAGAACGCAGAGAACGACCGGGAACGGCGGAAAGCGGGTTTCGCCGGAGGCGCCCGGGTTGGTGCCTTTGTTTGATTTGACGCCTCCGTCACTTTGTTCCTGTTTGCTTTTCTCTGCCTTTCTTTGCGCTCTCTGCGTTCTCTGCGTTGAGATTCGTTCAGTCGAAACCGCCGCCCGGCTGCTGCCCGTAGCGCGAATGGTAGACGTCGTAGAGGCGCTGGGCCTCCTCGGGCGGGATCGGAATCGGGTCTCCCTTCGTCATCGCCAGATGGACGGTGCGGGCGATGTCCTCGACGACGACCGCCGCTTTCAGCGCCCCCCGCGCGCTCGTGCCGACGGCGAACACCCCGTGGTTCTGCATGAGGACGGCGGGGCACTGGAGACGGATCTCGCGCAGGATCCGGACGACTTCCTCCCCGATTTCCGTCCCGCCGATCTTGGCGTACCCGCCGCACGGAATCGGGATGCCGAACGCGTCGCCGTGCTCCGTCAGGTACACGGGAATGGATTGGCCGAGGGCGGCGAAACTCGACGCATGCGCCGAGTGCGTGTGGATGACGGCGTGGACCTCGCCCATCGCCTCCAGGATGGTCAGGGCGGTGGCGGTGTCGACGCTCGGTTTCAGGTCGCCCTCGACGACCGTGCCGTCGAGCCGCACGACGGGCAGCATCTGGGGCGTCATGTCGTCGAAGAGGACGCCGGACGGCTTGACGACCACCAGGCCGGTGTCGGGGTCCCGCTCGCAGACGTTGCCGCTGGTCCACGAGACGAGTCCGAGCCTCGGCAGTTGGCGGTTCGCCCAGCAGACGCGTTCTTTGAGGGCCTCGAGCACGCTGATCTCCCGGAGATATCCGTTCCGGCCGGAGCGTGATGCGGTGCGGTCGCGGCCGCGACGCCCCTCGCGAGTCGGCACGAGTGTACCAGCCGGCGGGTGCGTTTGGAAGGCCCCGGCGCCTGCCGCGGGCGAATCGATCGGACCGCCATCGCGGCCGGTCGCGGGTCGGCACCCTTTTGGCGAACCCGTTGGCGGGTTGGCGCGGGCGGCCGGTCATTCCGCGGCCTACCGGTCCTCCTCCACAACGTCGTAGCCAAGCAGGACGGCGACGTCCTTGATGACGTGCCTGAGGTCGCCGAGCGTGGCGGCCCGGTGGATGCCATAGTCATCGGGGGAGAAGTGTTTCTGGATCGTTTGGGCATCCTGGACTCTGGTGACCAGTTTGGTCCTGCACAGGATGCTGTCGATGCGATCGGGGTCGTAGACGTCGCGCGCGCCGACGACCTCGCCGGTGTAGAGGCCGATTTTCTTGTGAAGCGCGTACAGTTTCCAGATGGTGACCGGTTCTCCGGCGGGCCATTCCACCTTGAGCCCCGTTGCCGAGCCGGGTTTGTGCGTGTCCCTGAGGGGGCTTTGCGCGTGTGTGGTGATGACATAATCCACTATCCTGTTATCTCCGTAGGGATTGACGGGGGCTCCGCAGTGGGTGAGGATGGTCGTGTTGTTGGCGGGGTCCACGATGAGGTCGCCGAGCATGCTGGGCCTGCCTGTGAGGAAATACCCCAGGAGCTGGGCCGCGACGATGTTGGGATAATTCTGGCAGACCGCCTGGATGCCACGCCTCTTGAAGCCGCATTCAAGGCCGAGGCCCGGCCAAAAGCGGTCGGCGACGTCGCGGGTGGGCTTAAGCCGTCTCATGAACGTCGAGACGGCATTGCACTTATACTTGTTTCTCAAGGCTTCAAATGCCAGATACGCCCTGGCGTTCTTGGTAATCTCGGGCCTTGCGGCCGTGACGCCCCGGGCCAGGGATATCCACTCTTCCGAAATCCTCTCCGCTTCCTCCACGTCGCTTTGTTCGTAGGCCTCGAAGAATTCCTGGGGCGGGACGATGACCAACTCCACACCCAACGAATCCTTCAGGGCGCGAGTGTACCTCTCGTTGTAGTCTTTTGGCAGGTGCTTGTGCGCGTCGCCCTGGTAATCCACCTGCGAAAGCAGCTGGTACGGAGAAACCACGAGGACCCGGGATGCCTTCAGTTTCGCGATCGCCTCGATCAGCCTGATCTTGTAGACGAGGTCCCGAAACATGGCGGCGGACACAGACGGATCGGAGAGGCTGCGTCTATCCAGTTGGGCGGTCAACACCTTGCCGTCCTGATAATCCGCCTCGCCGACCGTGACGCTTTCGGCTGCTTGCTCGCCGGCGAACTCCTTGTGGGGGAAGTTCATGAACTCATAGAGGTTATACACCGCAATGGTGGGCAGGCCCGAGAAGGCCAGGCTGTAATCGCGGCTGGGGCCGCCCCCCGCCCCGACGCCGACCAGGAGGATGCCGTCCAGTTCCTGTTTCCGCTCTTTCAGTTCGTCGACGACCGATGCCAGGCGTGTTTCCTGCTTGGTGACGTCCCTGGCGATGAATTGCACGCCGGGGCATTCGTGCTTGAGCTGCTCCAGCAGTTCATCGTTCGTCGTGAACAACTCGGGGTTGACGCCGGCCCCGGGACCGGCGAAGCCGCGGCTGAGGAATACCGTGTAAATGAGGGTCTCCTCGTGCGGCGTTCCATCTGGTAACATGCACGTCCTCAGGTCTCTATTTAGAATCAGTTCCTGTGTCGGGGTCAGCCCCGGCCTGGCCTGATGTTCGGCACAGCCCTGGGCCGCCGCCAGGGCCGCGAGAACGGAAAGAACCAACTTCAAGGTGGGCCTGTTGGGCTTGGACGGTGCGCGTGCCATGATGCCCCTCCTTGTGTTCCCGGTCACTCTGAAAGGGCGCGGAGACGGGCACCGCTGTGACGCGCGATGCCTCGGGCCGGTTCCGCGCAGGCAGTGTACCATTTGGCGCGGACGTTTGGAAGGACATGGCCTGCTGGTGACGGCTGCGGAAGATGTCGGCGGCGCGATCGGGAAGAAGTGGCGTTCGGCCGTAAGAGCGGCCTGCGCAGCCCACTCCCGAGCTGGGCGGACTCGCTCCAGAACTCCGACGTGCGCGGTCAGCGGTACCTGGCTGACCGCACCCGCGCCGCCGACCGCCGCCGGCGGGCCGACGCGTTCATGCAGAAGATCGATCGGATGGTCGAGGAGGGCCGGCGCGAGCGGGAGGCGCGCGAACGCGGGACCAAGAGGGGTGAGCGGCGGGAAGCGTAGCAGAGTTCCGCGGTTCTCCGAGATGGCGGCTCGTTCTGTCACCTTTACGAGTTGCCTGCTACGACATCCACTTCAGTTCGCCCTCTCTTACGTTCCACGTCTCGCCCGATCTTTCCAGCAGAAACACCCAGCCACGACCGTATAACATCGCCCGGCAGGTCTGCAGGTAGACCACTGCCCGGTTGCCGTCCTGGGAAAAACCCACGCGGGAAAGTAGGGAGACGCCTTGGCACCGCGGGTATCGACTATAGACATAAGGCTTGGTATACTCCGGTTGCATGGGCCATGCGTAACTGCGTTGCTGGATCAGGATGATTTTAAGACTCTCAACGCTTATGTGTTGCTGCTGCAGGCTTGCCGGGTGGCGGTTTGCCTCTGCAAAAGCCTCTGCCAAGTTGTGGTTGCATCCTTTAAGCGTCTGGGCAATTGAAATGAGTTCCGCCCCACAGATTCCCTTATCAACCTCGTCCCCTTCTCCGGTGGGGATGACGCGTATGTCCAACGTCTGGTCGGCGAGCACAATCTGTGTGACCACCGGGCCGATACCGCCGATTCGGTTCCCATCGCCCGTCAGGGCCGTTTGCGTGATGTCCACGTAAAGCGTCTTAAGCAACGCAGCATAGACGGCGTATTCTCTGTCTGTTGGTTGTTGTTGCAACCCACCCGGTATGGTCGTTCGGCGCGTCGGATTAGAGTCTGCCTGCATGCACCCGAGCGCGGCCCACCCAGCGAAGACTGCTGCGAGGAGTGTATTCACACGCATCTCACACCTCCCCTAAGATGAAACTGGCGGTTACCGCTCCCGGATCACGTGTCTCAGCGGGAACATCGGTCCCGTTGGAACTCGCGAAACCACCACGAATCACGCAGGTAATCTCGCAAGCCGACCGGCTTTGAGGGTGGCAGAAAAGGCGGGAGTTGACAAGGACATCGCGTGTGGTATCCCCGTCCTATGCGGTCTCGTCGAGCGTCATGAGGTACTTCACACTGTGGCCGGTGCCCCGTTTTTCCTCGCCACAATCCCGCACTCGGGCAGGCACGTGACGCCCAGGCGGCCGGGGAGAAAGCCGTTCAGGTAGGTCCAGCGACGGGTGACTTCGAAGCCGTGGCGGGCGAGTTCGGCGCGCCACTCCTTCACGTGGCGCATGCCGATGTGCTGTTCCAGGCGGTCGGCGCGGCGATAGATCCAGCGGCGCACGAGGCCGAGGTTCGGCGTGGTCATGCAGAACCGGCCGCCGGGCGCCAGCACCCGGCGCACCTCCGCCAGGACCCGGCCCTGCCGCTCGCGCGCGATGTGCTCGAGCATGTCCGTGCAGAGGACCGCCTCGAACCGGCCGCCCTCGTAGGGCAGGGGGCCCGCGGCGTCGGCCGTCACGAACGCCGCCTGCGGGAAGCGGCGCCGGGCCTCGCCGATGGCCCATTCCGACACGTCGCACCCGTGCAGGGGCCGCCCGTCGTCGAATCGCGACAGGAGGAACCCGTACGCGCAGCCGACGTCCAGGAGGGGTCCCCGGCCGGCGTGCGGGCGGAACCAGGCCGCCAGCCGCGTGAAGTATTTCCCCACGTCGCGGTACCCGCCGAACTGGTAGAAGTAGGACGTGCGGCCCTGGAAGTAGTCGGCGTCGTAGACCGTCCGCTCCTGGGCGACCGGCGCGGCTGTCTGGACGGGCCCCATCGTCATGCTACTGGACTCCCTTTAACGCCTTGAGGCGTTTCATCACGTCGTTTTCGCCGCGACCGAAGTGGTCGTGCAGGACAGTATACTCGGAAAAGAGTTGTTCGTACACCTCGTGGGCCGCCGGGTCGGGCGTGTAGGTCGTCTCGCGGACGCCGGCCATGGCGGCGGCGGCCTCGTCGATGGAGTCGTATCCGCCGGCCTCCTTGCCGGCCGCCACGGCCCCGTGCATGGCGCTGCCGAGCGCGCACGTCTGGGCGCTGCGGGCGATACGGAACGGGCGGTTCGTCACGTCGGAATAAATCTGCATGAGCAGGTCGTTGCGTTCGGGCAGGCCGCCGCAGCAGACGATCTCGTTCACCGCCACGCCGTGTTCGGCGAACGTGCGGATGATCGTGTACGTGCCGAAGGCCGTGGCCTCGATCAGGGCCCGGTAGATTTCCTCCGGCCGGGTGCCCAGGTGCATGCCGACGAGCAGGCCCGTCAGGTCGGCGTCGACCAGGACGGAGCGGTTGCCGTTCCACCAGTCCAGCGCCAGCAGGCCCGTCTCGCCGGGCCGGTAGGCGGCGGCCTTTTCGGTCAAGAGATCGTGGACCGAGATGCCGCGCTCCGCCGCCTCCTTTTCCTGTGCCGCGCCGGCGCACGTGCGGACGAACCAGGCGAAAATGTCGCCGACGGCGGACTGCCCCGCCTCGAAGCCGAACAGCCCCGGTAGAATGCCGTCCTCCACCACGCCGCACTGGCCCGGCACGTGTTTCTCCTCGTGGCCGCAGACCATGTGACAGATGCTCGTGCCCATGATCATGACCATCTTGCCGGGGCCGGTCACGGTGCAGGCGGGGACGGCGACGTGGGCGTCGACGTTTCCGGCGGCGACGGCGGTGCCGGGCGCGAGGCCGAGTCGGTCGGCCATCGCCTCCGTCAGGCCGCCCGCTTTGGCGCCGAGGGGCAGGATCTCGCGCGACATCTTCTCGTCGACGACGTCGGCGAAGGCGGGATCGAGCGCCTCGAAGAACGCCCGCCGCGGGAACCCGTCCCGCTTCGACCAGATGGCCTTGTATCCGGCGGTGCAGAGGTTGCGGGTCTCGCGGCCGCAGAGTTGCCAGATGATCCAGTCGGCGGCCTCGATGAGGCGGTCGGCGGCGTGGTAGACGTCCGGGGCCTCGTCCAGGATCTGGAGGGCCTTCGGGACGAACCATTCGCTGGAGATCTTCCCGCCGTACCGCTGGAGCCACGGTTCGCCCAGGCGGCGGGCGGTCTCGTTGACGCGGTCGGCCTCCGGCTGGGCGGCGTGATGCTTCCACAATTTGACCCACGCATGCGGGTTGGCGCGCCACTGCTCCAGCGTGCAGAGCGGCGTGCCGTCGGCCGTCGTCGGCAGCATCGTGCAGGCGGTGAAGTCCGTGCCGATGCCGACGACCTGCTCCGGGCCGGCGCCCGCCTCGGCGAGGCAGGCGGGGACGGTGGCGTCCAGGGCGCGGAGGTAATCGTCGGGGTCCTGGAGGGCCCAGTCGTGGGCGGGCAGGGCGGTGCCGGTGTCCGGCAGGCGGTCGGTGATCACGCCATGGGCGTACTCGTAGACGGCGGAGGCGGCCTCGCGGCCGTCGGCGACGTCCACCAGGACCGCCCGGGCGGACTCGGTCCCGTAATCGATGCCCAAGGCGTAGCGTGCGTCGGCCATGGCGGCTCCTTCCCGCAAAAAGGCTCCAGGAGTCTTTTTCCGCAAGGCGAGGAAACGGCCGGCCGGACAGCGCTCCCGAAAAAGACTCCTGGAACCTTTTTGTCTCCCCGCGTCCTTTGTGCCCGATATGGCCGCCCGCTGCAAGGAAAAGTCGGGACGCCCTCGTGATTTCGGATTATCCGTGAAACGCGCGGCGGGGGCCATACGTTCCTCTAAACGGAAGCACGGATGCACGCATCTGCACGGGTGCCCATGGCGGACTGCGAGGTTGGGAAGCGAACCCCAGGGCCGGGGCGCGTCCCCGGAAGGAGGTAACGCCATGGCAGGGGAGGACCGTTCGTCATCATCCGTCGACGCCCGCATCGCCGCGGACCAGGAACGGGCGTGGGACCGCGTGGTCGGCTGGCTCGCCCTGTACATTCCCACCGTCGGCACGAGCGTGATGCTGCACGTGGCGGTGGTGCTGCTGGCGGCGGTGCTGCTCCCGTTCGCCTCGGAGCCGCAGCCCGTGTTCGAAGGGCCGGACACCGGCATCGTGCGGTCGGAGCCCAAGCACGCGGTCACGCACCGGCCGCGGCTGCGTCCGCGCCAGGAGCGCGACGTCCTCGATCCGCAGACGACCTACAGCATCAAGTACGCCAGGTTGGAGACGCCGGGCATCGGGGAGAACCCGCTGGCGGACCTCGCCCAGGTCATCGGCCTCGGCCCCGGCAGGAGAGGCGGCGTGCCGCGCTGGACCTCCGATCCGGGACCGCGCGGCATCTTTGACCCACAGGATGGCAAGCCCGGGGAGACCCGGGTCGTGTACCTGGTGGATCGGTCGGGGTCGATGACCGATTCGCTCGACTACGTCAAGCACCAACTGAAGGTGCGGATCGTGGAACTGCCGGAGGCGTGTGCGTTCCACGTCATCTTCTTCTCGTCCGGGCCGCCCGTCGAGATGCCCACGCGCCGGCTCGTGCCGGCGACGGAGCGGAACAAGCGGCTGGCGCTGGAGTTCATCGACGGCGTGGTGGCCCAGGGGAAAACGGACCCCTCGGGGGCCTTCGACCGGGCCTTTGCCGTCGGGCCTTGCGTCATCCACTTCCTGACGGACGGCGAGTTCGACAAGGCCATCATCGGCCAGGTGGACCGGCTGAACGCCGGCCGCGAGGTCACGGTCCACACGATCGGGTTCCTGTACCGCCAGAACGAGGAACCGCTGCAGACGATCGCCGAGCGGAACGGGGGCGAGTACACCTTTGTCTCGGACGCAGACGTGGGCCGGCCGGGCGTGTGACGGGGGGGGCGGCCGGTCGGGCGACGCGGAAGGACGGGGCGCGGCGGGCCGGGGCACCCGTCGCGCCGTGCGTGAGCCGGAAAGCGCCGCGCGGCGGGCCGGGAGGCCCGCCGCGCGGGACGTACTTGCGTTGGTAGAGCCGATTCAGCCGGCGGGTTTCTCGGCGGCGGGTTTCTCGTCAGCCGGTTTCTCGGTGGCGGGGGCGGCCTTCTCGCCGGCCGATTCGGGCGCGGTGGGCGTCTCGGTCGCCCCTTCGCCGGCGGATGGCGTGGCGCCTTCTTTGCCTTCATCCGTGATGCCGATGGGGCCCATCGATTTCGGCCGAAGCCAGCGGACCTTCTCCACCTTGTAGTAGTCCTTGTCCCGGCTCAGGCTGACGACGAAGACGAGCGGCCCTTGCCGCAACTGCAGCACCGGGCGGTTGATGTCGCGGTTGACGGCCTTCCAGAAGAGGTTGGCGTTGGCGGTGAGCAGTCGGCGGAGGGCGAACGACTGCGGCTGGAGCAGCCGGGCCAGCCAACGGTTGAGGGCCATCTGGGCCGTCCCGACGGGATTCCAGAGGAACTGCTTGACGACCGTGCCGGCAGGCTGCTCGTCGGTGGGCTGCACGCGTTCGCCGGAGGCGATTTCGATGTACAGGCTCTCGTCAAACGGTTCGGCGTCGCCGAGTTCGGCGAGCATCTCCTTGATGCGGGCGTCGAGGACGTCCTGGCGGCTGCCGAACACCTCATCCCAGATGCGAGCGGCCTCGGTGGTGATCTGGGCGGGCGTCTTGCCCTTGGCGTCCTCGATCATCTTCTCGTGGAAGCGGTGCGAGTACTGTTCGTAGAGTTGCTTGAACTCCTTCTTGGCGGCGGACTCGGTGCCGGCCTTCCGGCAGCCGCCGAGCCCGAACGCGACGAGGATCACCAGCGCGGATACGAGGACATGTCGCATGGCCGTCTCCTGTTTCGAGTCCGTACCCCTCACCCGCGCCAGGATACGGGGCGGGGGTGGGTCCGTCAAGGTTGTCGTCGCAATCGGGCCTCGGGCATTAGGGATTAGGGATAGGCAACGGGGAAAGGCGGGCAACAGGCGACAGGCAACAGGCAACAGGCAATGGGCCGCGACAACGGCAAACGACCACAGCACCCCCGAGCGACAAGGGCCCAGCCGCGGGTCGAGCCACAATTAGCCGCCGGGCTTGCCCGGCGCGTCGGCAGCGGCGGGCGGCGTGGTCCAGACGCGGCACGACCGCGATTTTTTTGCAAACACGCCTGTGCCTTGTGCGTATCCTATGGTGCGTGGACGGGCATGAGGCTGTCCGCGGGGGCCGAAAGGGTGGCAGAGAAGCCGTTGACAACCCTTCCCCCCTGACTTAAGATACGCAGCCTGAGGCCGCTGCACGGAGGAGATGGCATGGCCTATAGATTCCGGTGTACCAATTGCGGGAAGCGGGTCACGGTGAACGAGGTGCCCGGGGCGGAGGTTACGTGCCCGCACTGCAACACCGCGGTCGTCGTCCCGGACGAGGCCCAGGAGATCGACGCCGGCTACGCCGGCGAGCCGGAACCCGCCGTCGAGGCGGAACCGGTGGCGGCCGAGCCCGCGGCCGAGGAGTCCTACGAAGAGGAAGACGAAGAATCCGGCATGGACACGGTCATGGGCTGGCTGGCCCTGTACCTGCCCAGTTGGGGCACCAGCCTCGTTTTCCATGCCGCCGTCATCATCCTGGCGTTCTTCATGGTGTGGCAGGAGCAGACCAAGCAGCCGGAGTTCGAACACACCAGCCGCATCATTTCCGAGACCAAGCACAAGGTCAAGAAACGCCGACGGGTGAAGCGTCAGGAATCGCGCGGCAAGATGAAGCCGAACCCGACGAGTATCGTCCGGCAGTTCACGAAGAACCCCGTGCCGGACGTCGCCACCAACCGCATGGAAGTGTTGAAGGTGATCGGCGTGGGCGGCGGCGGCAACGTGCTGGGCGGATGGGAAGGCCTCGGCGACGGTCGCGGCTTCTTCGGGGCGGGCGGCGAAGTGGAGATCGCTCACAAGATCGTCTACGTCGTGGACCGGTCCGGTTCCATGACCGACTCCATCGATTACGTGAAGTTCGAGTTGAAACGGTCGATCGGCGAGTTGGGCGAGGACACCGAGTTCCACGTCATCTTCTATTCCTCCGGTCCGCCCGTCGAGATGCCGACCCGCCGGCTCGTCCCCGCCACCGAACGCAACAAGCAACTGGCGTTCGAGTTCATCGACAGCATCATCGCCCAGGGCGAGACGGACCCCTCCAAGGCGCTCGACCGCGCCTTCGCCGTCGGCCCGGAACTCATCTACCTGCTGACCGACGGTGAATTCGACAAGGCCATCGTCAGCCGCGTCGACCGCCTGAATGAGGGCGACGAGGTCACCGTCCATACGATCGGCTTCCTGTACCGGATCGGCGAGAAGGTGCTGAAGCAGATCGCCGAGGAAAACAATGGCAACTACAAATTCGTCTCCGAGGCCGACCTTGCGACACTGGCGGACTAACCTGACCTGCGTAGCCCTGGCCGCGGCCGCGACGCTCCTGCTGGCGTCGGCGGCCGGCGCCGACCGCGTCCGGAATACCGCGGGCATCGCTTACACCGGCAAGATCACGGGCGTGACGGAGAAGGGGCTCGAGGTCCAGGCGGGCAGCCGCAAGCGCGTCGTGCCGTTTGGCGAGATCCGCTCGGTCTCGGCCGACGACTATCCCCGGCTCAAGCAGGCCGAGGAACTGTTCGAGAAGGGCGTCGGCGGCGATGCCGAGGCCATGAAGAAGGCCGCCGACCTGTACGACGACCTCCTCACGCCCGGTGCGCCGGCCTGGCTCCGGACCATCGTCCAGTGGCGGATGTTCGGCGTTTACGCCAAAAGCGGCCAGGTGCAGAAGGCGGTGCAGGCGTACCTGGAGATGGCGGCCAAGAGCCCGCAACTGGTGGCGGGCCTCGACCTGCCCCAGCCCAAGGAAGGCGCACACGCGGCCAACAAGGCCATGCTGAAGCAGGTCGACGGGGTGCTATCGAAGGAGCCGTCCGCCCCGTACGCCGACGCGCTGAAGGAGTTCCGCGTCTCGCTGCTGCTTCTGGAAGGCGATCCGCAGGCGATCCTGAAGAGCGGGGCGCTGGAGAAGCTGCTCGAGAGCCAGGACCCGAAGGTCCGCACCAACGCCACGCTCCGGAAACTGGAACTCCTGCTGGCCGTGGACCGCGTGGACGAGGCCGCCGCCTGGCTCAAGGAGATTCGGGCGTCGGACGCGCAGGTCTTCCCGCCGGAAATGGCCTACTGGACGGGCCGGGTGCTGGAGGCCCAGAAGAATCCGGTCGAGGCGGCGCTGGCGTACATGCGGCTGCCGATCATGCACGCCAAGGCCAATCCCGCGCGGACGGCCGAGGCGCTGTGGCGCACCGGCAAGGCCCTGGAGGCCGCCGAGGCGCCCGCCTCCGAGGTCAAGGCCGTCTACCAGGAAGCCGTCAACGACTATCCCAATACCATGGGTGCACAGCGCGCGAAGCGCGAACTGGCTCGCCTCGGGGCGTAGGTGCCCCGGCGGGCAAATCGGGGTTTCACGAACGTCAGAGACAGGGGGCATTCGATGAGCAAGGAGTTCAGGGCAATGCGCAGACGACGGGTGGTCATCCTCGGCGTGGTGGCGGCGGCGGTGATCCTCACCGGCTGGAGTACCCTCCAGGCGGCGGAGGAACCGGCGGTCGAGACCCGGACGGTCTTCGACATCATGAAGGTCGCGACCGTCGGCAAGGACGAGTTCAACCTTATCGGGTTCGTCGACATGATGGTGATTTATCTGTGCTCGATCGCCTCCGTGGCGCTCATCATCGAGCACGCCATCACCATCCGGCGGACGGTCATCGTGCCGGAACTCTCCGTGGCCCAGATCAAGACCATGTTTGACGAACGGCGGTTCCGGGAGGCCCTGGAATTCTGCCAGAACGACCCGTCGTTCGTGGCGGGTGTCGTGCACGCGGGCCTGATCGAGGCGGCCAACGGGTACGAGGCCATGGAAAACGCCATGGAAGACGCCGCCGACGAACGGACCTCCCGCCTGTACCGCAAGATCGAGTGGCTGAACCTCCTGGGCAACCTCGCCCCGATGCTCGGCCTCCTCGGTACCGTGTGGGGCATGATCATGGCGTTCGGCGAGATCGAGGCGAAGGGCGGCAAGGCGAACCCGGCCGACCTGGCCGGCGGTATTCTCGTCGCCCTGTTCTCCACCTTCATGGGCCTGGTGGTGGCGATTCCGGCCCTGGCGGGATACGGCATCTTCCGCAGCCGGATCGAACAGATGGCCATGGAAGCCGCGCTGGTGGCCGAGGAACTGCTCGCCAACTTCAAGCCCTCGAGCGGCGAGTAAGACGGCGCGGGCCGGCCGGCGCCGCCCTGGCGCGGACCGTCGGCACGCCGCCGAAGCCTCAGAAAGGAGGAGGCCATGTCCAGAAAGAAAAAGGGCAGCGCGGCATCCGGGGCCGTCAACTTCAACATGACGCCCATGATCGACATCGTCTTCAACCTCCTGATCTTCTTCATCCTGACCAGCCAGTTCACCCAACTGGAGATCGAGCAGGTTAATCTGCCCGTCTCCTTTGCCGCCAAGCCGGAGCAGGTGGCCGATTACCGCAACGTCGTCATCAACCTCAAAGACCCGGACGCCCCGAAGTGCGTCGTCATGGGCCAGCGGGTGGATTACCGCGTCCAGGAAGGCGATAACGAACTTTCCTCCATGCTCAAGGTGTTCAAAGAGGACGCCGGGGACAAGCCCCTGAACGTCATCCTGCGGGCCGACGAGATGGTCCCCTACGAGGCCGTCGCCAGCGTGATGCTCGGCGTGGCCCGGGCCCAGATCGAAGGGTGGTGGATCACCACCGAAATCGCGGATCAGGAGGAGGTTCTCGGCGGGTAGCCCCGCCGGCGCACGCGACCCGCCCCCGCCTCCGGGCGCGGGCGGCCACGGATACACGAAGGAGCAGACGATGGCAAGAGCCGGTCCCCCCAAACAGCCCGACAAGATTCAGCCCCCGATGACGCCGATGATCGACATCGTCTTCCAGTTGCTGATCTTCTTTCTCCTCATCCCCTCCCAGTCCGGCGAGGCGTACCTGACGACCAATCTGCCGCGAACCTCCGGACCGGTGGCCGGCAAGCAGCAGATCGACATCAAACGCGTCAAGATCGAACTCCAGGTGCCGGAAAACGATGACAAGGGCGTCGTCATCGTCCTGAACGAGAGCCGGCAGTTCGGCCAGAATTTCGAGGGGCTCCTGGCGGCCCTCCAGGGTCTTCAGGATGCCGGCCTGGCGAAGGACCATCCGGTCCTGATCTCCCCCTGGATGTCCTGCCGCCACAAGTGGGTCGTGCGGGCGTTCGATATGGCCGTCGGCGCGGGGTTCACGAACGTCCACTTTGCCGTCCCGTATATCTGACGCGCCGCGAGGGAGTCCGCGTGGCATTGGCTCCCGGAAGGAGGCGGGGGCATGAGCGAGCGCCGACCAAGCAGATCGGGCGGAGGCCTCCGGGGGCACATGACCCCCATGATCGACATCGTGTTCCTCCTCCTGATCTTCTTCCTGCTTTCGCCCATGCCGGACGCCGGGGAGGCGTATCTGACGACCACCCTCCCGCGCCTCGGCGGGCCGAACGAGCGGCCTGCCCCCCGCAGGTTTCAGAACGTGAACATTCAACTCCACGTCCCGGAATCGAATCCGGACGGCGTGAGGATCGTCTTAAATCAGGGACGCCGCTTCGGCCAGGACTTCGACGGCCTCCGGGCCGCCCTCGAAGACCTGAGGCGCCGCGGCCTGCCGGCCGACTACCCCGTCCGGATTGCCCCGGCGGGGGCCTGTCGGCACAAGTGGGTCGTCCGCACCTTCGACGTGGCCGTCGCGGCAAGGTTCAACCGAATCCACTTTGCCGTGCCCGGTTACCGCGGCTGACGTCAGCCCGGCAACCGCATGGGCGAACCAAGAGCGGACGGGTGCTATGCGCAGGGTCGTGATCACAATGGCGGGCGTACTGGCGGTCGCGGGGCTGGTCCTTCCGGGCTCGGCGCGGGCCGCCGGCGATGACTTCTACCAGGGCCTGGAACAGCGCGGCCTGAAGACCCTCATGGATGCCTACCTCAAGCAGCAGGGCAAGGCCATCCAGGAGAGCGAGGGCACGGACCTCGGCGTGCCCGGCCAGAAGCAGATGGAACTGGCCGAACTCGCCGTCCAGCAGGCCCGCCAGGCCGAGAACATGGCCGCGCGCGACCACGCGTTCCAGCAGGCCAGGACCCTGTACGAGCAGGCCGTCCAGGCCCGTAAGAAGGCCCTCGATGCCCTTCCCGTCGACCAACTCGTCAAACTCAACGAGGGGCTGTACGCCCTCATGCAGGCCCGGCTCGCCCTGGCCAACATGGTCTTCCAGGAATGGTTGAGGACGGACCTGAACCTGCTGGAGATGACGCAGCGGCACGGGGGCAACCGCGAGCGGGCCATCGAACTGCTCAGCCTCGCCACCGACGCCTACGCCGCCACCGTCGACGACTGCGAGACGTGGCTGACGAACCTCCAGATGCTTCCCTCCGACGATTACAGCCGCTTCACCAACCTCGGCAACCGCCGGCGCGTCCGCGACGCCAGCAAGCAGGCCCGCTACTTCAGCGCCTGGGCCCAATACTACTACGGTTGGCTCCTCCCGAAGGACTATAAGCCCGCCGAGGGCCGGCGCAATCGCAAGGAAATCCTCAACGACGCCATCACCGCCTTCATGCCGTACGCCGATTCCGACCGCGACTCCAACGCCAACAAGTGGTATGCCATGCTGGGCATCGGCATGGCGTACCGGGAACTGGGCGAGCACGACAAGGCGCTCCAGCAAATCGCAAAGGTGAGCCCGCCGCCCGCCAAGGAAGGGTCGCCCCGCAACGAGGCGTGGAAGGCCGACGTCCGCATCCGCACCGCCTACGAGAAGGCCCTCACCCAGGTCGACATGGGCAACTTTGAGGACGCCCGAAAGACCATCGCCGAGGTCCGCAAGGCCTTCGGCGACGGACTCAAGCAGAGCCTGTACGGCCAGTCGCTGCCCATCGTCGAGGCCGCCAGTTATATCAAGGAAGGCACCGCCAAGAGCGAGACCGGCACCAAAGAGAAGGGCGTCAGCATCCTGAAGAGCCTCCACAGCCGGCCGAACCCCTGGCCGATGGTCGTCCAGTGGGTGATGCGCGGTATGGTCGGAAAGTCGGAGACCGGTGAGGAAGAGGAGGACATCCCGCCCTTTATGCGCTGGATCCGCGCCAATGACATGATGGCCGAGGCCCAGCAGAAACAAGACGCCAAACGCATGAAGCAGGCCGCCGACATGTTCAAGGCCTATGCCGAGAGTGTCGGCCCGAAGGACAAGAACTACCCGACTGCCCTCTACACCCGCGCCGCCGCCCTCCTCCAGGTGGGCGACATGGCCACCGCCGCCGGCCTCTTCCGCGAGGTCGCCGACAAGTTCCCCGATTACAAATACGCCAAGGAGGCGGCCGATTATGCGGTGGGGGCACTCGGGCAGGTCTACGAGAAGGCCAAGACCGACGAAAACCGACAAGCCTACGAGGACATCCTCAAGTGGTTCGTCACGAACCATCTCCAGAGCGACCCCGAGCAGCAGTACTACTACGCCCTGGTCCTGTACCGCGGCGAGAAGTACCTCGAGGCCGCCGACGCCTTCGCCCGCGTCCCGAAAGAGGCCAGCCACTATCCCGATTCGAGGTACTGGGTGGCCCTGTGCCGGCTCGAGCACTTCCGCAACCGCGTCCTGGCCTCGAGGGACAAGCAGTTGATCCTGAGCGGCGCCCGCGATGTCGCCGAACGCCTCGTCGATTACACCAAGTACGCGTTCGAGGCCCAGAAGGCGGACCTCCCGGACGAAAAGAAGCCGCAACTCCTCGAGTGGGCCCAGTTCGCCTACATCAACGCCGCCGACGTCTACCTGTACCAGGAGGTCAGCCTGCCCGCCGACGCGCTGCCCATCCTCGAGGAAATGGAGAAACGCTTCGAACTTACCAAGGACATGCGCGGCCGGGTGCTCAAACTCAAGATCGACGCCTACCAGAAACTCGGCAAACTCGACGATGCCCAGCGTGTCCTCGACGAGTTCCTCGCCGTCGCCGATCCCAAAGACGTGGGGCCCGTGCTGCGAGGCCTCTTTGCCGCCATGACCGACGACGTCCGCGAACTGATCAAGCGCGGCAAGAAGAAACTGGCCGCCACCAAGGTGGAGCAGGCCAAGGCGATCGGCAGCCGGTTCCTGGCGTGGCTCGAAAAGAGCAGCCTCAAGGACAAGCAGGTCGAGATCGAGAACACCCGATACGACCTGGCGGAACTCTATCTCGCCGTCGGCGAGTACCAGCAGGCCCTCCAGATTTACCAGGAAATCGCCGGTCCCAAGCCCGAGGACGTCAAACCCGGCGAGCCGCTGCCCGAAGACGCCATCTACGGCATGGCCCGTGCCCACGAAGGAATGGGTGATGCTGCTGCGGGGCCCGACGACGCCAAGCCGCATTACACCCGGTCCCTCGAACTCTGGCGCGTCTTGCGCGACGTCGAGGATCTCCAGCCCCAGGACCGCTGGGAACGCAATTACCACCTCCTCTACTGCAAGTATAAACTCGGGGAGAAGGAGGCGGTCGCGAAGGACATCGAGGCCCTCGAAATCATGAGCGACGAACCGCTCGGCGGCACCGACCCGGTCCTGAATAAGAAGTTCCGCGAACTCGAGGCCAAGGCCTCCAGCGCCGAATGAGCGGCCGGTCCCGCGCACACCATCCCGCGCGGCGGGTCTCCTGACCCACCGCGCCAAGACCGCCGCTTGTAGCCCTCCAACTATCGCCCCTATAATGCCGTGCCATGCGAGACGTCCGCGCCCACATCACGACGTACGGCTGCCAGATGAACCGGCTCGACGCCGAACTCCTCGCCTACGCCCTCCGCCGTGAGGGGGCCGAGGTCGTTGACGAACCGGACCGGGCCAACGTCCTGCTGTTCCTCACGTGCTCCGTCCGGGCCCACGCCGAGGAGCGCCTCTTCTCCAACGTCGGGGCCCTGAAGGCCCGCAAGCGGCGCGAGCCGGACCTCCTCGTCGGTATCCTCGGGTGCACCGCCCAGCAGTTCGGCGAGCGGATTCGCGAGCGGGCCCCGCTGGCCGACCTCGTCTGCGGCCCGGGCCGCCTGGCCGAGGTCCCCGACCTCATCCGCCGCGCCCGCTCCGGCGACCGGCCGGTCGCGGCCCTCGACCCGCCTCGGAGCACAGATTCCGCGCGGCGGGTCTCCGCACCCGCCGCGCCGCGTGGCGGTTCTGACGCGGTGGCCCGGGGGGACAACGCGCCGTACCCGCG
>Ga0272441_10002965_pt1 | contig 33379 bp, 27 predicted proteins | sample SSMProp6N_FD_193582 | JGI IMG/M metagenome (GOLD analysis project Ga0272441, IMG submission 193582) | Marine sediment archaeal communities from Little Sippewissett salt marsh, Falmouth, MA, United States - SSM-Prop-6N | ecosystem: Environmental > Aquatic > Marine > Wetlands > Sediment ... | reverse complement strand
ATCCTGTAACAACAGGGCGTTTTCGCCTTGTATTACAAATGGATCATTTACTTTATATCGGTTATTCATTACCCGATATATTACCGATAAGGTTAGCAGCACTAATAATACCCATAGATAGATATCGCTCCTCGCCCTTAATTTGATTTTTACATCTTGATCTATATGATCATTTAATGTCGAGTAGTTTCTATTTTCCATTATTTTACAACTGGTTAGTTTTTTATATCAACTTCTCTCTTATTCTATCAAAATCATCAAGGCTATAGTATTCTATTATGATTTTGCCTCTTTGCTTCTTTTTTCCAACCGTTTTTATAATTACTTTAGTGCCTACGCTTCTGGTTAATTCTCTTTCCAAATCAATTACATTGGCACTCTTTTCTTCCTTTAATTTTTTTTCGTCTTTGTCCTTGTTGATACTTTGTATTTTTCTTTCCAGCTCTCGTACGGAAATGTTTTTTCTTTTTACCATTTCCGCCAGTTCCATTTTCTTTTTGTTGTCCGTCACTGACAATATCGCACGAGCATGGCCCATGCTCATGTTTCCATCAGATAGCATTTTTTGAATCTCAGCGGGTAATTCCAACAGTCTTATATAATTCGCTATGGTTGATCTGTCTTCGCTTAATCTGACGGCTGCTTCCTGTTGAGTCAGAGAAAAGTTGTTCAAATAGTGCTGATATGCGCGCGCCCTTTCCAAAGGATTTAAATCTGCCCTATGCAGGTTTTCAATTAATGCCCACTCTATAACCTGCTCTTCGCTTACCTGTTTTACAATGGCCGGTATTTTATCTTTACCTGCCAACTGCGTTGCTCGCAAACGTCTTTCGCCGGCAATCAACTGATAACCCTGACCCATCTGTCTTACCAGAACAGGCTGGATAACACCGCTAGTTTTAATAGATTCCGAAAGGTCCAATAATTTTGATTCATCCCAATTCTGTCTGGGTTGATGCGGATTTTTTTGGATCTTTTCGACAGGCAGTTCCATTACCTTGTCAATTGCAACATTCGATGTCTCGGACGCAGGTGAGGGAGTTGTGGAGAAAGTTGTATTTTCTTCCATCTCCTGCATGCGCGTGGAAGAGAGCAGTGAATTCAGTCCCCGGCCCAATCGCTTCTTGGCTTCAGCCATAACAAACACCTCCGTAAAGTATGTTGTATATATAACATACTTATAGTATGTTTACAAGTACAAAAAAGGCGCTGTTAAGCACCATAGCAAATAAACATATATGACAACAACGTTAAATTTTACAAATGAATACCAAATATATAACTGTTTTGCAAATAAATAGTTACAAAATTTGATCTTACCTTTTAATGCACATATAGAATGTTACAAGATGTAATTGTTCCACGTGGAACATAGTTAAGATAAAAAATATATTTGAAGTGGTAGAAATATAAAAAGAGAGCAATTATCTATCTTTTTACGTAATCACATTTAATTTTATATTTGTTTATTTTCTGCCGTTACGTTTGATTAAAATAAAAAAGGCCTGTGTTCCACGTGGAACATAGACCTTTCTGCTATTTTATTTTTATTTAATATTCTTATTTCATGTCTTTAACCAAACAAATTGATATGGCTTTAACTCCAGGAAGAAAGCCCCCTGCTTACTTATTTTTATTACATTCTCATTCAATATATCATTTATTACTACCTTTGTTTTTCGATTATCACGCTGATTCCCTTTACTTTTACTTATATCTAAATGTAATGTCTGGCTTTTATTTGTAACGTTATGAATAGCCAATATGGATTCTCGATTATCCCTACTTGTTCTTTTAAGGGCAAATATCGCATCACCCATTTCAATTATTGTCTGCTCTGCAAGGGGATGAAAAGCTGGCTCTTTACGTCGTTTTTTTATCATATCTGTGTATTGATTATATATTATGTTCCTGCGTGATTCTTTATCCGCGAGCTGTTGCTCTAAAACGTCCAAATCTAATTTTTCCCGGTTTATGCTTCTTGCTTGTCCCGATATCTCGATGCCATATATCCAGTTTCTTGATCCTGCTATTGAATGGATATAAATGGCTGGCAATCCCTGGAAAATCAGGCTGATACTTTGAGATGCTAGAAATTTTTGTATATTTAACTGTTCATCAATATTTTCAGCATTTGGGTTATTCAAGGCATCGTAATAGTTAATGTTCAATTCATAGGGGATTGGATTTCCTCCCTGATCATTTTTATAACTTACTTTGCCTCCATGTTTTACAGTATTTTTGACCAGTTCATTGAATTCATTTTTACTTAATATATCTGCTGCCGGCCTTACTCCAATTCCATCATGGGAGGCAGTGAAATTTAAGAATGTCGTTCTATCAGAAAATGGTTTTATCGATTTAGCCCAGCTATTTAGATGGTAACTATTTCCAGTGTTCAAGGTATGCAATATCAAAGGAGGCATGGGGAAATTATATACTATCTGGGCCATATTATTCCCACTGCCGAAGTAGGATATGTTGTCTTTATGGGGGAAATTTGTTTCAGATAAAAGTAATACTTCAGGCGCCAGTTCATCCAGAACCGCTCGCATAAGTTCAATAACAGCATATATTTGCGGCAAATGCACACATGATGTGCCCAATTCTTTCCAAAGATAGGCAATTGCGTCCAGGCGTATAAGTCGAGCACCTTTTGACACATAAAAAAGGAGTATATCCAGCATTTCCAAAAGAACATCCGGGCATTTGAAATTAAAATCAATTTGATCGTCGCTAAATGTGGTCCAGCACCACTTATCACCATCGTTTGTCGTATATTTATGCAATAATGGTAGAGATCGCGGACGAACTACGCTGTTAGTATCAGAATGGGGATCCAGAACTATGAAAAAGTCCTTATATTTTTGGTCACCATTGATAAATCCTTTGAAATAATGACTTTGTGAGGATACATGATTTATAACCAAGTCAAAGCATAGAAAAAATTCATTACCTAAACGACGAATATGCTCCCAATTGCCATGATGGGGATTAACCTGGCGATAATCGATAACGGAAAAGCCATCATCACTGGAATAGGGGAAAAAGGGCAGGATATGAATTATGCTGATTATGTCCTTAAGTCTGGATTTGGCAAATTGATACAAGCTTTTGAGAGGCTCAACCCCTTTTTGCTGGATTGTGTCTGCATAGGTAATGAGGAAAATATCACGTTCGTCGAGAAAACCAGGAGATTGAAAATCCTTTGATAGTTCATACTTCTTCATCAGGGCGCCGAGACTCTTAGCTATATCCTCTGCTTTAGTTGGGCCATAGAGCAATTTGATCTTGTCCATTATCTTTTCTGATATCATTTCTGTACCTCGTGATAGTTTTCGAACAGGCATTTGTTTGTATATTATAAAAGGATAATCACACATATTAAAATGATTGATATAGAAGGTTAAAAGAATAATACATAATCTTAATTATATAAATTGATTTAATCATTTTACACTTCATTTATACTTACGCCGAACGAATTTGAATCCAAAGTATTAAATCGGCAAATATTACCGACTTTTAATTATTATAGCGCATGTTTTGCGCATAACTATTAAGAGAAGCAAGAAGACAATCCGCATCAAATTCCAATCATAAAAACAATTATTAACGAGATTAAATTTTCTTATCTATCTGTAATGTAAACAGATATGTTTTTTGACTCATTTTATTTTTACAAATAATCACATGTTGTAGATCCCTTTGGCACAACGGTTGCAATAATGATTAAACGAAAGGACTGGAGATGTAGCGAGAAATCGTACATCGCCACGGCTTGGAGAGCAGTGGCGGATAGTCTGAACTATATAGGTAAGAAACATGATGCAGCAAAGCAAGTTTTCAGAAGACAACAAGGTCAAAGAAACAGGAATGGATTCCTGCAGCGTCCTTGATGACAGCTTGTTGGAGAGTTTGAGCAATAATAGGTTGGCCGAAAAAATACTGGATGCGGTCCGGCTAGCGGTGGCACGGGATATGTACCACCGGGCTCAAAGATATCAGACTAAAGACAATCAGTTTCACCAGGTTCGGACAAACCAGTTCACCGTCGAGGCGGAGAACTCGACTTACAACCACACGGGTTCCAGCGGAGATCTGGATCGGCAGAGTTTAAAAGGATGATCGCTAAGGAGAGCGAAAGGATCCGCAACAAACTCTAACGAATCTTTGGCAGGAAGCCTGACCCGGAGTTGGTGAGAAGCTTAAGGATGAGCTATGTTATACGGAATGTATATATCTGCAGCCGGTGCGCTGGCCAATTCCTATCGACAGGATGTCATAGCGAATAACCTGGCTAACGTGGAGACGGTGGCCTTCAAGCCGGAACTTGCTTTGTTCCAGGCTCGGCGTACAGAGGCACAAGAAACAGGACAGTCACACCATACCTCCAGTTTGTTGGAAGGAATGGGCGGTGGTGTGTTTGCATTGCCTACGGCTACAGACTTTTCTCCCGCATCAATCGATGTGACGGGTAATCCCTATGATGTGGCCCTGGCGGGCAAGGGGTTTTTTCAGGTTCTTAAAGATTCCCAAATTCTTTATACCCGTGACGGACGATTCACCCACGATGAAAACAACCAACTGGTAACAGCTACCGGTAAACTGCCGGTTCTGGATGATTCGGGTGAACCTATTATTATTAATCCGGCCCTGGGGAATTTGGTAGTCGATGAGTCGGGATTAATAAGTCAGGACGTTGGGCCTATAGCGCGATTGGGGATCGTCGATTTTGACGATCCCAAAGTTTTGCGCAAACTGGGTAACAATTTATATCAGGCCGACGATACCGCTCAGCCGCAAAGAGCTCGCACTGTGGTCCACCAAAATGCGCTGGAAAATTCCGGGGTAAATCCTTTGGATCAACTTACTGAAATGATCCGAACCCAGCGTTTGTTTCAGAGTAATGTTACGATGATGCAGATTCAGGATCAAACTCTGGGCCAGGCGGTGTCGCAGTTGGGTAAAATAAACGGATAGCAATAATAATTTGATATAAGATAGAAACGGAAATCAGTTATGGCAATTACGGCATTACATTCAGCAGCTACAGGTATGAAGGCGATGGACACGCAGTTGGATGTCATCGCCAACAACCTGGCAAATTCCAATACAACCGGATTCAAGAGCCAGCGGGTCAACTTCGAAGATCTGTTTTATGAGATGCGCCGCCAACCGGGAGCATTGAATACGCTGGGACAATTAACCAGTACGGGACTATTTGTGGGATTGGGGACCAGAGTTTCAAATACCCAACTGGATATGAGTACGGGTTCGGCAGAGAATACAGAGAGGCCGCTTGATGTGGCTATCTCCGGCGATGGTTTTTTCAAAGTGACCACCTTTGATAGTATCGGCGGTGGAGAGGCATATACCAGGGCGGGTAATTTCATTGTGGATGCCGAGGGCAATATGGTGCTGGGCACGGCGGACGGCCCCAGGCTTGACCCGCCCATCACCCTGCCGCAAAATTATGAAAGCATTACCATCCAATCCGATGGCACGGTTTCGGTGGCAGTTGACGGCAGTACGACGGAGTTTCAGATTAAGCTATACCGATTTCCCAATCCGCATGGACTGAAGATGGAGGGAGGCAATCTGTTTAGCGAGACCGAAGCGAGCGGTTCGCCGGAAGAAGGTAATCCCCGTGATCCGGGATTCGGAGGAGTCATTCAAAGCGCCCTTGAGACCAGCAACGTGGACCCGGTAAAGGAGCTAATCAATATGATCCGCACTCAGCGGAGTTTTGAATTGAACTCCCAGACCATCAAGGCCGCCGACGAAAATCTGCAGGTGGTAAGTCGGTTGAAGCGATAGGATTCAGGAGATAAGTAGGTAAGGAGATAAAGGAGGATTAAAAGAGAAAGGCATAATAGTAGTAGTTGGAAAACGAAAACAGATAAATGAGAGAATACGGCAATATAATTAGAATATCTTTGGTGACGGTGCTGGTAGCGTCAGCTTCGGTATGGGGAGCGAGCAGCGAAGCGTGCCGGATCCGTATCCGCGCGCAAGCAGAGGTTTCCAATGGTCCCGTAGCCCTGGGAGACATTGCCAAGATAACCGGTGCTGAGGCTGAATTCAAGGAGAGATTGGAAAAGGTTATTGTTACCCAATTCACAGCCGGAGAGAAATCGCAGCAACTGCGAACGTTCGATATCGCCGGTGCGCTGGCACAGGCTGATATTGAGCCGGCATCTTTGGATATTTATGGTGCAAGTGTCTGTGAATTACTGGTACAGAATCCGGCAGATACAATTGAGGTAACAGAAACCAAGCATCCCCTGAAAGTCGAAGAAAAGAAAATACGGGAAGAAGATACCATCTTTGCTGACACCGAAAGGCAATCGGTGGAAGAACAAACAACGGGTAACCTGGGAGCATATTTAAAGGAGATGGTCGCCGGGGCTACGGGACTGGAGGGGGAAAGATTACTAATCGAATGGGACAGTCGCGACCGGGAATATCTGCAACAAGCATATGATGAGCAAAAATTTCAGGTTGAACCGCGTTGTCATCTGAGTCTAGGGCGGGTGAGGTTTGGAGTAAGCGAAGTAAATCTGGAGGCGGAAGACCAGGAACAAGCCAGAGAAGATAAGTGGGCCAAGTTAGGCATAAAAGGTTCACCCACAACAAACGGCAACTGTACGGCTCGTACAGTGACCGGTACGGTGCAATACCTGTGTGCAGCAGTGGTAACGGTGCAGCCCCTGTCAGCCGGTCACATTATTACTAATAAGGATGTCAAACTCGATCTGCGCCGGGTGAGTGATTTGAGCGATATTTCCTCCACCAATCTGGAAGCAGTGATAGGACAAAGGACAGCAAGGACTTTAGAAGCCCATACGTTTATTAAACCATCCATGCTGCGAAAAGTACTTCTGGTGAAACGAAATCAACCGGTGGAGGTGCTGGCACAAGTTGGTTGTATCCGAATTGTATTGCGAGGTAAGGCGCTGGCCGACGGAGCAGAGGATGAGATAATTGCTGTCGCCAGGGAAGATGACCAAGGTCAGATCCTGCGCGGCCGGGTAATAGGAGCCGGAATAGTCAGGGCCGTTAATAAAACCCTGTAAAAGGAAAAGGTAAAAGCGAAAAATATATGAATTTGCGTTATAATTCAAAATTTGTTTTAGCTCTTTTGATCGTACTACTGATGCTTTGGCTGGTGGGGGTGGTTAACTCGCAACCGGTGAGTCACGGACAGAATAACAGTCTCTACCGACAGGTGGAGCATCAGATTCAGGCCCGTAGTCTGCGAGGGCAATCTATAAGGCAGGTAAAGGGATCATCCAGGGGTGGAATAAGCGCATCTGGTAACAGCAGACAAAATCTTCTGGGCCAAAACCCAAATGCCCTTTCACAAAATTCCACTCCCATATTTGAAGCGAACTGGTTTGCGGTGGAAAAGCCCACGCCTAAGGACTTTCGGGTGCATGATCTGATAACTATTATTGTCAATGAGGTCAGTAAGCACACGGTCAAGGCGGACGCGGAGTCAGCGCGGGAACACACAATTGACTTCAAACTGGAAGACTGGCTCAAATTTACTAATGGCAATTTACGTCCCGCTGCACTGCCACTGGGAGATCCGGCTATTAAGGGTTCTTTCAAACGCGATAATCAGGGAGAAAGTGATATCAAACGGGAAGATACGCTCAGTGCCCGCATTCAGGCAGAGATTATTGATGTAATGCCCAACGGCAATTTGATTTTGGAGGCCTCCCATACGGTAGTTGCGGATGAAGAAACCACCACCATCACCTTGACCGGTACCTGCCGAAGTAAAGACGTGGGTGTTGATAACACGATAATTTCCTCGAAGATCGCCAAGCTGGAGATCAGAAAATTCCACACCGGTATGGCGCGGGACAGCACAAAGAGAAGTCACCTGCAACGGTTTTTAGATTTTCTGAATCCGTTTTAATTAAATTAATAGGCAATTAGAAAAAAGGGAAATATAAAAGCAAAGTTTGGATATGAAAGAGAATTTCATAAAAAAATGAAAAACATAATTAACAATCTGGTTCGTTCAGGCAGGCTGGCAAGAGCAGTTCTGGCGCTGGGGATCATACTAACCGGAGCTCAAACGCTCCAAGGCTTAACGCGGGTGCGTGATATTGCCCGGCCCTTGGGAGAACGAACGAATAAATTATGGGGCTGGGGTATAGTAGTGGGGTTGAACGGTAAAGGGGACGGTGGGGATATGTTGATGACGGCCCGGCCCTTAATGACTTTGATGCAAAAAATGGGCAATCCTCCGACGAGTGTTGATGAATTGAAAAACGCCAAGAATGCAGCCTGGGTAATGGTAACGGCGGAGCTGCCACGCAATGGGGTACGCAACGGAGATACCATTGATGTAAAGGTTGCCTGTGTAGGCAAAGCGTCCAGTCTGGCCGGTGGGATTTTGCTAAATACACCTTTAATAAGCTCCTACTATGGTGATAACAATGTGTATGCCTGGGCCCAGGGGCTGGTGAGTATGCCTGATGCCACAAATCTTACCACCGGCGTAGTTAAAGACGGTGCGATCATGGAGATGGATTTCATCTATGGTTATACGGAAGAAGATATCGACGGACGTACCTATTTCGATTTGATATTAGAAGAAGATCAGGCAAGCTGGCAGGTAGCGCATGCGGTGGCGATGTTCATCGATGATATGATAACGACGCCCGGGGCCCTGCAAAACGGTGAGGAATTTGACAACGAGATTAACAGCAATGAAAAACGTACCGCCCTGGCTCTGGATCCGCGGTGTGTACGGGTTTATATACCCAACAAGCAGGCGGATAATCCGGCGGGATTCATCTCCCGGGTTATGCGCGTAGTAGTAGATCTGCCCGATCCAGAGGCGACTATTGTTGTAAATGAAAGAACCGGAACGATTGCCATCACAGGAAATGTGGAAATTGCCCCCTGCTCGGTAACGGTGACGGGAATGATGATCCGCATAGATCCACAGATGGAGCAACAACAGACGGAATGGTCTAAATTTGACACCATCAAGGAAGGTTCAGGCAAACTGGACGATCTGGTAACGGCTTTGGAACAGTTGAATGTACCGGTAAAGCAGAAGATCGAAGCGATTTACGCGCTGCGGCGGGCAGGTGTGCTGCGGGCGCGGGTTATTGTTGAATAGATAAGTAAAAGAGTAAACAGGTAAATGAGTTGATGATGACGGTATCTAGCGTAAACAATCTTAATCTTCTCCATGATGCAAACACCAAAAACCAGGTGCTCCGCCAAAAAGCGACTGAGTTTGTGAACCAGGTTTTTTACGGTACCATGCTGCGCGAGTTCCGCAATGCCCAGAAGCCGACGATACTCGATAAAGGGCCCGGAGCAAGTTCATTTATCCGACTGCTGGATATGGAATTAATCTCTCGTATGTCCCAAAGGGGTGATTCGTCCCTGGCCGATGCCCTGATCAAACAATTGGGCGGTGAAGTCGAAACACCAAAAAACTTCTCACAAGGTAGAAATGTTTTGGAAGGCGTGAACAATGTCTGATGCGGTAGAAAAATTACTACAGACACTGCAGGACGACTGGCAGTGGCACCACGACCTGGCGGCGGTTTTGGAAAATAAACTCGACGCCATGCGCCACTTCGACATTACCCGTCTGGAAGCGCTTACGCAAAGCGAACAGCGGATAACCCAGGCTATTTCCCTGAATGAAAAGAAACGCCGAGAGGTGATCCGCCAGGCATCGGCCGAGTTGTTCCCGCAACAGGGCGACTCTTTGGCAAGGCAAGAGGAAAAGACGGAGGGGAGAAAGCTCGTACCGATTACTGCCAGGGAATTGGCCGGGGCTCTGAAACCACCCCGCCGCGAGCGACTGTTGGCCCTGGCGGGGATGCTGCGGGAAATCACCCAGAAGGTGCAAACTCTTAACCGGGTGAATTCGCTGGCCAGTCACAAAATCATGGGACACTTTGATCATATTTTCCGCATTATAGCGCAGTCCGGCCGTGACATCGGATTGTACGGCAGAGGCGGGAAAAAATCGCTCTTGGAACAAAATCGTTTAGTGGATGCTTTGGCCTAGTCAGGTATTGGAAAGGTTAAACAAATGGGACTTATAAACGGCGCTATACAAATTGGTCGCAGCGCTATCACCGCTTCCCAGGCGGCTTTGGCGGTAACGGGTAACAACCTGGCCAATGCGGCCACGCCCGGCTATTCCCGTCAAAGCGTTCAATTGATACCCACTCAATATACGGAAGTTGTTCCGGGCAGATATACCGGGACAGGGGTGGAAATGTGGAATATACACCGCCAAATTGATGAGGCCCTCAATTGCAGGATTAGGACCGCGGTGGGAGATTCCTCATCGTATCTTATTCAACAGCAGACTATGACTCGTATCGAAGCATCTTTCAATGAACTGACCCAGGAGGATCTGTCCACCCATCTGAGCGCTTTTTTCAATGCGTTTTCCTCCCTGCAAAGTCAGCCCCAGGATATCGCCACCCGTGATGTGGTTCTGCAGGAAGGAGCCTCGCTGACGAATTTCATCCGGGAACTTAGAGGAGAAATTGAAGCGGTTCAGGATGATATGGATGAACAGGTGCGCTATCAGGTTACCCAGGCCGACGCGTTGGCCGATCAGATTGCCGATCTCAATCGACAGGTGACCTCGGCTGAGGCGGGCCGCTCAGGTTCGGCCGCGGCTCTGCGTGATCAAAGAGATGAATTACTCCGACAGCTCAGCGAACTGATAAATATTACTACCCGAGAGGTGGAGGGCGGATCTGTAAACGTGTTTGTCGGCAGTATCCCATTGATCCAGTATGCGGATAATCGTGGTCTGGCCTACGAAGAAACCGAAGATGCCAGCGGTAATAAACTGGCCCAGGTGGTATTCGGCGACGGCGAGGGCCCGGTTGAATTGACCAGCGGTAAAATCCACGGCCTGATTACCGCTCGTGATGATCTGGCGGGAGGTATTGTCAGTGATCTGGATGACTGGACCAAGGCTCTGATCTTCGAAGTGAATAAGCTGCACGGTCTGGGCCAGGGACTGGACGGGTTTACCTCGATAACCTCCTCCTTCAGCGTGTCCGATCCGGATGCCTCGCTGGCAGCGACGGCCGATACCGAACTGCCCTGGGCAGCCAGTAACGGTGTCTTCTATGTACAGGTATATGACAGCGAGGGCAACGCCGTTGGTGCTCCGGAGATGGTCAAGGTAAACATTGGCATTGACGGCAATGATACAACTTTGAATTCCTTGGCTGCCAGCTTGAATAGCATTAACGGAATCACAGCTTCGGTAACGGCGTCAAATAATTTGAAAATCGACGCTACGACTTCAGGCACCACATTTGCCTTTATGGCGCCAGACAGCACAGACGATGCCACCGACGTTTTGGCGGCCCTGGGAATTAACACCTTCTTCGCAGGGTACAACTCCAACACGATAGAGGTCAGAAGCAATCTGGCTGCAAATCCGCGGTTGCTGTGCGCCAGCGCCAACGGGCTGGAGGGTAATGGTGATGTGGCTGGTTGGATTGCTGATTTGTCCAGTACAGGAGTTAGTTCCCTCTCCGGAGTGAGTCTGACCGATAGTTTCCGGGCCCTGGTGGGAGGCATCGCCACCGACAGCCGGGCGGCACAGGATAATTATACAGCCGCAGAGGTGGTCGTCGAAACTCTGGACATGGAGAGACAAAGTATTAGCGGCGTTTCGGTAGATGAAGAAGCGATCCATTTAATAACGTATCAACGCGCTTTCCAGGGTGCCGCCCGATACGTCAGCCTTATCGATCAGATGCTGGATGATGTAATAGGATTATTGGGATAGTTTGAATAACAGGATTATATTATGCCTTCTGCGGTACGACCAAGTAATGTAGCTCGAGTGACCATGCTGATGCAGACTGATCTGCTGATGAACGGAATCCGTACCAATTCCGTTGATCTGCTCAAAGTTCAAAATCAGCTCAGTTCCGGTTTGAGGCTGGCGCGTCCCAGTGACGATCCCGCGGAGGCGTCCACGATTATGCATCTGGATAGCGTGGTGGAGAATCAAAAGCAGTATTTGAACAACATCGGCTATGCCATCGACTTTCTTGCCGGAACCGATAATGCCCTGGGGCAGATAGTTGATCTTACTAACGAGGCGCACACGCTGGCACTGGGTAGTATCGGTACCGCCACGGATGATGCGGGCCGTCAGGCCAATGCTTTGATTATCGATCAGATAATCGAGCAACTGATTAATATCGGCAATAACACGGCGAGGGGAAGTTATTTGTTCGGGGGACAAAACAGTACCGAGCCGCCCTTCCAGGCTTATCAAGACGGAGTGCTCTTTACCGGAGACATATCCGACATGCAAACGCGGGTGGCACAGTACAACATTATTAATTTCAATTTTAACGGACAGGAAACCTTCGGGGCGCTGAGCAGTCAGGTTCAGGGAAGTGTCGATCTTAATCCTGACATTACCCGGTCAACGCTGCTCACCAATCTTAACGGGGCGCTGGATCAGGGTATCCGTCTGGGCAACATAGCTATAAGCGACGGTACAAATTACAGCACGATTGATTTATCCAACTGCATAACGGTGGGGGATGTTATCGATAAAATCACAGCCGGGACACCTTCCACCACAACCGCATCCATAGGTACAGACGGAACGAGTTTGCAAATCACCTCCACGCTCGGAGGTGCGGACCTTACCGTAAGTGAGGTGGGAACCGGTTATACGGCCCGGGATCTGGGTATTTATAACACGACCGGGGCCGGGGGGGCATTAACAGGCCAGGACGTCGATGCTCGCCTTTCGCTGACCACGCCGGTAACGGCGCTGGCCGGCGGGGCGGGCATCGATTTACTTAACGGGCTTAATATCAGAAACACACTACTAAGTGACATTGATCCGATTGATTTATCGGGGGCTCAGACCCTGGGTGATATTTTGAATACCATCAATACCGCAGGAATTGGAGTACGCGCTCAAATCAATGCGGCTGGAACAGGTATAAATGTTCTGAACCAACTGAGTGGTTCCAGAATGTATATTGGAGAAAACAACGGCACCACGGCCGCGGACCTGGGGATCCGTTCGCTGACCGGAGCAATCCGGTTGGCAGATCTTAACGGGGGTGATGGTGTGGCCACGACGAACGATAGTGGTGACGGTATCATCCGGATCACGGCGCGGGACGGCACAACCTATGATATAAATCTAAGTACCGCCGATACGGTTCAGGATGCTATCGATCTGATCAACGCCGGCTGTGCCGGACACATCACGGCGGATTTGACGACCTCGGGCAATGGCCTTGAACTTACCGACACAATTAGCGGCGCCGGTGATCTGGGCGTCAGTACGGTAAGTGACAACGGCTATTTTATCGCTACCCAGTTAGGATTTTTCGACGAGCAGGTGGACGGCTTAACCGCGGCCTCGGATACCCTCACCGGTGCGGATGTTAATCCGATTATGCCTAATGGTCTTTTTTCCCATCTGATCGAGTTGCGTGATGCGCTGCTGGCCAACGATGACGCCGCCATCAGTGCCGCCGATAACGCCCTGATGGGAGATCATGAGACTCTCAATAACATGTACGGCATGGTGGGATCGACCATGCGGTCCGTCGAGGCGCGCAAAAGCCATATGGAAGACAATGTTCTGGCCACGGAGACATTACGCTCGGATATGCGTGACATCGACTTCTCCGAAGCGATCACCAGATATCAAAACCTGTATACAGCCTTGCAGGGCAATTTAATGTCAGGCAGCATGTTAACAAACATTTCCCTGTTGGATTTTTTACTATGAGGAGAAACACGTAATGATAGTCATCAGGTATGCAAAAAGGAGTTTCTCAAGACCCTTGGTTCTTCATAGAGGACAAGGAGGTTAGTATTATGAAGGTAGAAACGACACGATTTGGCCAGATAGAAGTGGACGGGAGCCGGTTGATAAAGTTTCCCAGGGGGTTGCTGGGTTTCCCAGACAACCACGATTATGCGTTGGTACAAACCAACGACGAGGGGAACTTTTTCTGGCTGCAGTCGGTGGACCGTCCGGAGTTGGCCTTTGTGGTCTGTGATCCATTGCTGTTTGTACCGGATTTTCAGGTGCCGGTTAAACCGGAAGACCTGGAAAGGATTTCCATTAAGAATATGGACGATGTCCAGGTACTGATCATCGTCAACAAAAATGGACAAACACTCACCGGTAATCTACAGGGACCGCTGATCATCAATGTGGTTAATCACCAGGGACGGCAACTGGTTCTTTCTGAGAAGAAGTACAGTACCCGACATCCCTTGATGGAACTGGCGCCGCCGGAAAAACAGGTTTCCAAGACGGCCTGATTGTTCAGGAGTTTTGCGAACTGTTTTAAAGGTTTCGGTGTCGGCCATCGAGGTAAGCCTGTGCGGTCCGTAAGTTCTCAAAAGAACAAAGGATTCGGCAAATCCGGTGGAGCGCTGGTGATTTGAAATCCGAGGGTACGCAGGGATGCGACCCGCTTGATTGCCCCAAAGGGCAAAGGAGCTTGAGGATGCTGGTTCTAAGCAGACAAAAAGATCAAACAATAATGATCGGCGATAATATCGAGATCACTATCGTGGATATCCGGGGCGATAAGGTACGCTTAGGCATAACCGCTCCGAATAACATACCCGTACATCGCAAGGAAGTGTATGAAGCGATCAAACAGGAAAACAGACAGGCCGCCGAGATTAAACTCGAGGACATCACGGCGCCGACTCAGAGTGAACCTCCGCCTTCGAGAGGCACCGGAACTGAGAAGCCTGCTGAAGAATGATACCTAAACAATCGTCGCAGAGAGAAAAGAAAGTGATGGTTAGTAAGCAACAAAAAAATAGTTTAGTCAAGGAGGACTAATTATGGCAAGAATTAATACAAATATCCAGGCCCTTACCGCCCAGACTCATTTGGCGCGAACTTCCGGCGAGATGAACGCCACTCTAAAGCGGCTTAGCAGTGGTTTGCGGATTACGCGGGGGGCCGATGACCCGGCAGGTCTGATTGCCTCGGAATCCCTGCGCTCAGAAATCGCCAGTATCAGCCAGGCTATAGAAAACTCTCAGCGGGCCTCTAACGTAATAGCTACCGCCGAGGGTGCCCTGGCCGAGGTGGCAGCTCTGTTGGTCAACATCAAGGAACTGACTGTAGAGGCCGCCAACAGCGGGGCTTTGAGCGATGAAGAGATCAAGGCCAATCAATTACAGGTGGACTCGGCGATCGACAGTATCACTCGCATCGCCAATGCTACCACGTTTTCGGGCCTGCACCTGCTGAACGGCCATCTTGATTACGTAACCAGCGGAGTAGCCAACTCCGCCATCAAGGCGCTCAATATTTACAGCGCTCAGCTCGGCAGTCAGAGTTACCTGTCGGTAAAAGTCTCGGGAGTTCTTTCCGCCCAGCGCGGCCATCTAGAATTCCAGACCAGCCAGGTGAATTCGACGGTAACACTGGAGATAGCCTCAGGCCGGGGGGTGGAAGTATTTAATTTTGTTTCGGGCTTTCATGTCTCGAACATGGTTTCGGCTATTAATGCTGTTACAGATGCCACCGGTGTCTGTGCAACATTTATTAATGCCGCCAATCATGCCTCCGGAGTGATATTCCGCAGCGTGGATTATGGCTCTAATGCCTTTGTTTCGGTTCGTCTTTTACCCAGCAGCAGCGGTACGTTCACGGTGGTCGATTCTGGTGGTACGGCTACTCAACGAGACGCGGGCCGTGATATTCAGGTGACTGTAAACGGATCAAACACGGTAGGTACCGGTCGAGAGGTTATATTGAACACGACTGCGCTGGACATGCGGGTAAAACTGGCTTCCGAATTCGGCGCGGGAGATACCTCTACTTTTTATATTACAGGGGGGGGCGCCATGTTCCAGCTTGGTCCGCATATAAATACTTCCGAACAGACCAGCGTGGGTATAAACTCGGTAATAGCCAGCCGGCTGGGATCAACCGACGTGGGTTTCCTCAGTGAGATATCCACAGGAGGCTCTTATTCGCTGGTTAGCGGCCAGGCGGCCAGTGCCGCCGATATCGTGGAAGAAGCGATAGGCCAGATATCAAACCTGCGGGGGCGACTCGGCGCCTTTGAACGCAATACCCTGGATACCAACATTAACTCCCTGCGTATAACTTTGGAAAATGTAACTGCCTCCGAATCTACGATTCGCGATGCCGATTTTGCTGCGGAGACTTCAAATCTAACCCGCACTCAAATACTGGTCAATGCCGGTACTTCCGTATTAGCCCTGGCCAACCAGACACCGCAGTCGGTTTTGGCGTTATTGCAATAAAGAATTTTTTCCGGACCATCGTCCTTGGTTCCGGAAAGCTATTATCCTCCGCGACAAGGCACAACTATCCCGTTGTGCCTTTCTTTTTTTATGGGACTTCCTAAGAAGAAAAAATATTTTTTTGCTAGATCATTTTCGAGAAAACCCTCCATAACAGCACAAATATATATTTGTTCCGTCCCATAAGAGCCTGGTGAGTTTATTCACTAAAGTAGGCCATATTTTCAAGTCGATGAGAGCCTTGCCAGAATAAAACAGTGATCACTATGTGACTAGTGATCCAAAAAAGATTACACGGCTGTAAATTGTGCTGTAATGGAATTCGGGGCGATATGTAAGTCGTCAGGTCAGCAGAATCCAGCCCATGACAACCCTAGGAGGTTGAAGCAATGAGTAGAATAAACACTAATGTATCCGCATTAATCAGTACCAGAATCCTGAACAACAACACTCAGGAGCTCAACAAATCATTAGAAAGGTTGAGTACGGGTCTGCGCATTAATCGTGGCTCTGATGATCCGGCGGGTCTGATTGCCTCGGAGAATTTGCGCAAACAGATCAAGGGCACAGAAACGGCCATCAAAAATGCCGAGCGAGCCATCAACATCGTCGGTACGGCCGAAGGAGCTCTTATTGAGGTCAGCGACATGTTGGTAGAACTGCAGGCCCTGCTGGGTGAGGCTGCCAATAAGGGAGGCATGAGCACCGAAGAAATCGATGCCAATCAGTTGCAGGTCGATTCAATACTGAATACGATTGATCGTATCTCCAACGCCACCGAATTTGAGGGTCTCAAACTGCTCAACGGAGATATGGCCTACTCCACCAGTACGGTCAGTTCAGCTAAAATCGCAGAATTGAACGTCAACGCGGCCAAGCTCATCGATGGTGCCACTATGACCGTAGTGGTCAATCGGACCAGTGCGGCCGATACCGGTGTTCTGTATATGAGCGGTAATGGTCTGACCGCCAATAGTGGTATGACCATTCGCATTGGTTCGGCTCGTGGAACCACCGAGCTTACCTTTGCCGCTTCGACCAGCAGAGCCAATATCAACACCGCTATTAATGCGGTCAAAGAGATTACCGGAGTTTCGGCGGCTGTTTCAGGCGGTTATATCAAGATGAGAAGCGTGGACTTTGGTTCCAACGCCTATGTGAGTGTGGAGATTCTCAGTGGTAACGCTGCTGGTGGTGGCTTAAAGGTACAGGAAACAGCCGGCGGCGCCCATACTACCGACGCGATCGACTACGGTAGAAACGCCACAGCCACGGTGAATGGTACTTCCGCCACGGCGGACGGTAAGAAACTGACCATTCGGACTTCTATGCTTGATGCCGAGATTGAATTGAATGGTACAGCCTCTCTTTCAGCGACTGACTGGTCGGCCACCTTTGGGATTACTGCTGGCGGTGCTGATTTTGCTTTAGGCGGTGTCGTTGATGCCATAGGTATGGAGTCAGTAGGCATCCAAAACATAGCTACGACATCTCTGGGTAATCCCACAGATGGATACCTCAGTACCCTCAAGAGTGGTGGCTCCCAGGCCCTCAGCGGCGATAACCTCTATACGGCCCAACGGATTGTGTCCTCTGCCATTAAAGATATTTCCAAGTTACGCGGACGTCTGGGCTCGTTCCAGAAAAATACCCTGGAGACCACAATCAACTCGCTGGCGGTGACAAGAGAGAACTTGTATGCGGCTGAATCAGCAATCCGCGATACAGATTTCGCGGCAGAAACAGCCAATATGACACGCTCGCAAATTCTGGTGCAAACCGCTACGAATGTGCTGGCCCAGGCCAACTATGCCCCGCAAAATGTTCTGGCCCTGCTGGGATAATAATCGAATATAACCCCTGAGGTATAGGGGATTTTGTCCCATCCGATTTATCGGATGTATATGGGCAGGTGCTCTCTGACATTCAATATAGCGATGTCAAAGAGGACTTGCCCTTTTTTTCATTCATTTCGCTATTACAAATTAACAACTGCCATAAAACGCAACTTTATCGGACGAACTTTTTACGGCCGTTTATAATTTCAGTAATTATCGGAAGTTAGCAATAACTGTCCGGGGAAGTCCTATAAGATAATTTTAAAATTATTATCGCTCTCACTAAAGTTTTTATAACCTCAATGACGAAAATCTGAAAGCAACAAGCATTGTCGAAACCGGATTGAGCAATTCCGGGTTGCTCGCCGGGAAACGAATCTCTCAGGAAATTGAGAGGAAGACTCAGGGATGAGTGCTGATGGCAAAAGACCCTCGGCAGTGAAAAGGAGTTTGCGACGGAGTTGCTGCTCATTTCATCTAAAAAACGACTGGTGTCAAACAATAGAGTCAACCAAGATTTAAGATAAGACATATATACGGCTCTGACAATTATTATCCCAGCGTTTCTCATTTCTGTTGCATGACGGATTGACCGAAATAAAACGGTCTGGTGCTGTCGTGAGGTGGAACCCGCCACGCATCTGGAATTAACCAAAACAAATAAAAGTAAATAGTGAGTTTTTGTCCCGGTCTGATTGCCAGTACCGGGTAAACGGAAGTTTAGAGACGGCACAGGACGGCGAAATTGCGGAATTTCGCGTCGTCTCAAAACAAGTAAAGAGCGGCCCAACGCAGTACCGAGTGGGCTAATTTGGATCCGAACAGACCGGTTCCACAGGACGTGTTAATCAAGGTTACGGTCTGTAGCAGGCGGGATAAAGTTACTCGCCTTGTCACGGAGGATAAGCCATGTCACGTATCAATACGAACATAGCCTCAATGAACGCGATCAACAAACTGATCGCCAACAACGATGAGCTAAATGTCAGACTTCAAAGATTGTCGTCGGGATTACGAATCAACACCGGCAAAGATGATCCGGCGGGATTGATCGCCTCAGAGAATCTCCGCTCAGAGATGGCTGGACTGCGATCCGGGATCAACAATTCGATCCGAGCTTCAAGCGTGATCGCGACGGCAGAAGGTGCCCTGAATGAAATCTCCGCCCTTTTGGTTGACATAAAAGAACTCTTGTCAACCGCGGCTAACAAAGGGGCGCTGTCAGAAGAGGAAATTGACGCCAATCAGTTGCAGGTGGACTCGGCGATTAACAGTATCCAACGAATCGCCAATGCCACTGAGTTTGAAGGTGTCAAGCTTCTCAATGGCAACAGGGACTACACTACCAGTACCGTAAGTTCCGCCAAGATTGCGGAACTTCAGGTTAATGCCGCCAAACTCATAGACGGTGCCACCATGACCGTGGCCGTCCAGCGAACCAGTGCGGCTGACACTGGTGTGCTGTATATGAGTGGTAACGGACTTACCGCCAACAGCGGCATGACCATTCAAATTGGTTCCGGCCGAGGTACCACCGAGCTTTCCTTTGCCGCTTCCACCAGCCGGGCAAACATCAATACCGCCATTAATGCTGTCCGGGAGATCACCGGTGTTTCGGCGGCGGTGTCCGGCGGGTATATCAAAATGCGCAGTATAGATTTTGGCTCCGACGCTTATGTCAGTGTCAAGATACTTAGCGGTAACGCCGCGGGCGGTGGCTTAAAGGTACAGGAAACGGCCGGCGGAGCCCATTCCACCGATGCCAAAGACTACGGCCAAAATGCCACGGCTACCGTAAACGGTACTACCGCCACTGCTTCCGGTAAAAAGTTGACGATTCGTACTTCCATGCTGGATGCCGAAATCGACTTAAACACTACAGCTGCCCTTTCTGCTGCCGACTGGACCGCCACCTTCGGAATCACCGGGGGAGGTTCAGACTTTGCCATCGGTTCCAAAGTCGATGCCATAGGTATGGAGTCGATCGGTATTATGAACGTGGCTCCCAGCCAGTTGGGTAATGCCACCGATGGTTATCTCAATACCCTTAAGAGTGGTGGCGATCAGGCTCTGGCGGGCGATAACCTTTATACCGCGCAGCGAATTGTTGACGATGCTATCAAAGATATAAGCACCTTAAGAGGTCGTCTGGGTGCTTTCCAGAAAAACGTACTAGAAACAAATATCAACAGTCTCAGAGTCACACTTGAAAATGTCACGGCGTCTGAATCGGCGATTCGTGATGCTGACTTTGCTTCTGAGACTGCCGCTCTGACTAGGTCTCAGATTCTGGTCCAGGCCAACACATCTGTATTGTCGTTGGCCAACACAATGCCGCAGAGCGTCCTGGCGCTGCTCGGCTAAGTTTCGGCTCAGGGAAATCCTCCGCGCCGATTCTTTGTCGGGTAGGTCCAGTGGCCTCTGGTTCTACGTGAGGATTTTCTCGGTCCGTACTAAGCCAGCGGTGAACCTTAACAGATCAAGTCCGCGCGGCCAGGTGGATTTGATCGCAAACCGAGGTGTAGCAGGACGATTGCGGAGCTCGAGAATTGGACTGCTCGCTCGGTTCGACGAGAGTTCTTATCCGCTCACGGAACTCTCTAGAAGGCCCGGGCCTCCGGTAGGGCACAAGAAAATCTTGTAACCCCTGCTGAGAGGCCTCGGCCGTTTTTATGCGCGTACCGTCTTAGCTTATTAGCCCTCTGCTTTTTTCCCCAGGCAATCCAGGATTAGAATTCGCAATTTCTGGCGGAGTACCGAATAGGAATAATACAGCCGGGCCAGCTTATAATTGTGCTCTACCATCTCCCGGCGCAAATCCGGATTATTCAAAACCTCACGAGTTTGCCTGATCGCCTCATCCGTGACATACCCATTCAATTTTATTACTTGAAAACCTTTGGGTTCAATATCGATTGTGTAGATCGAGTAGGTATTTACTACAATAGGTTTGCGGAAGTAGATCGCCTCCAGAAAGGCGTTGCCGAAACCCTCAAAGGTCGAGGGATAGGTCACCAGGTCGGCATGGGGATAGATATCGGATAGACAGTAAACTTTTCTGCCTTCGGGTGTTTGTCCCCGGTAATCCTTGATTATGTCGGATTCAAAGAGGGTGTTTACGTTCAGCAGGGCCGAATAATCCTGAATACGTTGTTCATACTCGTGCCCTTCATCGCCGGTGGCATGGGAGATTACCAGTTTTGCTTTCAGTCCCAGCCGATGCGCCAGTTCGATGGCGCTCTCGATACCTTTGCGCTTTACCACCCGGGTGGGCTGCAGAATGAAAAACTCGTCGTCGGCAATATCCAGGGACCAGCGTACGTCGGAGGCATACTCATCCACCGGCTCGGGTGTATTTTCAAAATCCATTACGTTGGGAATAATCGTGGGGGAAATACCCGTCCGCAGACTTAGCTGGTTGGCGGCGGATGAATTAATCACCACATGATGAATGGAAGGCAAATGGGGCGGGAAAGACATATTAAGATAATCCCAAACGCAATTTTTCAAAAAGCGTTGACGCTCCCAGAAGAAATCGTGATGGTGGGCTATGGTTTTGATTCCGGTCTCGGCGATAACCTCGGTAAGGGCCAATCCCAACGGGATATTCATAGGAATGGCCAACGCGTTTTCCACCACTAAAATTTTAATATCAAACTTTTTCAGAAAGATATATATATCTTCCTTTAGCTCGTCCTTGATATGTTGAATCTTACGAGTAACATCACGTTTGCGGGTGCTTACTCCAAAACTTTCCTCCTGGATGGTGCGCACTTGCGGATGCCTGAAATGGGCCTTTTCCACCAGGTAGCCTTTGTCTGCAGGACAATCCAGTTCACCGGCTAGATAAAAGCACTCTAAACCTTCCTGCTCAAAGACTTGGGACCATTTGTCTGTTTCCAGAGAAACTCCGTCCATACCCGCCAGGCGCGTGGATACAAAACCAATATTACACGACCGTTGTAAAGGCATCTATATTATTCTCTATACCAGACACTCGGCTATCTGGACCGCGTTAAGGGCGGCCCCCTTACGCAGTTGATCACCGCTGACAAAAAGATTTATACCGCGTTTATCAGGTAGTGATTCATCCTGGCGAATTCGTCCCACCAGGATATTGTCCTGTCCGGACGCATCGATGGGCATGGGGAAATAATTATTTTCCCGGTCATCGACTACTTCCACCCCCGGGGCCCCAAGCAGCAGATCCACTACCTGCTCGACTTCAATGGGATTTTCGAATTCCAGATTTATACTTTCCGAATGCGCCCGCAAAACCGGCACCCGAATACAGGTACCGGTAATCTGAACAGAATTATCGTTAAAAATCTTGTGGGTTTCGTGTACCAGTTTCATCTCTTCAACGTTATAACCGTTTTCCCCGATCGTACTGTCGTGGCTGAAAACATTAAACGCGCAGGGATGTTGAAAAGCCTGCGGCTGGAGGTCTTTTCCTTCCAGTACATCTTTAGTCATTTCCTGCAGTTCCTGCATCGCACTCATTCCTGCACCACTAACCGCCTGATAAGTACTCACCACCATCCGCCGCACCGGATTGGCCTTATGCAAAGGCCAGACGGGAACGGTTCCGATGATCGTGGTGCAGTTCGGATTGGCAATAATATTCCTCGGGGCGTTACGGATCTGCTCGGCATTGATCTCCGGTATCACCAGGGGTACATCATCGTCCATACGGAAGGCCGAAGAGTTGTCCACTACCATACACCCGGTTTTCGCCGCCGCTGGCGCGAACTGCTTACTGCGTGCACCCCCGGCACTGAAAAGAGCAATATCAAAATCTATAAAGCTGTCTTCTTTGAGCTCTTCGACGGTATATTCCTGCCCCATAAAGGTTATTTTTTTACCGGCCGATCGTGCCGATGCCAGAAATTTATACTCGGTGGCAGGGAAATTTCGCTCCTGGAGAATTCTCAAAAATTCCTGTCCCACCGCTCCGGTTACACCCGCTATCGCCACTCTCAAAGTCATAACTTCATACCTTTCTTATGTTTACAAATATTTTCTTGTCAACCTTCGATTTGAATAACCACATAGAGCTATTGAATATTAAAATTTACATATTAATCATTTTTACAGCATAGTTCTTCTGTGCAAAGTAGTATAGGAATATAAATCCCTAAATCAAGGAAGTTTAGCCCTCATCCTGCCCAAGCTCTACCTGTGATCCTGGATAAATCATGTTCCGGCAAGGGCTCGCAGTCCCTTTCATTGCCATAAATATAAAAATAAGCCGACTAGGCGAATATGGTGGGTCCGCCTGGCCGGCCTTTTTCTCCCCCTTCTTATCAGAGGGAGTATTCTTTTTTACTCCTCCAGGGAATAAAAAAAACCGGTACAGAGGTTTCAACTTCTCTCTCTACCGGCTGCATAACCTTCCTTCATATGAACAACAAATACATACCACAAGCCAGGTGTTTTGTCAAGAAAAAAATTTCACCCTGTACTTGTATAATAAGACACCTGTTTACAAAGGGATAGACATAAAAGGAGCACAAAAGTAAAATACTTTTTAAAATCTTTCTTTATAAATATGTGGAGGTCTTATGAAAATAGCAATCGATAAAGTAATCTCAATTCTCACGATAGTCGTTATCTTACTGCTGCAGAACGCCAGTTTTGGACAAGATAACCTGATAACTGGATTTAAAAACCCGCCCAACAGCGCCAGACCGGGGGTATATTGGTATTTTATGGACGGTAATCTCAGCCGGGAAGGTATGACGGCAGATCTTGAGTCCATGGCCCAGGCGGGCATTGGCAATCTTATCTTTCTGGAAGTGAATGTGGGAGTTAAGCGGGGGCCGATTGATTTCCTGAGTGAAAAATGGCAGGAACTTTTTAAACATGCCGTGCGCGAAGCGGAGCGCTTAGGGATCGAAATAACGCTCGGCTCCGGACCCGGCTGGGCCGGTAGCGGTGGACCGTGGGTGAAACCCGAGCAATCAATGCAGCATCTGGTGGCCGATTCCATCGAAGTAAAAGGCCCCATGTCATGTGACCAGGTTTTACCTGTACCAAAACCGCGCAAGCCTTACTTTGACGGTGCAGTTACAGGAGATTTAATCAAAAAGCGGGAGGTTTACTATAAAGACGTAGCGGTACTGGCGTTTCCCTCCCCCCCCAAAAATGAACGCATTGTGGACATTGACGAGAAAGCGCTTTACTACCGGGCGCCTTACACCTCGCGTCCGGGAGTAAAACCATATCTGGAGGCACCGGCTAAATGGCCGGTTGTTTCGCCAGGTGCGATTGTTGATCCGGAAAAAATCGTGGACCTTACCGATCGCCTCCAATCGGACGGGCGAATTAAGTGGGATGTACCAAGTGGGAATTGGACAATTATGCGTTTTGGCAGGCGCAATAACGGTGCTACCACAAGGCCCGCGCCGATGCCGGGTTTTGGTTTCGAGTGTGACAAATTAGACGCCCAGGCCTTTGACGCCCACTTCGACGAATACATCGGAAAATTATTGGATAAGGTCGGCCGGCGCGCCAAAAGCGGCGGCTGGACCATGCTGCACATCGACAGTTGGGAAATGGGCTCACAGAACTGGACGGGCAGGTTCCGTGAGGAATTTCGTAAGCGGCGCGGTTATGATCTTCTCAAGTATCTCCCAACTTACACTGGACGTATTGTCGGCAGCCTGGAGAAAAGTGAAAGATTTCTCTGGGACATGCGCCTAACTGCCCAGGAACTTGTACTGGAAAATCATGCGGGCAGACTTAAAGAGTTAGGGCGAAAATACGGACTTAAACTCTCGATCGAACCATATGATATGAATCCCACGTCGGATCTGGTTTTGGGCGGGATTGCCGATGTGCCGATGTGCGAGTTCTGGAGCCAGGGGTATGGCTTCGATTCGTCCTTTAGCTGCTTCGAAGCGACCTCTATCGGCCATACGCTGGGCCGGTCGGTGGTGGCGGCCGAGTCGTTCACCGCTGATCACCGCGAAGCCTGGAAGCAGTATCCGGCCGTCATGAAGAATCAGGGTGACTGGGCGTTTTGTACCGGCATCAATCGGCTGGTCTATCATACCTTTGCCCATAAACCATTTGGTCGGCGCCCGGGGATGGCTATGGGGCCTTATGGCGTACACTGGGATCGCGGCCAAACGTGGTGGCCGATGGCGGCGGCTTACCATCGCTATATTACGCGCTGCCAATATATCTTGCGCCAGGGGCAGACGGTGGCCGATGTTTGCTACCTTATTCCCGAAGGAGCACCGCACGTCTTTCGTCCGCCGGCATCAGCACTGGATGGCAAAGGTTGTATCCGCGACAGGCGCGGTTATAACTTTGACGGCTGTGCGCCCGATGCCTTGCTGAACCTGGCATCGGTTGATAACGGACGGGTAATCTTCCCAGGAGGAGCGGGGTATCAATTACTGGTACTGCCGTCCTTCGATACCATGGCACCGAAACTTCTGCGCAAAATTAAAACCCTGATCGAATCTGGCGCTACTGTAGTCGGAGAGCCGCCCAAAAAGTCACCGAGCCTGATGGATTATCCGAAGTGCGATCGAGAAGTGGCCGAGTTGTCTGCTTACATTTGGGGCACGAACGAAATACCTGACACTATTGTCAAGCGCAAGGTCGGAGAGGGACAGGTGGTCTGGGGAGGCAAGCTACGTGTTGATCATTCAGTCGTTAATAAACAGAAATCGTCGGAACAGGCAAACCATTTCGCGGAACTCTATCCAGACTATGACTCGACGGCTGGTCTGCTTGCCGAAATGGGACTAAAGCCCGACTTCGAAGCGGATGGTTCCATCCGCTACACGCACCGCCGGGCAGGTGAAATGGATATCTATTTTGTTGCCAACCGCACGGCAGAGATAGTCGAGACTGATTGCACGTTCCGGGTTGCGGGACGCCAGGTCAAGCTTTGGGATCCGCTCACCGGGGCTATTCGCAATCTGCCGGAATATAAGGAGAATGGAAAGCGCACCATCATACCCATGCGATTCGAACCCTATCAAAGTTTCTTCATCGTGTTTAAAAAAGAAGCAAGCAGGAAGAATCCCAAATCAGAAAAAAATGAAAATTTCCCGCAGGTGATACCGATAGTTGAGCTTGAAGGTCCCTGGGAGGTGTCGTTCGATCCAACTATGGGTGGCCCTGAGCAGGTTAGTTTCCCAACCCTTACCGACTGGAGCAAACACAGTGAGCCCGGCATTAGATATTATTCGGGTCTGGCTACGTATCGTAAGGACTTTAACCTGACAGAGGGACTTGATCTTGACAAAGATCGGATCATGCTCGAATTGGGCGAAGTCCACAGCATGGCGAGGATTAAGCTCAACGGTACTGATTTGGGAGTTCTGTGGTGCGCTCCCTGGAGGGTTGATATAAACGATGCTTTGCGTAAAAAAGGAAACCGTCTGGAGATTGAGGTAGCTAATCTGTGGCCCAACCGTTTGATAGGTGACAAAACTCCGTCCCAGAAGCAAAAGTTTACCTGGACTACCTACAACCCCTATACAGCCGATTCGCCGCTGCTGCCTTCGGGGCTTTTGGGGCCGGTGAAAATCAGCCGGTTAAAATAAGATTTGCCCCATTGTCCCCTTGAGTATTTTATATAAGCCATAAACTAAACATAAATGCGCAACCTATTGTGGTTAGTGTCCACTTGATTTTGCAACAGGAGATGATTTTTCGTGGTTTTCTCTGAGCAGATCAAGGACCGTATCGACCACCTTCGGTGCCGCGTTAACTTCAAGATAGCTGGACCGTGCCCGCCAGGTCTCATAGCCTCCCAGCTTATGCTGGGCGACGGTCGGCAGATAGCCGTTATAACCGTTAGCCAGGTCAAAAATAAACGTCGGGTTAAATGGACTTTTCGATTTGATCTCCAGGCCGATTTGGGCAAAAGCTTCACAGGGAATTCCAACGATAGCCAGATCACCAATCTGCAAAGCCTGCAGGATAATCTCTACCTCAGGCTTATATTCAGCTAACAGAATCGTCTCACGGGCGTATATCTCGGCAAGGGTATTGAGCACCGGTCCCTTTGCTTCAGCCAGAATTTTTTTAGCCCTCTCCACATCCTGCTGACTCGGCAGGCGAACACCGAGCTTCAACGTTTTCACCGCAACGTTAAGTTTGACCTTATCCTTATACTGCAAAGACTGATACACACTGTAAGCCTCGTCAGCAAGATCGGTGGCTACGCGCCGCATCTGTTCATAGGGTGGACGACTTTTGCTGCGCACACGAAAATTAATATTATTGATATCGCCGCTACAGCCATTTGTCAGCATAGCTACAAAAGGTGGATCCTGCCTGTCGGCGTCGAGGCGCTGTTGAATCATATCAGCAAATATCCCGAAGTAATCAGCCGAGACGTGACCACCACCGGTTCCGCCCACGTAATGCAAGGCATAGTTCGATACCAGCCCCAGCGGACGACCATCAAGATGCTGCACCGCCAGAACCAAAACTTCAGGATCCGTGGGACCAATAGCCTCTACCAAATCTTTACTACCAACAGGAGGATTCATACGGACTTGATCGTTCTTTTCGCCAAAAGGATTAGCGGGAATTTTCCCCGGTTTCATTTTCCAGCGCCGATTAAATACATGCCCGGGCAATTTGCCCACACCCCAACCGATCCGGGCCGGAGTGATATTATTAAAGGCCCGTAAAACCGCGTCGGCTATTTTTCGAGATAGAAACTTTTGATATTCAGGATCAGGCTCACTTTGAAAAATTCCGCAGGCCGTCGGAGCCGAATGCGTGTGGGTGGCACACATGAGCATTTTATCAATCGGAAGATTAATATTTTCGTTTACGATTTTTTTGGCGGCATCAAATATCTCCCGGTGAATCACACAGCTATCGCAAGCTACAATAGCGATCCTTGTCCTGCCGTCATCGAGCGCCAGACAGCGAGCTTGCAACTCATCGTGCACATGACTGGCTGTACGGTCACGCATGCCACCATTCATCGACACTCCCAACCAGGGGGTAATATTACTCGTAGCAGCCCCGGCCCGCAGTGATGCAGGTGCAGTCTCGGCAGTAAGTAGATTACATCCCAGGACAGTTAATAAAAACGAACAAATTAAAATCCAAAAAGAAAAGCGATTCGCTCTCGACAACATTTTACCGCCTTTTGTAAAACCGCAAGTGCCGGGTTTCATCGACCTCAATTCGTCTTGGAAAAACCGTTTGGTTAGTGATGAGCTTTCAGCTAAACTTGCTCAATCATCCGAATCCGGTTGTTCTTTTTTAATCACCTTTGCCGCACGGGGGCCGACCTCCCCGTCCTCAAGCTCATATTCGACGATTTCCCCCTCATTTAAGCTTCTTTCCCCCTGACCTTGAATTTGTGAATAATGGACAAAGATATCAGGGCCGTTCTCATTGGCGATAAACCCAAATCCTTTCCTGACATTGAACCATTTAACCGCACCCTCTGGCATATATGACTCCTTGGAAGTAGCTCAGTCGTTTTTTCTGCCGACTACATGTAAGTATCTTTCATATAACTAGTTCGATGTGTCTAATGATTCCTGCTTGGACTCTATTCGAATGGCATTCTTAAAAATATTACCAAATTACAACTTTGTAATATCAAGTTAAATTTGAAGTTAAAAAACAGATCGAACTGATTTAAATCTGATCTGGCGTTAATTTTTATAAGACAGATATTTAAACTTTATTATGCTGTTATATTATTATTTCTCGAAGCGAAATGTCCTACTTTTGGGTTTTGTCAAGACGCCGCACAAGCTACCACCACCAAACCGACGCGACGGTAAACCCATCCCCTATATTGACTTAAACGCATTATTTCGTTCTGTTTGGACCTAATGCATCTTTGGCAGGTTTATTCGCCTGAACCAGATTGCTGAGCTTCCTTGATATCCTGCTCATGAAGCCTCATTTTCATCAGTCGGCCCACTTTGAACTTAACGGTACGTTTGGGCGGCACCTGCACCCTTTCTAATGTCTTGGGATTTTGGGCCACCCGGGCGGCTCGCCTTTTAGTCTCAAAGACACCAAAGTCTCGAAATTCCAAGCGGTTATCGCGACCTAGCTCCTCCACGATGTCATCTAAAAATGCCTGAATTATTCTTTTGACTACGACACGCTTGTTATTGGTCTTTTCCGAAATCTGATCAATTAATTCCTTTTTCGTGATGGTCGCCATTAGGATACTCCACTGATTTTATCAGTAAAAAATGCCTGTTAAAAAGATTGCCCTACGTCCTTGTTTCCTTCCTCTTTCGTCCTGTCATCCCTATTAGTGAGTGGATAATTTTTGAATAATCTGAACTCCAAACTAGACATAATTCAGTATATAGCAAAGACTTCTCAACAGCAAGCAATATTTTAAAAAAATAATTTACCTTATAGAATTGAGCCTAAATCGCAGGGGATATCCTACTAAAGTGAAGGTACATAAGGGCCGCAGGGGAGGTGATATTTTAGCGGATCTGCTGGGCTGAACGGTGGCCATAGAGACGCTGCTGGAAGTAATGGCGGGGCTTATTGTCGAAGCCTTGATATTGGTTACTATAAGTATATACGTCGTAACTTATTATTTCCGGGTAGTTTACATAATGATAGGTCTCAGGGGAAACCGGCCAGGGGGCTCGGCCGAACTGCTCAGAATCAACGTAATAATGGCGATAGCCAATCTTGTGGGGGGCGTCGAAGATGATGTGCGGATCGTATTGCGGGGTAGCCTGAACGGTATTTGAGGTGTGGGAGGAGGGCTGGCGGGTGATACAACTATGGCAACCATAAGTAGTTATAAAAATGGACAAAGCCATTATAAGAGCCGTTAGTTGTAAGAAATTATAGTTTCTGGTGCTAATATTGAACAGCATGAGTTTATCTCCCAAGGGCAAAATATCTCACAAGTGTATATGTTTACAAAGGTTGTGCCTTTAGAGAGAAACGGAGGGGTGCCGGGGTAAATTGTTGTAACATATTTTGTGTTAGATAGTTACAATCTAGAAATGACAGGGACGGCCGGGGGAGGGATCTAACGATTTTAGGGGCGTGTTGAGTTGGGGCAAAAGGGGTGAAAAAGTGAACGTAAGTCCTTATTTTTCACTGGGGGCAATGTACGTAAGTGCTTATTTTTAGAAACAGAAAAAGTTGTAAGTTCTTAAATTGGGCGGTTAGAAACTTCGAATTTCTGCTTAAAAGCGGGCGATTTTTTCGTGAAAGTGTTTGACTTTTTATTAAAAGTGGTGTATATTTTATATGAAATGAATGGGGGCCAGCGGGGAATGTGCGATTAAATAGCCATAGAGCCGCTTAGGACAAAGAGAATAAAAAACTTGCCCGGAAGCCGATAATGTATAAAATCCTTATGGATTATCGACAACAATTTAAGATAATTTCCCACGGTATTGCAGGATGCGAGATCTAACAAAAGACCCTTTTATAATTGGGGACAACCATGCCTGAGCCAGTTATGTTTATTAGAGGTTTTCCAATTGAACCTCCAACCGGTCATCAAAAGTTTTTGGATGACCTGAAAGCCATAATTGATCTGTCAGATGATAAGATCGACGAGCTTAATAAGCGTCTGACAAGTGCTAAGGGATTCCTTGATCCCAAGGAAATACGAGCAACTGTACGTAAAATTATCAAGGATGTTAGCGTAGCTGAAGCAGTACAGAGGATTATTATAAATATTAGTCCGTCCCATATCGATCAGGTAATCAAAAGTTTAAAAGCGAGATGTAATGAAGAGGGCTTCCAATTTGACCAGGGGCAGCTCGAACAGTTGAAGCTGATATTGAAGAAATTGATTGCACCCTATCCGGCATTAGCACGGTTCAAGAAGGCCGAGAATTTGGCGAAGATTACAGGACAACAGTTAGAGTCGGTTGAGTTGATCTGTGATCTCCGGCCGGTTTTTGATGAGAACCGGGAAAACGTCGAAGGAATGATGCCCTTCACGCGATTGCACATTGTTGCTTCAGGTGAGGACGGTCTGCCAAAGCCTTTCGAAGTAGAACTAACTTTCCAACAGGTAATCGACCTGTCGGAAAAAGCGAAGAAGGCGAAGACCAAGCTTGAGGCGCTGCGGAAATCTGTCGAAAACTGGTTGCCTGGTGGTTTACCAGATCTACCTCTGACCCGCATACCTCGAAAGGAGTCGAGTGATGCCTGAAAATCGCACATTGCTAACTAGCAGGCCTGAATTTTCGCGGTTGCTATTGAAGCATGGACGGAGTAACTACATTACATTGCCGAAGGACGAAAAGTGGGATTACGGTTTTTACATAATTGAGGATCTTGCACAGGATCAAGTGGTAATCACAATTTGCAGAGGTTCAAGTATAGAAACTTTCCGTGGACTTCGTGTGACAACAGGTAAGGATATTCAATCTGATGACGATTCTACAGCAAAGACGCAGGAGGCATATTTTCATAACTTGGCAATACAAATCATCGAAGGAAATGATATTCGCTATTCGGAGTATGACGAAAGTGACGTCGAAGAATATTCAGAGGAGTTTGCATACTTTGAGGAACAAATTGCTAGTCAAGACGTAGACATACTAATCGATGATCCTACGCAAATAACCCCGGATGATATCTGCTCAGCAATTCTTAGTGAAGGCTCTGAATCAGATATGCAGAGCCTTCGGGAGATGATATTGGCTGCCGAGGATTACGACTTCACCGTTGAGCAGAGCAGGCAACTTGCTCCCTGGCTATTGAATTTTGCACAGAGGCTCAGGGATAGTGATGATCCCAAAAATGAATCTGCCGTATGGTCAGCAATACGGACGGGAGCATCAATGCTCGAGCCGAATGAAGTTGATAGCTTGCGTGAACTACTTGAACCGGGGCATTCCATCGATACGAGTCGGGTAACAGTGAAAATGATTGGCAGAATTTTCGAAGCACAGCCACCGGTAGATTTAGACAAACACCAGGACTTATCTAATAAGGTTTCACAAGTTGCAGAAAGCCTGTTGAATCCTTACGCGATTACTTCAAGTCAAAGTGCCGCTATGGCGCAATTGGCCATCTATGCGCTTGCAGCAATGGCGAGCACTCAGACTGAGCAAATGGCCGAAATCGTCCGGCAACTAGGTGTTGCTTGGTTTTCCCAACAAACACTAAATAATCTTAATGAGCTTCAAAGCATTTGGTCAAGTCGTTCTGCTCCTGTTAATAAACGAATTCATCAATTGCTTACCAGAGTGATTAAGACTCTCGAGTAAAGTGATCACCTTGTTTCCGGAGTAACAAATGCCCGCCATTGATCTTACGCAGGGGCCGCAAACTCTATCACGTTTTGATGTTTTGGGACAACTAGCCGATGGGGAAAAACATTTCATAAAACATGTGGGATTGCTCGATACGGATACTACTCAATCTATCGAAGCAGGTGGTAATGTGAGTGCAGTTCATATGAAGCCACCCTTGGAGCAGGAAGGGGATTTCAAGGTAGATGTAGCCGGGAATGTCCCGTTGAACAGCGATGAGATAAAAATAATTTCTACCTGGATAGAGAAAATTATTGATGAGCTCCCAAAAAATAAGCGGAAGCAGTATATCATTCGCCCACCATGGAAAGACGAATGTGACGTAAACACGGGTGTACGACGATACCGTCGTTACAGTTGTGTGGGCTTCGTACTGGACAGCCATCAACAAGTACAAATTGAGCTACTTAAAGTTGAGGAAAGTGCTCTACCTGATACTAGCAAAAAGACACTGATGTCAGTATATTTTGATTCTGATTCTAATTCTGAATCTGATCTTAGACGACACCAAGATCTACTCCTCAAATGGGGACTAGAAGGGAATGGACCGTGGAAGGTAGTACTTCCCGGTTTCGTCCTGAATGCGTTGAATCGTCCTACCGATCAAATACGACGAATGCCTTACAAAGCAAAAGAAGGAGATGAGAAATTTTGATCGTTCAATATCATAGGTAAGTAATAAAAAAGGGGGGAGATAAATGATATTCAGGAGGTTTCGAGGATGGTGGAGGTTGGGGAGGAGCCGGCAGGAGGATCGAGGTCTATGATTTGTCGATTTTCGGCGGCGAGGACCTGTTCTGCGCGGCGGTTTTCCTCAATAACGACAGCGGAGAGCCGTTCGGTAAAGTCGGGCAGGGCGGACATGACGCGGTTCCAGGCAGGGATGCGCGGCAGGTCGGTGGGGTCTTCGCGGAAGCGTTCGCCGGCGAGGCGGACGGCTTCGGAGAAGCTTTC
>Ga0272441_10002964_pt1 | contig 33383 bp, 29 predicted proteins | sample SSMProp6N_FD_193582 | JGI IMG/M metagenome (GOLD analysis project Ga0272441, IMG submission 193582) | Marine sediment archaeal communities from Little Sippewissett salt marsh, Falmouth, MA, United States - SSM-Prop-6N | ecosystem: Environmental > Aquatic > Marine > Wetlands > Sediment ... | reverse complement strand
GCCTGACCGTAGCTTTTCCGTATGACGATGGAGATCTTCGGCACCGTCACCTGGGACAGGGCGTTCATGGCATTGGTCACCCGGGCGCCCACCTTCTTCAACTCCGCCTCCTTCCCCACCAGAAACCCCGGCGTATCATGCAAAAAGAGCAGAGGAATATTGAAGGAATCACAGAGACACATGAATCCGGTCATCTTCTCAAGGGCATCCGTATCCATGGCACCGCCGTTCACCATGGGCTGACTCGCAATACACCCCACCACCCGTCCCCCGATTCTCGCCAGACAGGTAATCACCGTCCGGCCAAAAAGGGGCTTCACGTCAAACAGAGAATCCCCGTCGACCACGGCCCTGATGATCTTGTACATGTCATATCCACGGGTCCGCTTCTCGGGCAGAATGTCCAGTATCCGCGCCATCTCCCCGCCGGACCCCTGCGGAACAGGCTTCACCGGCGGCAGTTCACCGTTGTGGGACGGCAGGTAGGAAAGAAAGTCCTTGATAATCCTGAAACAGTCCTCCTCGTCCTCCGCCACCCGGTCCACAATCCCCGTCGTCTGCGCCTGAACCTCCCATCCCCCCATCTCCTCGTCGGTACAGGTGGAACCCGTCGCCTTCTGCAATGCCCGGGCACCCGCCACCGACAGCGTACTCCCCCTGACCTGCACCACAAAATCGGAAAGGCAGACCTGCCATGTCGGCACGCCGGTGCACCGGCCCATGACCGCCGTCACCCAGGGTGTCGTCCTCCGATGCGCGTATTGTGAAAATACCGACCGGTCGTCACCCGGAATAAGCGATACGATCCCTGTTGCACCCTGAATGTCCGGTACTCGCCCGCCCCCCGATTCTCCCAGCCATATGAGGGGGAAACCCTTTTCCGTCGACTGCGTTCTCAGGTGATGCGCCTTCTTCGTGTATACACGGGCATTGGTCGATGCCAGTACGGTAAAATCGTTGACGACAAGCGCAACCTGCCGCCCGTCGAGAAGTCCGTATCCCGTAATGATGCCGTCGGCCGGCGTGTCCTCTTCCATTCCCGGCATATCGGAACAGGCGAGCAGTCCCAGTTCCACAAAACTGCCGTCGTCGAGAAGACGATCGACCCTCTCTCTTGCGGTAAGCCTGCCGCTTTCATGATAACGCCTGACCCGCTCGGCGCCCCCCATCCGACGTGCCCGGTCTTTCCTCTGCTGCAATTCTTCCAGTACGGCATCAAAGGTCATGGTTCCTCCGTCGTCTCATCATGGTGCGCATCGGACTGCCCTTCCATGCTGCGGCATCCGGCAACATAAGCACCGTCGTTTCTTCATCGGCACACCGCGACAGGCGACACACGCCCCGTGGTGTTTATTTCTGTATCAAGGGATTTCCGTAAATTCTATGATGGCACTCAAATGGGGGATAGAGATATTCTCTCTTTTCTCACACACTCCCCCGCAGTCCCCATTCCCGCCTTATTCGAAAAAAAAACTATAGCGCATCTTCTATCAGAGGGACTCCCGAAAAGTCAAAACTCTTTTTCTTCAGGCGAGCCCGCCGGCACCGGATTTGACGAAGACAGAGGGATATGATGTGGTTGAACGAAGGCATTCGTCGGCAGGAGGAAGGTCTTCATGGCATCCGATAACGATGACACCTCCGTCCTCCAGATGGTTCAGGACCTTTTTCAGAACGGAGACCTGGACGGCTTCCCGATGGTATGTAAAGACACTGTTCCTCAGGAAAAGGAGGTGAAACATCCCGTCGACGGAATCGCGAACCAGATCGTGTACCTTCCATTCAATACCGCCCCTGAGTTCGTCACGTACCCGGTACCGATCCTCGTCGACAGGCTCAAAAACGGTCTTCTTCAACTCCTCGGAAATCCCCCGCAGACTCGACGCGGCGTAGACGCCCGCCCGGGCCTTCTTCAGGAGACCGGGGTCCACGTCGGTTGCCAGCATGCGGAGTTCCGGCAGCCGCGGATTCTTCACTTCCACGTTCCCCCATACCCTCTTGAAACTGTAGATCTCCTGCCCCATGGCACATCCCGCCGACCAGACGGAGATCCTTTTATCCGACTGACAGACCAGGTATGGGATAATCTCGCCTTCCATAATCTCCCACAGTTTTCTGTCCCGGAAAAAACGGCTGACCGAAACGGTCATGACCCGGTCCAGCTTTCTCCTCGCGGCGGGATTCGAAGTGAGGATCGCCATATAGTCCTGAAAATTCCGGCACCCGAGCGCCAGCATATGCCGCTGGAGGCGTTTTTTCACTCCCCCGCGCACCCTCCGGTACCCGGACCAGGAAAGGTCGAAACGGTCAAGCAGTTGACGGAACTGGCGATCGTCCATATAATGTCACCATGTCTCCCCACACATTCATAGGCACGTCGGGGTGGAATTATCCCCACTGGGCAGGGATATTGTACCCCGAAAGAGGGCCCAGATCAAAATGGCTGCAATTGTACGGAGAACACTTCGACACGGTGGAAGTAAACGCCACCTTCTACCGCCTGCCGAAGCCCGAAACCTTCGAGAAATGGCGGACAGGAACTCCCGAAGGGTTTCTCTGGGCTGTCAAGGCAAGCCGCTACATCACCCATATAAAGAAAATGCGTGACGCCGGGGACCCGCTGAATCGTTTTCTCGATGCCGCCGAAGGCCTGGGGCAGAAGCTCGGTCCCCTGCTGTTTCAGCTGCCGCCGTCCCTGGTGTTCGACGGTAACAGGTTCCGCGCTTTCTGCGCGGAATTGGGAAAACGGGACCACCGGTATACCGTTGAAGTCCGTCACGGAAGCTGGCTCACCGACGAGGCACTGGAAATCATGCATGAGCACAATATCGCGCTGTGCATCGCCGATACGGCGGGCCGCTTTCCCTTTCACGAACACCTCACGGCGGACTTCGTCTATGTTCGCCTTCACGGCTCACGCCAACTCTACGTCTCATCCTACACTGACACGGAACTTCGCGACTGGGCGGACAGGATCAAGACATGGAATCGTGATGCCTATATCTACTTTGACAACGATCATGAAGGAAAGGCACCCCTGAACGCCCTGCAATTGAAGAGTCTCCTCATTCCGCAGTAAAGAAACACGCCCCACCTTCCCGACAAAAGGCCGCTGTTTCCATCGTCCACCCCCCATCCCGCGCGGGGAGATCATGAACATAGGACTCTTGTTATCGATTCCGGTATGATATAATCGATCAACGTTTTTCCGGGAGGAGGTATTTCAATGCATTATAATACCGCCCTGCGGGCGTACGGTTCGAAACGCCTCGAAGAAATCGAATCGGCCGACATCATGATAGGCATTCCCTGCTTCAACAACGAGAAGACCATCGAGCATGTCATCCAGATGGCAACTCACGGCCTGGCAAAGCATTACAAAGATAAAAGGAGTATCATTTTTATCGCCGACGGCGGGTCCACCGACGACACGCGGGAAGTGGCCAAGGAATTCCAGATCAAGCCCTGGCAGGAAAAGATCGTGTCGATCTACCGGGGGCCCGGGGGAAAGGGAACGGCCCTTCGATCGGTCTTCGAATCGGCGAACCACTTGAAAGCCAAGGCCTGTGCGGTGGTCGACTCCGACCTGCGAAGCATCACGCCGGACTGGGTGCGGTTCCTGATCGATCCCGTTCTGAACAGGAACTTCGATTTCGTCGCCCCCGTCTACGTCCGTCACAAATACGACGGGACCATCACGAACAATATCGTCTACAACCTCACCCGCGCCCTCTACGGACGGAGAATACGCCAGCCCATCGGCGGTGATTTCGCACTGTCGAGCAGCATCGTCAAGCACTACATAGAGCAGGACGTATGGGAAACCGACGTGGCACGCTACGGAATCGACATATGGATGACCACCAAGGCCGTTACGGGAGGGTTCCGGATCTGCCAGTCAAACCTGGGGGTCAAGATCCACGATGCGAAGGACCCGGGACAGCATCTCGGCCCCATGTTCAGGCAGGTCTTGTGGACCATCTTTACCCTCATGGAGGAAAATGAGAATTTCTGGAAGGATGTCCGGGAAAGTGAACCCCTTGAGACGTGGGGATTCACGGGAACCCTTCAGCCGGAGGCTGTGGGAATCGATCTCAATCGTCTCGTCGAAAACTTCAAGGTGGGATTCCAGCAGTTTTCCGTTCTCTGGCAGGATATCCTGAGCGAGGAGAGTTTCGAGTCCATCAGGGAATCGGCCGCACTGGATACAACTTCATTCCACTTTTCCACCGAGGCGTGGGTACACATTCTCTATGAACTCGCCGCGACCTTTCACCGCTGGAAACAGAACCGTTACAAGCTGACCGATCTCATGACGCCGCTCTATTACGGTCGCGTGGCGTCCTTCGTAAAAGAGAGCTGGGACATGTCATCGGAAGAGGCGGAAGCCCTCGTGGAAGAGCAGGCACAGCTCTTCGAGACACACAAGGATTATCTCCTGAAGATCTGGAATGGGGGATAGAAAAAAGGCCGGCTGGCGCAACTCCGGAATGAAGCCTCATGCGAGAGGGACATCTTTGTTCAGCCGCTCGTAAACGCGGATGTACTCGGCGATCATCTTTCCCAGATCATACCGCTCCCTGGCCTCCGTCATGATCCGTCGGAGCTGGTCCGCCCTTACGTCGGCAGGTTTTCGGTGAAAGCGGAGGCTCTTCTTCAGGGCATACCACAGACCGACGGGATCATAATCCCGGAAGAGAAAGCCGTTCCCTACATCCTTCGGCGCACCGTCGGCCTTCAGCCGCAATTCACGAATCTTGTCATGATACCCGCCCGTATCGCGATTGGTTGCCGTCGCCCCGAAGAGATTTCCCACCTGGTCGATCTGTCCGCAGGGCTCATAGAGCGACGCACCGAATACGTCGCTGGCCGCCGCAAAACCGAGCATGGAGAGGCGTTCATCAAAATTCCTGAAGGTTATCTTGCCGCCTGACGCCCAGGCAATCCTCCCGAGGATCTCCTCGTGAGTCCGGTCACCGCCCACACCGTCGGAGACGACGGCAAACTGGACGTCGCCATGCTCGATGGCAAACCGCAGAAGCACGTCTTCCAGAATCTCGACCCCCTTCTGTAGCGGGTCGAGTCTCGAAGGCCAGTAAAACAGGATCGCCTCGGGATTCACAATGAGGCCGGTCTCTCTCTGAAATTCAACGAGATTCTCCCGCTTCGCCGCGATGATGTTATCGTCGGGGCCGTATCGTCTCACGAGATAGGAGCAGGTTTCGGAATACATTGAATGGGAAGGGGCATTGATGATGGCGAGGGCCGAACCGACATGATATTTTGCCTTTACTTCATTGCGCACACTCAGGGGAATGATGTTCCGGTCTATGAAATAGTCGTTCACGATTTCCTCGAGAAAACGAAGCCCCACAAAATTGATGAGCGACGCATTCTTTATGGCCGTTGCCTGGCAGTCGACAGAGCGTCGTCCTGCATCAACGGAATAGTAGAGGTATTCCGACATTTCCTCCAGACCGACGCCGGAGAGCATGTCGAGGGGAACGTGTCCGGTAAAACTGTTGTGAACCGTATGCAGGATGGGGACATTCCGTGCCTTGAGATAGGCCGTGATAACTCCTCCCGCCATCCAGTCATGACTGTGCACGATGAGCTTGCCCTTGCTGTTTGCCCCCACCAGCTTTATGATATTGTTTACCACTTCCTTCTGAAACTCGGCCGCGTTGAGCTTGGGATTCCCGTCATAGGCGCCGGTAAGACCGGCGAAGAAGGCCGAGCTGACCAGGTGGATTTTGTCGGAACCGATCTTGTACCTGATCTCCCGCCACTGGCTCTCGTCGATATGTGCCTCCCGCTGAAAGCGCTTCTTGAGGTTGATAGTCGCCAGATGGACGTCGATGTCGCGTTCAATGAGTCCCTCACAGAGCGCCGACACGACTTCGCCCAGCCCCCCGCTCTTGCCCGATATGTAGGTCGCCAACGTTCCCATTTCTTCCGGGAGGTGTCCCGTCTCGGGCGTAATCAGGAGAAGCGCCGTTCTCTCACGTTTCTTCAGAACCTCAAACCGCCTGAGGGTCGCCTCGAAATAATCGATTTTCCGGGTCAGCACGTGCGCCGCCTGCGTAATGGAACCGCCGTAGGGATTGAAATAGGAATGGACTGCGTGATCCTCCCCCATTCGTTCGTGAAGGAAGTAGACATGATCCGATGTGGTAAGGTACCGCCAGTGGGTCAGCAATTCACCGCCCGCCTTCCTGGCATCCGTCTCGAGCCCCTCGATATCCCTGAAAAGTTCGTACTGCGTCAGGGTGCCCAGCCACCCGAAGGTATCCCTGTTCGCGTCGGCCCATGATGACGTCGACATGCCGGGAATATCGACAAAGGGGCACTCGACATCGTGAAACCGATCGGCGACATCGGTAGGGTTCGCCAGAATCACATTCTCATGGCGCTCAAGCGCCTCCGGCAAGGCTCGCCAGAACTCGAAGATCCCCCGATCCGCCCATATATGCTCGCCGACATGCTCGAAATCGTATCCCAGAAGGACGGCTTCCCCGTCGATCCGGGAGATACTTGCCGCATATTCCTCAGGCAAAAGCGGCTGTATTGGAAACCGAAAGGCCACATCATCGCTCAACTCCCTGTTGCGGGGCATCACGATAAGCCGTGATCTCACCGCTCTGAAGACGGCATTGGGCGATACAGGCCTTTCGGAGGGCGGGAACATGTCGTCCCGTTTCTCGCAGAGAATAGCCCGATATCCCATGTCGGCAACCGTATCGGCGATATGGTTATTGAACATCAGTTCGGTGTTGCGGAAGGAGGTGGGCTTGATTCCGAACAGCGCCCGCATCCGGTCGCGATGGAGGGAAACCTGGTCTCTGAATTCACGCTTCCCAGGATCTTCGAAGAGACCGGCCAGGGAATGATAATAGGTTTCATCAAGAAACTCCACCCGGTTCCGCTCGGCCCCCGCATCTAAGAGTCGCTGCAATCGCGATATCACCTCGGGCTGAAACCGTTCCGCCTGCTCAAGAAAGGTCCCCGACATGCTGAGTGTGATCCGGAAATCCCCATGCTCAGCAATGAGTTCCTCAAACATGGTCAGCGCAGGAATATAGCTTTTCGCGGAGACCTTTGCGAAGATCTCCCCGTTCATGTCATCCCAGAGCAGCTTGTCCCGGTGCGGGTGGAGACGACAGGGTTGATGAAGCTGAAAATATATTGTTAGCAAGGGCATTTGTAACAACTACCTCATGTATTGATTTATGATACGATCATTTTGTTTTCAGGCAGTCCTCCCGCCACAGACATCCATGTTCGTCACAGAAACTCCTCGTCTTGAAACATGGCTCAAATCCTTCCCTGGTCTGTATCTCGCGAATCACCTCCTGCTTCGAACGGCCGACCCGTGCGTCGACACCCATCCCTTTCGCGATGATTCGCACTTCCTGCATTTTCATGACATACCTTCCTTTCTTTTCTCTTAAGCCCAGAGAACCAGTCCGAGTTCCTGGTACCTGATCAGGTGCGGGTGGTTCGGAAGCACCCTGACACCGTATACATAACGCCCCGCTCGTTCCGCCCGGAATGCACCCCGGTAGATGATCGCCTTTTCCCGGTCGTCCCACCCTACTTTTTCCATGATTACCACGGTGAGTTTCTCCCTTGATCCATTATCATCGGAGCTCTCAATGACGATTTCAGCCCGTATTTCATCGTCGGTCAGTTTTCCCGGTTCCACTGCCGCTTCCACGATGAATTCGCCTCCCACATTGAGGGAATCGCCCTGCAGCCCCTTGACATTGAGCCACTTGAGATGGACCGTCGAGAACCGCGACGCGATCCGAAGCTTCCAGTCGGCCAGCGCCCTCACCTTCTCATAGCCCTTTTCCGAAAGAATCGAGGCCCTGCCCGCAATGGGACCATACATCTGGTGGCAATACTCTTCCAGCATCCGGTGCGTGCTGTATTGGATGGCAAGGGACGCCATGGACTCCTTCATCATGGCAATCCATTCCTCGGGAAGGCCGTCTTCGCGGCGCCGGTAATAGAGCGGGACGATGGAATTTTCGAGCGTATCGTAGAGGTCCTGGCTGTCGAGGAGGTCTTGCATCTCACGGTTGACATACTCGCTTCCGTCGCCGATGCACCACCCGTTGATGCCGTTGAAGGCTTCGTCCCACCAGCCGTCCCGTACGCTGAAATTGAGAACACCATTGATAATTCCCTTCATTCCGCTTGTCCCACTTGCTTCCTGCGGTCGGACGGGCGTATTGAGCCAGACGTCTACACCCTGCAGGAGAAACTTCGCTACCTGCATATCGTAATTCTCAAGGAAAAAGACCCTGTCGATGAACCGCTTTTCCAGTGTGCAGCTGTAAAGTGCCCGCAGCAACCTCTTCCCCTCTTCATCGTTTGGATGGGCTTTTCCTGCAAAGATGATCTGCACGGGCCGCCCCGCCGCATGGAGAATGCGATCGAGCCGTTCCGGATCCGAAAAGAGAAGGAGAGCCCGTTTGTAAGCGGCAAAGCGCCGTGCAAAACCGATCGTCAGGGCATCGGCATCGAGACTCTCTCTTTTTTTCTTTATTACCGACGGTGAAAGACCCTGCTGCTGAAAATCGCGGGTCATTTTGTCCTTGCAGTAATCAAGGGTTCGCTTCTTCAGGACCTGATGAGTCGCCCAGAGCGTGGCGTCGGGAATCCTCTCCACGGTATCCCGAAAATCAGCATCATCCTGCGGGGGGAAGTGACGATTCTCTCCCGCTTCCGTAAACAGTTCAGCCATCTCGTCGGCAATCCAGGACTGGAGATGCACGCCGTTGGTGATATTCTGAATCGGGGTCTCCTTCTCGTCGAATCCCGACCAGACGTTTTTCCACATTCGACGCGCGACCCGTCCGTGGAGGAGGCTCACACCGTTGGCTCCGCAGCACAACTTCAGCGCCAGGACCGGCATCATGAAAGGTTTCTCTTCACCGGGTTCATCCCGTCCCAGCTCCCAGAACATCTCCCAGGAAATGCCCAGATTGTCGACAAAACCTGAGAAATAATGTTTCATCAGGGACCTGTCAAAACGTTCGTTCGCAGCCTCGACGGGACTGTGCGTCGTGAAGAGAGAACTTGCCTTCACCATTTCACGGGCCTCGTAGAAACTCAGGTTTTCGCTCACCATCAACTGTCTCACCCGCTCGATCAGCAGGAAGGCACTGTGGCCTTCGTTAAGATGATAGATCGCCGGCCTGACCCCGAGGGCATCGAGCAGCCGCACCCCACCGATGCCGAGCATGATTTCCTGCTCGATCCGGAGTCGCTGGTCGGCCCCGTAAAGCCGGGAGGTGATCTCCCTGTCCTGGACGCTGTTTTCGGGCACTTCCGTATCGAGGAGATACAGCTGTACCATCCCCACGTCGATTTTCCAGACCTGCGCGTAGAGTTTCCTTCCGGGCAGGTCTACCTCTATCTTGAGGGACTCGCCATCCTTTCCCTTCACGATACGTACCGGCATGCGGGAGAAATCATTCTCCGGATAGGTGGTGATCTGGTTTCCCTCCCGGTCGATACGCTGGTGGAAATACCCGTTTTTGTACAGAAGTCCTATGCCGATCATGGAGATGTTCATGTTGCTGGCCGATTTCAGGTAATCGCCCGAAAGGATCCCCAGCCCCCCCGAATAGATGGGAAGAATCTCGTGGAGACCATATTCGGTTGAAAAGTAGGCCACCGGCTTCTCCTGCGAGATGATCCCGTCCTTTTTGAAATAGCCATCCGACGGTTTCATCAGATCGACAACACTGGTGACGATCCTGTTGTAGAGTTCAAGGTAGGATTCATCGCCGGCCAGTTCGGTCAATCGGTCCTGGCTCACGCGTTCCAGCAGTTCGATAGGGTCGCAGGAGACCTCGTTCCAGAGATCTCCGTCGATCCTGATGAAGAGGTCGCGCACGTCCCGGTTCCATGTCCAGAGAAGATTGTAGGCCAGATTGCGCAATTCCTTTATCGGGTCCGGTATCTCGGCGGCGACGGTGAAATGCCGGAACCGCGGATGCATCGCATCGGTTCCGGGATAGACCACTTCCCTCCGGTATTCGCTCGTATCCATCGAGTAGACCCGGTCTCTCGCGTATCGTGCCGCCAGTCCATAGGCCTGAAGATAGAGCGGGTAGAACGCGTCCCAGGAGGCCGCTTCGGCAATACTCCGCGCCCGGTTCTTGTGTTCCTCTATTTCAGCCCGTGGCCAGTTGATGCACCGCCACATGCATTCACTGAATGCCTCACCTATTTTTTCATATGTCCTGGTCTCCCGTTCGAGAAGCAAAACTCCCTTCGTGTCGATCCCGAACTTCTGACGCACCCAGAGGCCGAAACCGCTCAGGTCCGATGTCACCGTCGGGACGCCGAAGGCGGCGCTTTCCAGCGGCGTATACCCCCAGGGCTCGTAAAATGACGGGAACACGCAGAGATCGCAGCCCTTCACGACATCATAGTAGGGCATATTCAACAACCCGTCGAAACCGTCCAGATAGACGGGCATGAAGATGATACTGACGGCGTCGCCGGCATCGTTCAACAGGTTCAGCTCGTTGCACTTATTCCATATTGGATCGTGCTGGGGACGCTGAAGCTGGTGCGTACATATCTTTGAAACGCCCGACAACGGCAGAGATTCGCCCTGCAGGACACGCTGGACATCTTTCGAAACCCCGAAATGCCCCCCGATCACACAGAAGAACGCGATAATTTCATCACTGCTCTTGCCTTCTTTCAGTCGTTTGTTGATAACGCCGAGTGTTTCCAGAAAGAGGTCGATCCCCTTGTTATGGAATTCGTATCTCCCCGATATCATCATTATTGTCTTACGCCCTCCCGCTATGCCCTTCTGCAGATACCGTCCGGCGAAATCAAGCAGGCGGCCGCGACATCGCATCATATCCTCTTCGTTGTTCCTGTAGTCGGGAATCTCGTCGATGTTGATACCGTTCGGCAGGACGACCGGAGGCTTCCGGTAGAGAAAATGTTCCGCCTCGCGGGCCGTGATATCACTCACCGTCGTGAAGCAGTCGCACTCCCTCGCCGAGGCAACCTCCATGGAATATTTTGCCGCAATATTTATTTTTACGGCCATTTCGGAAGGCGAAATATCCTCCATAATCTTGTAAATATCGACGCCCTGCCCTGCGAGAGACCGGCCGAGCATGGTGGCATGGGAGGTAAAAACGGTGGCAATCTCGGGAACCTGTTTCTTGACGTAGAACATCCCCGCCGCACTCATCCATTCATGAAACTGTGCGACCACCGGCTCGTCGTCCTTTACCAGGACGTTGTAGAGTACTTCCATTACTTCGCCGTAGGCGGTACTGTAGAGGACCGGCTCGATATAATCCCAGGCACCGGCCATGGAATCGATACCGAAATCCTGCCAGAGCTGAAAGAGCAGTTTCTCGAGAACATACTTGTTGTGGTGATTGACGAGTATCACCCGGGGGCTGCCCGGCGCGTCCCATCGGCCGAACCGGCAGGGAAGTCCCCGTCGCTCAAGTTCCGGGGTGATCTCATTCCAGAAGGTTTCGCCGCTTTCTTTGAATTCCGGGTTATTGCCCACATCGGGTCCGATGAGGAAGTATCCGTCACCAAACCTTTCGACGGCATGACCGGCCTTGGTCTTGAGGACGGTGTATATCCCCCCTACTTTGTTGCATACTTCCCAGCTTGCCTCAAAGAGGTATGCTATTTCCTTGTCTCCGCTCATCTTGTGTAAACTCCTTGCTGTTTATTGTCCCTTCACGCCGGACTCCGGACAATCGTTACCGCACGGTAAATATCGATCAGACTGCCGGCCACGTTTTTCCACGTCAGATCGTGAATACGGTTCCGGCACATTTCAACCATTGCCTTCCCGGTTTCACCATCCTTCAGAAGGGTCGTGATTTTTTCCGCCATCTCCTCGACGTTCCGGGGGTCCGCCGTCATGCAATCAGGAACGACTTCGAGAACCCCTGCATTTTTCGATACAATTACGGGGGTCCCGCAGGAGAGGGCTTCGAGAACCGTCATGCCGAAGGGTTCCGAGACACTCGTCAGGACAAAGAGGTCACTGATCCTGTAGAGGGCTCCCACCTCTTCATCCGGCATAAAACCCGTAAAATGGATGTTTTTTTCGATATTCATGTCACGGGCCATCTCCCTCATACGGGAGAGCAGGTCCCCCTCCCCGGCCATGATGAAGTGCGTCCCGCCATATTTCCCAATGACCCGCGCCGCCGCCTCGATGAAATAACCGGGCCCCTTCTGCCCGGTAATCCTGCCGAGGAACAGCACATATTTTCTCGACGGATCTTTCTCCACCCCCCCGGATCCCCTGTGATCCGGAAGGGTTGCCGCATTGTGCACCACCGTCACTTTTGCAGGAGGAATGCCGTATTGTGCGACAATCTTTTCCGCCGTATACCGGCTGACGGCAATAACGCAGTCGGCCTCCGTCATGCCGGTACGTTCAATGGCGTATGTGCGTTCATTCATCCGGAGACCGCTCCGGTCCGATTCCAGGGAATGAATATGGAGGACGAGTGGTTTCCCCGAAATACGCTTCGCCTCAAGTGCGGCGGGCACGGTCATCCAATCGTGGGCATGAATGATGTCAAAGGACGCTTCTTCCGCCAGTGACCGGGCCTTCAGTCCATACCGGTCCACCTCTGAGAAGATATCGGGACCGTAGATGGCACCGCCGGGATTGCTCCGAACGTCTCCCCGCAATGCACGATAGGCCCCCTCGGTCATGTAAGGCATGAGGGGGCTCTCCAGGAATCCGAGATGGAGCGAATCATTGGCGCGGAGCACTTCAGGCGCCTCGCCATACCCGAGAAGATTGTGAAGCTCCCCGCCCACAGGCCGGGGCTTGCGGGAGCACTCCCGGTCAATGATCTCTCTATGCCGGGACCTGTCCCACTCCATCGGCGCGGGCATGACGAAACTGACCCGGACACCTTTTTCCGCCAGTCCCCCTGTGATTCCCTCACAGGCCCTTCCCAGCCCCCCGCTTATGCGGGGCGGAAATTCCCACCCGAACATCAGTACATGCATCGGTGCGTTCCGCCTCTTCCTGATTCCTTTCGTTCCCTCACCGTCAACCCCGCCGCAGACGATTCTCCAGGATATCCAGCAGGCGCAGCACTTCGGCCGTACTCCATGCCTGGGCGATGCACCCGCCGGGCCGGTGGGGTTCGTCTCCGCTGAAGACCTCCGAGATGTGGCCGAGCCCTGCCTCAAACAGATGATCAAACAACGACTCCAGCACAGGCTGCAACCGGCGCACTGCGGTGGGATGATCCGACACCTTGAGCAGCGCCTCTCCGTAATGTCCCAGGAGCCAGGGCCACACAGTCCCCTGGTGATATGCCCCGTCACGCATCTCGGGCGATCCCCCGTAGAAGCCGCAATAGCGCGAATCATGCGGTGACAGCGTACGCAGTCCATAGGGCGTAAGAAGTTCCTCCGTCACCCTTTCCACAACCATCCGCTGCCGTTTTCCATCAAGGACGCTGTAGGGAAGCGACACGGCAAATATCTGGTTCGGTCTCATCGACGGGTCGGTCTCTTTTCCCAGGGGATCCCAGACATCAGCCAAATACCCCCTGTCGGGCATCCAGAAACACTCGCACAACGACCTTTTTACCCGCTCCGCCTGCTCGTCAAAGCCCCGTAAATCGGCATCGTATTTGAAAACCTCTGCGAGGTGCCCCATAAAGGAGAGCGCGTTATACCAGAGGGCATTAATCTCCACGGGACATCCCTGCCGCGGGGTGACGGGCACGTCCCCGATCCGGGCATCCATCCAGGTCAACTGTGTCGTCATATCGCCCACCGCCAGCAACCCGTTATCGAGCATGGTAACATGGGGGGGAAGGCTTTGAAGGAATGAACCGACGATATCTTTCAGCACATCCCACAGGGCGGTGCGCACCAGTTCGTAATCTTTCGAGAGGCGGAGCAGTTCCTGGACACACCAGAAAAACCAGAGGGACGCATCGATGGAATTGAAGACGTCCTGCCCCTGCGCTTCGGAGGAAGTGTTCGGAATGAGACCGCCTCTGCGGCGCTCCGCCAGGTTCAGGAGGATTTCGACACCCCTGTCGAACCTCTCTGTACAGAAGGCAAGGCCCGGAAGACTGATCAGCGTATCGCGGCCCCATTCGTAAAACCAGTGATACCCGGCAATGACCTTCGACCTGTTTTCACGGTTTCGTATGAGAAAGCTTCCAGCCGATTGTTCCAGCAGCCGGTGCAATTCACTCAGTTTCGTTCCATCAGTTCCGGCACCGTCCCTCTCCTCCCTTCTTCGACGCACCTCTCCTTCCCAGTCTTTCCCGGGGGAGCTGTGGCTTGTCGTGGAAAAGGAAAGGAGCACTTCTTCTCCCGGATCGAGGGTGCCCTGAAAGATACCGGGGGTAAAAAGATCCTCGCGGAAGGGAAAGCCGCGCCTCTCCTCTTCCTCGTATTCGAAATTACGATACCACAGCGGTTCGGCACTATAGCGGAGATCTTGGCGGGTCTGCATGAAGAAGTCCGGCATCCCTCCGTAGGGCGACAGGCACACACCACCGGGGACGTCCTGCATCGCCTCGCGGATAGAGGAATTCTCACGGGCAAGTTCGTGAATGCCTCGGTATGCGAAGAATGGTCGTATTTTCATTAGGATCGGAAAGGGTGCCCTTTCCAGGCGATACTTCACAAGCAGCGTGTCCTCACCTTGCAGGAGGAGCAGTTCCCGGCTCACCGTTATGTCGCCTGCTGAAAAGAAAAAACAGGGATAGAGATCGACGGTCATCCGCTTCAGGAAAATTTCAGTCTCCGGCCCCAGAGGAGACGAATAGCGATGTATCGACAGAAAGTATTCATCGCCATCAACAAGAAGGGACTCCTCGCATTTCGAGAGGAGCACGTGGCGCCCTCCGGACTCCCTGAGGTTTGCCACGAGAAATCCGTGATACTTGCGGGTGTGACAGCACAAAACCGTGCTCGACGCATACCCTCCAGACCCGTTTGTCTCGAGCCATTCCTTTCCGAGGGCAACGGCGGCCTCGCTGCATTCCTTTTCTTCCACGACAATCATGCACACCACCTGCACAAAACGTCTTCAGCGCTTCACCGCCTGCGGCGGCGCTCTTCCCTGCGGGAACAGCCGTCCGCGGCAAGAATGAGCCTCGCAAAAAGCCATCGGATGAATGGGGGCCAGGATGCTGACTGCCGGTATGGATATGTGTGAACGGTCTATCGGATACTGCCCGTCGGGTGAGTAATCAGGGGTTTTCCTTCACGGTCCCCCGCCCCTACTACGTCAAGAAATCTCTCGATAACTTTCCTCATTACCTGAGATCTCTCCTCCTGAGAAAATCCGGAAAGAGGCACCTTGCCTCCCGCCGCTTTTTCGTGTCCGCCGCCGGTTCCCACACCGGCTACAATCCTGAGGGCGATTTTTCCGGCGATCCATCCGCGTCTCATGGTGCGCACCGACAGGATGAGATCGTTTTTATATTCCCCCATGCACAAGGTCCATCTGATATTCTCCATACGCAGGAGAAAATCCGCCATTTCGGCAACGATATCGGGGTTGGTCAGAGTGCCCATCTGGGAGATCATCACGTCATTGTACTGCGTCGAATTGGCGATCGCGTCGGCGAATTTGAGGTAGTAGGATTTGGGGACACTGGGATTCTCAATGGCGGCAAGGGTTCGCGGTGCTATTTTCGGGAAGAGATAATTGAAGGTTTCAAGATCCGCCTTCAGCGACGAACGGCTGAGACCGTAGGTATCCGTTTTGAGTCCATAAAAGAGTGCCGTGGCAAGCTTCCGGTCAATCTCAAGACCCAGTTCCCGGACATACTCCGTCAGGATGGTCGATGAACTGCCGTAACGCGGTCTGACATCATAGAAGGAACATTTTGCCGTTTCTTTTCTGAGCGGATGATGATCGATGACAATATGGGGCATAAGATTCCGGGGTATGGCGTTATTTCCCGTACGGGGCTGACTGTCCACGAGACATATCACCGAAAAATCCCGGAAGTCAAAATCCTTTACCGCAACCATGTCAATCTTCAGGCGTCGCACAAGCTGTCGGTTTTCCGCCCTTCCGATTATCCCTTCATAGCCGATTACGGTCTTCCGCCGGAATGATTGCGCAAAAATGGCTTTCAGCGCGGCAGAGGACGCAATCGTATCAGGATCGGGATTATTGTGACACATGATGAGAATATTGCGCTTCTGGCCGACAACCGAGAGCATCTCATGCACCTTCCGGCCCGATTCACTCTGTGTGTTCACCATTTCCCGATTCCCCCGGAAACCGTCATGATGCTCTTTCGTATGCAGTCACTTCATACATCTTCACTGCACGGCGGCATAATCGCCGGCCGATGCCGAATGAAGACGAATTGTATCACCGGTCACCTGATTTATTCAACGTCAAAGGAATTATCCAACAGGATCGCTTCGCCGTCGATCACTTTTTTCGCGGAACGAAAGAAAGATATTGCCCTCAATTTCGATGCTGTATTAATATCATTGCAAGACGGAAATCACGAATGACGAAAGGAAGATTCGTCGCGGCACGGACAGGCATTTACAACTCAGCGCATGGCCCCGCAGAAAACAAGTACGATGGACGCATACCTGATCAACCTCATTAATAATTTCAGGATATCGGACTTTTTCGATATCGCCGTAATCACGATTCTCTCCTACGTGATACTGGTCTGGTTCAAGAAGACGGCATCACGATTTGTGCTGCTCGGCATCATCATCCTGACGGTCATTTATACGCTTTCGCGTATCTTCCACATGTACCTCACCGAGTACGTGCTTCAGGGTTTTTTTGCGATCCTGCTGATCGCCATGATCGTCATCTTTCAGGAAGATCTCCGGAGATTTTTCGAACGGCTGGCAACCTGGAGGATCATTAGAAAAGATTCGATACATTCATCGCCCTATCACGAAGCGGAGGTCCTCACGCAGGCCATCAAGGGCCTGATGAAGAAACGCTACGGTGCCTTGATCGTCATCAAGGGCGAAGATTTTCTGGACCGGCATCTCGAAGGCGGGCACACCCTCGAGGGAAAACTGAGCACCGCTCTGCTTGAAAGCATCTTCGACCCCCATTCCATCGGCCATGACGGTGCCGTCATCATTGCCGACGGTACGATTGAAAAGTTCGGCTGTCACCTGCCCCTTTCCATCAATCCCCGGAAATTCGGCAACCTGGGACTGCGCCATACCGCGGCTCTCGGAATGGCCGAACGGTCGGACGCTTTCTGTATCGTGGTCTCCGAGGAACGCGGTACCGTATCTTTCGCACGAAACGGGGTCATCGCCAGGCTCCGGGACGTGGCGGATTTGAAAGACCGTCTCGTGCAGTTCTACGGAGAAAAGACCCCGCCCTCGACGGGAGGGTTGTGGTTCCGCTGGATCAGGGAAAATTCTCCCGAAAAGGCCCTCGCCCTCCTCATCGCCTGCGGTCTCTGGCTGGCCTTCGGCTATCAGACCGAAAGCATCCGCCGTGACTTTGCCGTCCCCATTGTCATGAAGAACCTGCCCTCCGAATGGATTATCGAAGACCAGTACCCGAAGGAGGCAAATATCACCCTCATGGGCTCTCAGCAGGCCTTTGACCTCTTGAACGTACCATCCCTCAGGGCGGTCCTTGACATGTCGCTCGTCAAGGAAGGCACCCTGGAACTCCCCCTGGACGGCAACCAGATTCAGTACCCCTCAAACCTGACGCTTGTCCGTATACAGCCGAATCAGATCCGTTTTACGGCACACCAGATGATACGGGTTGAAACACCCGTGGAAGTGCGGACGGCGGGGACACTGCCGCCCGGATACCGGCTCGTGAAAATCACCATCAATCCGGCAATGGTCCACGTCAGCACACTGAAAAAGGAGCTGAAACCGCTCCAGAAAATCGTGACGGAACCGATCGACATCTCCAGGTTGACGGAAACTACCAAAGTGACCCCCCGGCTTCTGCTGCCGGAGGAAGTTCAATTCATGGACAAGAAACAGCCTGCCGTCGAGGTGACCATCGAAATCGCACCGATCACCGAAGACGAACCCCTGCCGGAGCAACCGGCAACCTCTTCATAAACGGGATATTTCATTACGGCAGGGAGAGACGCCTTCGTCCCATGATCTCTCGTTTCACCGACAGGGGAAGATCGTCGAAACAGGCGCAATATCCCGCCACGGGTATGACGATACCGGAATGCTTTCCGGGAGTCTCACAGGCATTCTGCAGCAGTTCGGCATCCAAGACGTTGAGCTGAACGTCCCACGGATCGACTACGAGTCATCGGGTCTTTATATCCGGCATTATCATACGAAACATCCGGGCATATATTTTTCCGGCAACGGGAAAATCCAGCATCCTTCCGATAAATTTCAGCAACGGGTATGATCTTGGCGTAAAGGTTGATGGCTTCGTAAAAAGTCCAAGTGCTGCGTTGCGCTGCACCCTTCCCCCGCCTTCGCGGTAGCAGGCCATGCGGCGTACCCTAAGTACGCCTCATTCCTCAGGATTTGCGCGCCTTGCATTTGAATCTTTTTACTTTGCCATCGAACATTGACCGGGAGTGCTCCCGCAAGCCCCGCCCTGTGGGCGGGGAGCTTCACTTCTTACGAGATCATCAAGACTGCCCGTCCTTTATTTTTAGAAGTGACCGCACCAGATTTTCTGTCGTGTACTGCCCGTTCGTCAATTCGGCAAAGGGGTGTTCTCCCCCGAAGAGTTCCCAAATGATTTCGTCCACCGAACGTCCTTCCTTTCGAAGGCGATGAACCTTATCCGCAAGCGTTTCGAGGTATTCGATTGACGCTCCGAGCACGCGGCGGCCGTCTGCAACGATTTTCCCGACCGAGGTAAAGAGAACGAGGCGTTCCGTGTCGAGATCGATGAGTCTCTTCATCGATTGAATCGTCAGTTCCATATCTTCCTCGGGACGAATGAATTTCATCGTCTCCCGCGCGAAGATATCGGCGGAAAAACACCATCCCTCATTCATTTCCACAAGCGCCACGTGGCCGGCGCTGTGACCGGGCGTTTCCATGACGTCAAAGCGGTACCGCTCCGTCCGGATATATTCGGGAAGCGGCATGACCTTTGTGGGCACGGGATAGCCCCACACCGTTTCCTGATAGGGGAAGAGTTCCACCTTCTTCCCTATCAGGGGGATGGAATCGGGATGAGCGAATATGTCCAGATTGAACCGTTCCTGAAGGATATGGTTGCACCCTACATGATCCTCGTGAAAATGTGAATTGACAACGAGCCGGACATCCCGGTCATCCAGAAAGGATGCAAGTTCTCCGGCGGTATAGCTGCAGCCCGTATCGACAAGGAGCCCGTCGACGAGGTAGGCTGCCACCCAGTAAAGGGGAGTACCGTCAATTTCCCTGCTCATCCTGATCTGAGTTACGTCTTCAAACTGCCCGACTTCAATCATCTTCCCGGCTCTCCTCCCGGCACGAGCACGCACAGACACACCCGACCGGCATCGCGTCATAAAAAGCGAACGAAAAGGATTTTTTCAATATGATGCACTACAGGTACGTTCGTCCGGCAGGCATTAAAACGATATCCTTGATCCTGACGACTGTTCCCGAACAGGGCGGCGCGCATTGTCACTGTCGAACCGTCTTTTCAATCGGGATTCATGACAAACCCGATACTGGCCAGCAGCACCACCAGAAAACCGAACCCGAAATATATCATGGAGCTGCCGTAAAGGATTCTTCCGTTCACGACGATCATCATGTTCTCCATATTCACCATGGAACCCCAGTAGAGGGTAAAAACATAACAGATGAGAAGCGCGAGTCGTTTTCTGCCGAAGAGCAGCGCCAGCGTGCTGACTAAAAGAAGCAGCGCAATCTGAGATACGGGAATACCAATTTGCACCGAAGTGAAGAAATCCATCGTCCCCTCCAATCACATTATTGCTGTCCGATCTTTTTTACTTTATCAGACGATCAGTATTCTCAGGCCTTGAAAGTATCCAACCCTGCCCTTAAAAGGACCTTTTTCCAGTTAATATCTTTAAAATGGGTGAATTTTACATACACCAAGAAAACCAGACTGGTCAACACCTTTATGGGATTGAAGACGGAACGGCTTCGCAAAAACAGACCATCCTCAGTCTTCCGAAAGCCCGGAAGGTACAAACGTGGTCAATAGGGGTCCGGCAGCGCCGGGCTTCCCCCGGAAACAGGACGGGACACTGCTGCGGATATAACTCTATATAAGGCCTGCCGGTCGATCTCATTTTCCGCTGCGCGATGATTATCAATTGCGATAATTCAGAAAAAACCGCCGAATCAGGGGTGTTTTTCCTTACCGGTTTGATTTTTTTTCGCATTTTATCCTCAAAAGACTTGACAAAACTGTCATCTAATCATATTCAGCATTGCTTACGAGTGTTTGTATCGCAACCGTTATATGATTCGCAGAAACTAAGTGCAAAGAAATCAACACTACAAAGAGAAAATATGGGCAAAAAAACACGTAAAGGCAGAATTACCATCGACCGTGATCTCTGCAAGGGATGTTACTTGTGCATTTCGGCATGTCCGAATGAGCTGATATGTATTTCCGACACACTGAATGAAAAGGGGTACTATCCTGCCGAGGTTGTTGAAGCAACACAAAATCCCGACGATAAGCACTGCAACGGTTGTGCATTGTGCGCGCTTGTCTGTCCCGACATTGCGATAGAGGTTTACCGTGAATGAAAAAGTACTGATGAGGGGAAGCCAGGTAATCGGCGAAGCTGCCGTCCGGGCGGGTTGCCGTTTTTACGCCGGCTACCCCATCACCCCGCAAAACGAGCTCACCGAATACATGGCCGGCGCGATGGCAAAGCTTGACGGCGGCACATTCATCCAGGCCGAAAGCGAAATTGCCGCCATTAATATGGTGCTTGGTGCATCGATGGCGGGAAGCAGGGCAATGACCAGTTCGTCAAGCCCCGGCATCAGCCTCAAACAGGAAGGAATTTCCTTTCTCGCGGGTTCGGAACTTCCCGCGGTTATCGTTAATACCATGCGCGGCGGACCCGGTCTGGGCAACATCGCCCCCACCCAGGGAGATTATTTTCAGGCAACGAGAGGCGGTGGCCACGGCGATTACCGGTCCATCGTGCTCGCGCCTGCCTCCGGGCAGGAAGAGGCCGATCTGACATGGAAGGCCTTCGACTATGCCGACAAGTATCGCACACCCGTGGTCATTCTCGCTGACGGCATGATGGGCCAGATGATGGAACCCGTGGTGCTCCCGCAGCCGGTGAACCTTCATGACCTGCCGCCGAAGCCGTGGATTCTCGACGGTGCCGCCGGGAGGCCGAGCCGGATGATCAAATCACTGATCCTGAATACCGGCGAAATGGAAGAACACAACTGGAAACTGGCACGGAAATACGAAACCATTACCGATGAGATATCCGATGCGGAGTGCCATCTCACCCAGGATGCCCGGCTGATCGTCATCGCATACGGAACTGCCGCACGAATCGCGAAAGGCGCCATCAAAAGAGTTCGCGAAATGGGTCTCAAAGTCGGGCTTATACGGCCGATCACACTCTGGCCTTTTCCCAAGCGAAAACTGATAGAAATGAGCAGAATCGTAAAGAACTTTCTGGTCTATGAAATGAACACCGGACAGATGGTCGAGGATGTCAGGCTTTCCCTCGAAGGCAGGGCCAACATCCATTTTTACGGACGTCCCGGCGGTATCATTTCGACGCCTGATGAAATATCGAGGGTTATCAGCAGTCTCTACTACCGTCAGAACCTGGAAAAGGATTAAAGAATGGAAAAGAAGATTTTCCAACGGCCCAAATATCTTAAGGATGCCATATTTCATTACTGCCCCGGGTGTGGTCACAGTATCATTCACCGTCTGGTAGCCGAAATTATCGAGGAACTCGATATCGGTAACAGAATTGTCGGGGTCCCGCCGGCCGGTTGCGCTGTCCTTGCCTATGACTACTTCAATATCGATATGGGTGAAGCGCCCCACGGCCGGGGAGCCGCTCTGGCGACAGGAATAAAACGAACGCTTCCGGACAGGATCGTATTCAGCTATCAGGGTGATGGAGATATCGCCGCAATCGGCACCGCCGAAACGATTCATGCCGCCAATCGGGGTGAGAACATTACGGTGATTTTCGTAAACAACGGCTGTTACGGCATGACCGGCGGACAAATGGCACCCACAACACTTGTCGGACAGAATTCCACCACAACCCCGGGAGGACGCACTCCCCTGCGTGACGGTTCACCCATCGATCTGAGCGAGATGCTGGCACTCACGAAGGGAAGTGTCTACATTGAACGCACGGCAGTCAACTCTCCTAAAAATATCGTGAAGACCAAAAAGGCCCTCAAAAAGGCCTTCAAAATCCAGATGGCCGGTCTGGGATTCTCCCTTGTGGAGGTGTTGTCTCCCTGTCCTACGAACTGGAAACTGTCACCGGTTGATTCCTGCAAGTGGATAGATGAAACAGTCAAAAATACCTATCCTCTTAAGCTCATCAAAGATGAGGCCGGTAAAATAGATTAGGAAACGGGTTAATCAATGGAAAAAACTGTCTTTGCTGGATTTGGCGGACAAGGCGTACTCATGATGGGCTACACCTATGCGGTAGCCGCGATGAGAGACGGAAAGGAAGTCACCTATCTTCCGTCGTACGGGGCGGAAATGCGCGGCGGCACGGCAAATTGCACCATCGCCGTCTCGGACGAGGAAATATACTCACCGGTCGCTTCGTCACCGGATCATGCGGTGATCCTGAACAAGCCGTCACTTCTCAAGTTTGAAAGCGTGCTGGCTGAGGGAGGCATCATGATCGTCAATTCCAGTCTCGCCGACATGGAGTTGGCCCGTCACGACATCACGGCAATAGAAATTCCCGCAAATGACATCGCAAAACGGGAATTCAAGAACGAGCGCACCGTTAATATGATCATGCTGGGGGCCTTTGTGGCGGCTACAAAAATAACCTCCCTCGAATCAATTCTGAATGCGCTCGACGAAATCGTAAAAGGCAAAAAAGTCGGATCCCTCATGAAAATAAATCGAAAAAGTCTCGATTTAGGAGCGGAATTCGTTTTAAAAGGAGCACTTTAATGAAAACGGTCAAACAAATTGAACTCTGTTTGAAAAACGTTGCGGGGCAGCTCTCTGACGTCAGTGAACTCATGAGAGAAAACAGAGTTAATATAATTGCATGCTGTTACGCAACCACCTGCGACGATGAAGGATCGTTCTATTTCGTGGCGAATGATCCTGACCGTGCAATTCACGCACTTCAGGCAGCGGGATTCCGCACAAAAGTTCAGGATGTCATCGCCTGTGAAACACCCAACCACCCCGGTGGATTGAACGTGGTTCTCAAGGTCCTGAAAAATAAAGCTATCAATATCGATTATATCTATCCCTGTGTGGGTACCGGTGAAATAACGGCCATGATAATCGGGGTAACACAGGTTGAAGAAACAGCCAAGATCCTTGAGGATAACTGGATTCGCGTCTTCGGAAGCGAACTCTATCACATGTAGTGCGTACTGATGTTACACCACTTCGGCGGTTCCTCCAGTATCATCGCGCGACTCCGTACCGTCGATGATCTCCGTCACTGAAATGGCGGAACCGATATCATCTCCTTCACGGTGGCGGGAGGAGATGCCTGCCATGTCGGCAACACGGGAGAATGTTTTTTCCGCAACGTATTCCCTGTTTTCCGACTTCCGCCTGATGCCGTAGCGAAACTTCGGGGCTCCCCCCTCTTCCATCTTGTCCACAAGGTTTTTTGTCACCATGATCGAACCGTCTCCTCCGGCATGGGCGACGGCCAGTGCCCCGTTTTTGATGTCACCGGCAGTCTCCACGGCAATGCCCGAAATCGTCTTGACCGCCCCCACGTATTCATCCCCCTCACTGATCCCGATATTGAGGAAGAGTTCGTAATCCCAGTTTTTCCTCGTACACCATTCCTCGGATATAATTTTCATGCGTTTCTTCATTTCAAGGGCGCAGGCAACGGCATTCTCCATGTATGCCGGTGATCCGTCGGAAAAGAAATAGTAAATGACCCCGTCTGAATCCCTCTGCCCGCGCACGCCGTTGAAGAATTGGGCCGTTCTGTCAAGTCTGCGGTGGATCCGGTTCATGAGTTCGAAATACTCTCCCGATGGCAGTGCCGTCCTGAAACGCTGAAAATGCTGGATATCACCCACAAGTACGGACACGGCAGTCCTGTTTGTAAGAAGGTGCCGCGGGAGCACATCCTTTCTCCATGATTTCACCGGTGACAGTGATCGAACATCTGCCGCCCTGTCGGGAGTATAGAGAAAGAGGATGCCGTCTTTCAGAATCAGTACACATACACGATAGAGATCGTAATCACCGCTGACATGTTCGACCTCCAGTGACACATCCTGAAAACCTCCCCCGAAGGAGCCCTCGACCCGGTTAAATGAATCCAGACAGACCTTTTTCTGTTCTTCCGACAACCCCTGATGAAGGGACGGTATCTTTGACAGCCCCTTGAAAGACTTCAGCAGTGCCATATGGAAATCGAAAACATCCTTCCAGTTTGAGATTTTATCTTCAAGTTTAGCTTTAAGGAAATAGCCGAACACATCTATTTTATTTGAATTATCAATCGATAATAATTCGCTTCTAAAGTAAAGTTCTTCGGCCGCCCTGTTCGCCCATTCAACCTCGAACTGATAGTTCAGAAAATATGCGGGCCCTTCCGCCTCGAACATATCGGTATCAAGGGTCAGCTTCCTGTCTCCCGTCACGTCGGGCTGAAACCTGAAGGAGGTCCGCACCTTGCGCAGATATGCCGGCGTTTCCAGGTCATCTTCCTCTCCGGGGACATACAGGGCATCCGTTTTTTCGGCGTCTTCACGGTAAACCGGCATATCCCTACCGATTATTCCATGGAGCCCGGCATCACGCCGCGGGATCAGCGATGCCTTCTGACTGTCCCCGTTTCTCCTGTCGTCGCTCCCTTCCGATCGAAACCGCTGCGCGATCATGTCGATCGTGTTGCCTTCCTTCTTCAGCGTTTTGACCATCGCCAGCCGTTCCACCACGGCACGGGGGAAATAACCGATCCGCTTGGTCCCCTTCATCCCGTCGACGGGTTTCTGCACGACCGGTGAGGGGAGAATGCCGAGTTTGATATAGTTGTTCAGCGTGGCCCTCGAAATACCCTCACGGTCCATCAGTTCCTTGCTGCTGATCATTTCCCCGCTCTCCGACATGTCCCTTCACCTCTCGATTCGCCCGTTTTGGGCATATATACTGTCTATTTATACTGTATTAGACACTATGTCAACGATATTTATACAGTTAGACACTTTGCGAGCATAATTCATTTAATGCAATATATACATAAACTTATTTAACTTATACTGTATATTTATACAGTATAAATGCAATTATACTGTATAAATATACAGTTAAAGTGCCGTTTCGACAAAAACAGGCCCTTCAGCGGTCCCGCGATGCCGGCAAACCGCCCTTCCCTACCGGCGGTATATGCCCCTTGTTTCAAATTTTGTCGGATGCGATACCTCTGCCCATCCTGTCGATCATGCTACACGAGGCGGCAATCTTCGTCGGATGATTCCCGACAGCACGGCGAAACCGCAGAGAGAGGACGACAGTTTCTTAAAGTTCTTGTTTAAGGAATTGATTGGGTTGAATTGGTAGATATATCTGATACGCGAGGTAAGTCTTTGAGGATTCAATTAATGGGCATTGTGGATATCCGACCGGAAGCAACAGGTGTCAATGCGATGATTCGTTACACCCCCTGCCCTTTTCAGCCTATTCATAATGTGTCCACATGCGGATGATTTTCACCGTTTTTACGTCATCCATAATCTGGTACACAAGTCGGTGCTGGATATTGATTCTTCGCGAACACGCTCCGGTCAAGTCTCCCAGTAATTTTTCATAGGGGGGCGGAACCTGATAAGGATCTATTCGAAGCACTTCAAGAAGCCGTTCCACCTGCGGCTTCAAGCCTGAACATGATATTTTCTTCGCATCTTTCTGAGCCTGTTTTGTGAATACCAGCCGCCAGGTCACCAGACGATTTCCTCGTCGCACTCCTCAACGGGAATTTCAAGTCCCTTTTGAATAGATTCACGCATTCCCGGTATTGAAATTAGATACAGGGTTTCCTGAATTGCGCGCCAGTCATCTTCGGAAACAAGGACAGCTGAATTTCTTTTCCCTACAATCTGAACGGGTTCATGCGATTCCGTCACTTCATCCACAAGGCTGTAAAGACGTTTTCTTGCCTCTGTTGCTGTCAAGGTCGGCATATTCATAACCTCCATTACGTACGACATATGGTACGCAATAGCCCCCCCTAATGTCAACCTTTTAAATAAAATATGGTGTTCCTCTCTTATTCGTTGTTATGTAACGGGTAAGCCGTACCCTGATTCATAGCTGTTCGCAGAAAAACCCTTCGTGAAAGACGACGGTCCCCTGTGGGAGGTGTTCAGTAAAGGGTAATACAAGAAAGACTTCCTGCGGAATATCGTCATGAATCAGGTAAGGAATATTTCTAAAGCCGAAGCGATGTCAGGCATGATTGGATTTTCCCCACTTTCTGAGTCGCCCGGTAAACCCTTATCACCGCGGCATCAGCGCAAACACACCCCAGCCCAGGTATTCACGCGTGTAAGCGGCGTAGCGCTCGGGTTCCGAGGTCAGTTCGGCGCGAACCTCTTTCGCGAACTCGTCATCGGGATTGGCTTCAAGCCATCGGCGCATGGTGAGCCACTTGGCCGCCTCGTATCTGTCCCAGCCGTCCTGGTCAGCCAGTACCATTTCAACGACGTCGTAGCCGAGGCGTCCGAATGACGCGAGAAATCCCGGAAGCATGAGAAAGTCGGCGATTGAGTTGGCAAGACACCCCCTGGCAACATCTTCCGTCGGCGGTAACTGCCGCCAGTAAGGCTCGCCGATGAGGATAATCCCTCCGGGACGCAGGCTCCGCGCCAGAAGCTCGATAGTACCGGCGACGCCCCCGGCGATCCAGGTGGCACCGACACAGGCTGCCACACTGACCTTCTCGTCAGAGACATAGCCGGCAGCATCGCCATGGATGAACGTGACTTGATCGGCGACGCCGAGTTCTTCAGCACGGAGTTTCGCGTGCTCGGTGAACAACCGGCTCATGTCGATGCCGATTCCGATGATGCCGTGATCGCGTGCCCAGGTGCACAGCATCTCTCCCGAACCGCTGCCGAGGTCGAGCACTCGGGTTCCCGGCTCCAGACGCAATACCGCGCCGAGAGTGGCGAGCTTTTCGGGCGTAATCGGGTTGTGGATGCGGTGTGCACTCTCAGTGATATTGAAGATCCGTGGAATATCCAATACAAAAAATCTCCTTTCCGGTGTGACTAAATTCGGTCATGGCCTAACGACCAATTCACTTGCCGGGAACCCAATACAGAAGTTCTTTGGAAATTCGTTGAAAGCTGGAGGGGCTTTGAAAAAAGGCCGCCTCGGATTTCCGGTCAAAGTGCAATGTGATGTTGCGTAAGGCCTCATCTCTATTGACTTAATTTAGAGCTTGCAATTCTGTTGAGGCTTACACCGGATTCTGCGGCTTGAACCGCCAATTTACGATGGACATCTGGTGGAACCCGAACCATGAATTTACCGCTATAGGATCTGCAGGCAATCGGGTTAGGAATCTCCTCACCAGTTTCTTTCATATCCGCCACGACTTCGGCAACCAAGTTCCGAATACCTTTTAGGGCACTTTCCGGGGCCGGTGCCAACCAGCTCAGACTTGGGAATTCGGCACAAAGACCGACATATTCATTATCGTCTTCCGACCAGGTAACCCGGTATGTATATCGATCATTTTTTAACGCCATGGCCTACCTCCAATTTCTCAATGGCCAATAGCACCTGTTTAACTTGGTATGCTTTGGCCTTTCCTGTATAATTCTGGACATTAATCCGAGGATCACCCTGCCAGGGGGTTTTGTATATTCGATGGCTACCTGTGCCTTTCCGAGCTTCCCCAAAGAAACTTTCGCATACTTTGCATAAATCAATAAATTTTACATCGTTGGGATTCCGCTTCATCTGCAACAGGATGTCATCAATTTTAGCCATGGTTATATGGTACCAATAATGATATCATTGTCAAGTCGAAAATTAAAATTGGAAAATTTCCATCATGTTTTTGCACACACCGGTATTTTCACAGGCGCCCGCTGTTTAGGAATTCCAGGGTTCGTAATATTACCCGCTCTTCTGTTCGACTAATTCTATTTCCTCAGAAGTCAGATCGTAGAGGTCATAGACAAGACAGTCGATTTGGATAATTAGGGGCATTTCCCTATTTATCTTTGGGTCTTCCTGTCTTTCTTGTAATAGGGAAGTGTCCCTAATATTTTAATGCCGTTGTTAGGTATCATCTTTTTCTGTTGGTTCTGGGATTGGAATCTCTGGAAAAAGAATTTCAATAGTTTCACGGATTAATTTTGCATGAACAATTATCGCAAGAGATAGTCTGTGCTTTTTTACCGTTACCTGTTCAAGTGATTGGATTTTTTCAGTCAGTTCTTGCTCTTTGCTGACAAGGCCTGCAATAAAACGAGTTCTACCAAAATGGACCTTATCACCATAAAATCGATTCCTATCATAAAGAAACACAGGACCTCCACTGTTTCCTTTAAAAACCTCAAAATCAAGAAGGAATGTTTTATTTAGAGAGGTAGGTAATAGAGGATAACTTGCAACTCGCCCGCTTCGAAGTATTGGAAATCCAGCCTCATTCGACTCGGCTCCAAATGGAAATCCAAGAGCCATAAGTTCATCACCTGGCTGAAGTTCAAATTCCTTTAACATTTTATCATCTGCTAAAAGACCAGTAGACAATAGTCTAATCGATCTAATATTAGCACTTTGTGGAATGATTGGCCGAAGCGCGGCAATATCAGCTCCAGGATGAGTAACCCAGAGTGGCTTTCCATTTTTACGAATAGTTAATTGAATTGGAAACCTTTCATAATGATCATTTACGTATTTTCGTAAATGAAGTGTTGCTTTATCTTCTTTGAAAGCTTCCAGAACATGTTTTGCGGTAATCAGAACATAATATGATTCGTTCTCAACCGTTGTCGGATGCCCTAATATAAAAGCGGTTCCAAGCGAAGCCCCACACTGAATTTTGTAAGTTGTCTCCATCAATAGTGGTGGAAGGGTAAACCAATCACGATCATTCTCATCTGCTAATGATACTACTGGTAACATCAAAACAGATATAAAAGTCAAAAGACTGCGAATAGTTAAATTTATCATGGTTCACCTAACGCCGCTAATCAGCCGCGCTGATTTTTGCGTCGGCTGGAATAGACTTGTTATGTTGTTTTTCAAGATTGGATTATTTCATCCCTAAGCTTCAATGATTCATAATAATCCTCTGCCAAGGCAGTCATTTTGAAATCCACATCGGCTCCCAAAATTTCTGAAGCTTTATCTTTAATATCCAGCAAAGTCACATTAAAAAACTCTTTCCTGTAATTTACCTGATTTACCCTGAATTTTGTAAATTCTTTGTGCAATTGGGTTTCTAGGGCTGGTGCATCTTCGCTATAGATCATCGCATGTACATCGAAAGAAAAGGGTACACTTGCATCCCCAAGTTCTTTCACTCGATCCATTGGTTCCAACCTTCGTGTTAATCCGATCTTGTAAATGTTATCACCAAAGGATCCAACATTACTGATAATATATACATGACCTCTCCTTGTTTGCTCGGCCATGCTTTTTGCTCTTCTCTCATTTTCTTCAGCTTCCAATAACTGTCTCTCAAGAAGAGCGATACGTTCTGTGAGTTTTTCTTTATCTTTGTCACCGGAAATTGCAAGTTCTTGTCTAGCAGCTTCGAGTGCTTCCTTAAACATCTGTTCCTCTTTTTGTGCCTTTGCTAGTGCACGCTCAAATTCCCGAATTGCCTTCTGTTCTTCTCTCATTTGCTCTTTGATTGTGGCCTGTTCTTCCTTCTCACGCGCATCCTTTAACTTGAAATGGTATTGCATTTCGCATTCTTTAAATTTCAATTCAACATATTCTCTAGAGAAACCACACTGCAAGGATGCTGCTGATTTCTCAAGATCACCAGCAACTTTATCAATTCGCTCAAGTATTTTGGCATAATTACTTGGTTTCACGAGAGACATTAGATTGTCACATTCGACGTTGAATGCTTTAAGCATCAATTTGCTCTGACCGCCTAGCACACGTTTTACATAAGAAGTATTTGAAGTGAGAGCAATTGAATTTGGAATAACAATAGCTTTTCCTTCAGTAATCAATATTTTTTGTTGTTCTCGAATAATTTTGATTTCTTCCTTAAATCGTTCACTAGTCTCAAATAAGTATTCTGGCTCCTCAAAAAATCCAACACTCATCAAACCATGAACAGGCTGATAAATTGAGATATCTTCTTTTATGGATGTGATATTGTCCGTAAGATTAGATTCTTGTTTCGCAAGCGACCCGATTTTGTCATTGGTTTCATTCAACTGGAGGCGAGCTTCCTCAAGTTGTTTTTTCATTTCCGTTTCATTGCTCTCTAGTTCTAATAAATGATCCATCTCGGATTTTAATTGATCTAGTTTCTCGATAAGTTTTTTATGTTCATTTTTTCGCAAATTTATTGCTTCGATTAATTCATTGTTTTCTGCGTCGAGAGTTTTTCCATCTCTTCTCTTAATCTTCAAAACCACAAATAAATATAGGGTGGACACCAACAATACAGCTGAAATAACAATAAATAAATTTGTATTGCTTAATATTCCCATTTCATACCCCACTTTGCATTCGATTTAGAAAGTCTAGTCTAACTATTCTTCTCTCATTAATCCGATTCTCATACATCTTTTTTTCGGCTTCTAAATCTTGTTTAATTTTTTCCTTATCTGCTTTCAACTTTTCTTTCTCAAGTTGTTTTTGAAGTCTATCAGCTTCTTTGGCTTCACGAATTCTCTCACGCTCTAATTGAGCCTGTCGGCGGATATGATCACGTTCTCTTTTAGCTCTTTCGCGAGCTGCCGCTTTTTGAGATCTATCGATTTCTCGCACTATAGAGTTCACAATTTTCATTCCAGATCCCATAAACCCTCCTAACTTATTTAATCATTAAATTGTGATATATTTTTGGTTCAAAATCATGCGAATTAAATTCAAGCGCAAACATAACGTCTCGGCTCACAGGCCGCGAGGCACGAGCGGTCCTCTGTTCAGCCGAATGTTATGCAATTTATTTTCCAAGAATTAATGCGTTAATTAATGTCGTCAATAGAATAAAAAGTATGCCAAATATAACGCCTGAAGTAATTTGATTTAAAGCGTCGTTGAATTTAGCTGATTTTTCTGAAGCTATTACAGAAGATATATGTGTCTGGTTACAAATATCGTCTAAAATGCTTTCTTCATCATACTCAGTCAAACATTGTTTAAACAGATCTAATTTCATTTCTGCAATTGATCCAAAATATAAAGCCGAAGAAGGATACCCCTTCAAATCCGTTCGCGGACGCACAACTTGCCGCAAACTCCAGAGCGCCTGTATGATCCTAAAAAAATATATTAAAAATAAAGCGATAATAATTAATGCAACTATCCAGAGGTAACCATCGTGGTCAATAGCTGCCAGAGACACTTTAGTGGCAATATCGACTACCGAAAAAGATGCTGCAAGTAACGCCAATACAACTGTGATAGTGAAACCCGCTTTTTGATCAACACTCCTCACCCAGTTATGTGACCGTTCTAAATTTCTTTCAGCTATTTCAATTTTCTGAATCAAACTTAAATTTTCATCCATGATTTTTCACTCACGATATAGACCACCGATAAGAGGTTTTATAGACTCTTACAGTACCAAACGAAAAAGTTTCATCTGCATAAACCCACATATTCTTACCATCGCCACCGATAGTCATTTTTTCGTCATCTTTTATGCTTTTCCAAATATTTTTTGAAATCCAAATAGCTTTTGGCTTTTTTGCCTTATCTCCATAGCGAACGGCATGATATACTGACCACCCTAGCCAAATAAGGTCTTGGAAATTTTCATCACCAGCAATGCCGCTTTTCCCGACATAAATATCACCTTGCCCAATCCCCATGCCAAAATTTAGCGTCTCTGAATATTTTTGATCTAATTTGGGGTTTACTATTTCATCCAGAGCATAGCGAATTTTCATCGCAGCTCTTACAGCTTTCTTTGCGTTTTCATCACCCATTCCAGCCCAAAAAGCCAATATACTGTCTCCATTAAAACTCCTAGGGTCACCACCTTCGGCCCTGATACATTTAGCTGCTGCGTATAAAAATGCTTTATGAGCCTTTAACGCAGTAATATTAGTATGGGAAGAAAGAAGGTCTTCAGAACCTCGAATGTCTATAAACAAAGCGCGTGCAAAAAATTTCTTTGCTGTAGCTCCAAAAGTAACTGAATTCCTTGTTGGCGTCACGGTTGCGTCGGATATACTATAATTTTCATCAATGACTGTTGAGACTCTATTTTCAATATCCGATTTCAAGCCCATTTTGATTCATCTCAGTAAAGTGTTGCAAAAAGTTTATAGAGCATAACGCTGCTAATCAACCGCGCGGCTTTTTGCGTCGGCTGAATTAGCCTTGTTGGACAATATTTGTGTTTGTGCTTTGCCACCAGACATAATCCATCGGATTATTTTGACCCATGACGACCACGGTCTCATTTGAGGTGCAATTCCAAGGGATGCCTGGGCAGTGGATAGGGCGTCTTCAAGCAATGCATCATGCAGGGGGCGAATGAAGAGAGGCCATGTTAATAATGCAGAACCTTCCAATTCCATCTCAATTCTATGTCGCAGAAAGACTGCACCATTAGAACTTTTGACAGCATCGAATTCATGAAACCCCTTGAATCCTTTTGGGCTTGTAAAGCAAAACTTAATCGAATGTCCGGGGTTGTATTCCTCAACATAATAACCAATTGGGCCGTGCCCACCCTTCGCGCCAACACTAAGCGGACGATCGAATTTCATACGAGGCCACGAATGGTTCGGCCACAGGCGGTCATCTTCTGAAGAAAGAGAATCAATGAGTTTTGCCACCTGTTCATAATCAGCTTTGAGTTCGCGTTCGTGAATATTTAGAACTTTCATTATAACCTCACATTTCGTGATGCCCAACATTGTTTACATTGATCTTTATGAAAAGGACAAACACTGCAAATTTGCAGCATAAAACCCTACAAATATTATTCATGGACACATGGTAACTATCCGTTCTACAAACATTTATGAGCAACAAACATCCATGT
>Ga0272441_10002963_pt1 | contig 33394 bp, 25 predicted proteins | sample SSMProp6N_FD_193582 | JGI IMG/M metagenome (GOLD analysis project Ga0272441, IMG submission 193582) | Marine sediment archaeal communities from Little Sippewissett salt marsh, Falmouth, MA, United States - SSM-Prop-6N | ecosystem: Environmental > Aquatic > Marine > Wetlands > Sediment ... | reverse complement strand
TTTCCCTTTTGCAAATGGAAATAAGGGGGGAGGATTTTACCCGTCAAATCCCTCCCGGCCTCCCTTTACAAAGGGAGGAGCGAAACAGTTAATATCTGCTATTACGAGCCGCCACAGGCCGGCGGCTGGGCTTACTTCTGAATTCTGGCTTCTTTCTTTAATCTCTCTTCGGGTCGAATTCCCCGCAGCTTGCTGCGAGAAAAGTACCGATTAGAGGTAGTTCATTTGTAGCTTGCCGATTTATCGGCGTTTTTATTTCTTGCAGTCGGTTTCTTGCGCTTATCAGCGCAATGGCCTGATGAATCAGGCAGCTACAGTCAGGATTGCCGGAGTAACAATTGAAAGAGCGAAAATAACAGCTTTTACATTCATGTATGAGACTTCACGTTTCATCCTTGATTAAGCCAGCGGCGTGGCATTTACTGGTATTTTCTCATCCCGGATATCTTTACCCTATTGGGTACTATTTCGGCAAGCCTATCCGCGTTCGGGTGCAGCTATTCCGCAGACGACGGCGCCAATCGCTGCCCCGCATACTGTTCCTTGGCGATGGTCCGCATGATGGGGAGCAGTATCTCCGCATTGTTCCTGCCGTCGACCAGCGGCGGAAGCTGATTCAGCGCACCGGCCACATCGTCAATCTTTTTTTCTCCCTTCAGGAGCAGAAGACGCGCGACGGCACGGGTCAATCCGTCGTGGTCGCCAAGGCGGTCGTACAGAAAGATCAGGTTCGCCCAGACCTTCAGGTTCCTCGGGTCCCTGACGCTGTAATATTCCCAGTACCGCGCCGACTCTCCGAAGTTTTCCTTTTTCCGGTAGGCCTCGCCCAGTATGGGAAGCACCCCCATGTTGCCCTTCTGCAGCTCAAGTGTTTTCAACGCCTCGGCAATGGCTTCATCGAGCATCCCCCGCTGCAGCAGGATCTGACTGAAGTTGCCATGATACACCGCATTGTGTGGGGCGGTCTGGACGGTTGCCCGGCTGTAAACGTATGCCTTCTCGAGGTTTCCCTGTATCGCACAGGTAATCGCCATGCTGTTGTATACGTCAGCCGCTTTCTTATACTTGAGCGCCTTATGATAGTGGTCAAGCGCCGCGGCAGGGTTGTTTTCGATGATCATGTAATAGTTCCCGAGGTTGCTGTGATAGACCCATGGTTCCGCTGCATGGGAATACCGCGCGATCTTCAGCGCATTGGTAAGGGCCTCAAATGAGGCGGGATCTCCTTTCGAAAGGAGTATTTTCCCGATTTCACCGTGAGTCCGGCTCAGGCCCGGTGCTTTCTTCAAGTTATCGAGCCAGAATGTTTCTTCATGCATCAGGATTGTATTTCTTTTAAAGACGGTATGGCCCTGCCATATCAAGAGAAGCGCCATCATGCCGACGGCAAGGACCTGCACGTTCCGTTTGTGCGAAAAGAAGGCCGTTACGCGGATCATCAGGATTGCAACGGGCACGAAGAGCAGCATGGAGGGAAGATAATTTCTGTGCTCGTAGGCTATTTCCAGGGGAAGGACCGATCCCTCGATGAAGTGATTCAGGAAGAAAAAAAGGACGCAATAGGAAAGGAGGGGTCTTCGTCTTGCGACGACAAGGGAGAGACATACAAGGCAGCATAGGAGCAGCAGCGCGGGAACGGTCGTCCAGGGCTGGAGCAGGCTGCGGGATATTTCGATATCGTGGAGCAGCGTCAACCGCGATCCCGCGGGAAAGAACAAGAGGGAGAGATAAAAAATAATGACGCGCGGTTCCGTCATCAGACGCTCGGCAAAGGTGAAGGGTCTTCCGTTAAACCCGTTGAGCATGGAGGAGACGTTCGTGTACAGGCTCCCCAGAATGATGACGATCAGGATCGGGATGACTGAAATCTTCACATATTTTTTTACCGTTTCACCCCTGACACCCTGAATCAGGAAGAGATCGAGGAGAAAGAGGCTTACCGGCAGCATGGCGGCATTCTGTTTTGTCCCGAAGGCAAGGAGTGCACATACCCCGGTCATGAAGAACCAGATGATCCTGCGGGAAGCAGGAGGGGCGGTTCTCCCCTTGAGATAGCAGTACATGGCCATGATATAAAAAAGCGCCGCCATGGATGCCATCCGCTGGACGATCATGCTGACGGCAAGAACCTGGACGGGGTTCACCGCCCAGAGCAGCGAGGAGAGTGCGGCAATGACAAAGGCATCACCGCCGTAACGGTCAGCGAGGAGAGGCAGCTTGAGCACGCTGTGGACAAAAAGAAAGAGGAACACCGCTCCCAGATAGTGTACCGCGAAATTGAAGAGATGATACCCGAAGACGTCAAGTCCGCCGAAATAGTGATTGAGGGCAAAGGAGAAATAGGCAACCGGCCGCGTCAGCCTGCCCTTGAAAAAGAGGCTCTCTTTCAGACCCTGCAGGTCCAGCGCACGCAGGTGCACGCCGGGATTATCGATGATATTCGGATGATCGTCAAAATGCCACCCACCGTGGAAGCTGTTGCCGTAAGCCACCAGCAGGAAGAGGAAAAGAACGGCGCAGAAGAGGAAACGTTTTGCGCGGTCACTGAGCTGCCACTGAGTATCTGTCACGATATCCTGATCCGTCCTGTTCATTGATCCCGGGGAATTAGGTACGGTGCCGTGATCTCCCCCTCCGGCGCGACAGGCGTGAACCGCCACGACGGCGTGAATCGGGATTGCCGGCCCTCTTTTCGGTCTCTATTAAATATCCGGCCTCCTGCTCATGACGCCCCATCCCACCCGTCTTCAAAGACGACACCGGGAAAGTCATGCCCCCCTCCCGGTGCTGTCGTTTTTCACCGGCAAAACGCTCCGGAAGTGCCCGTCACGACCTATAGCAAAATTGACGGGGGATGTATACATCTATTTACAATTGCGGAACAAAGAAGGGATCGCGTCATCCCGTTCCTGTGCAATCCGCCATTGGAACGTGCTTTATTCCGCCACCCTGAAGGAAACATAGGCAACTATTGATAAGTTTCATATAAGAATGAAAGCTCTCAGCTGTCAGCTATCAGCGGTCAGTGAAAAAAAATCAAAAGAAGATTGCCGCGCCGCTTGTGGCGGCTCGCAATGACATGAATTCACTGTTTCGCTCCTCCCTTTGTAAAGGGAGGCTCGGTGGGATTTAAAAACGAAATCCCCCTTAATCCCCCTTTGCAAAGGGGGAAACTGAGAGCGGGCATCAGCCAGTAAGAATTGAAGTTTCATACAAGCCCAGCCGCCGGCCTGGGGCCGGTTTAATCAAGGATGAAACTTGAAGTTTCATACAGAACGAAAGAATGTGAAAGCTGTTATCAGGCTTTTTACTCCTCCCTTTGTAAAGGGAGGTTGGGAGGGATTTGAAAGATAAAATCCCCCTTAATCCCCCTTTGCAAAGGGGGAAAGAAAGCGGCCATCAGTCGGCAAAATAATTGAAGTTTCATACAAGGTTTTCGACATCGTGGTCCTCCGAAGAGTATGCAGGTCCACAAGGAGTGGGTTCGGACGTTGGCAGCCCTTCGACGCCAGCAACACAGAAGCGCAATGCCGAAGGGGAAAACTTCCCGGACGGTGTTAAAGAACATCACGCAATGAAAGGGGATTCTCTATGAAATAATATGCCGACTTGACCTGAAAACACATCTATGAGAAAAACTGAAACACCAGCGCCGCCGGATTCCTACCGGGGTGGCGGGGTCAAACAAAACACCCCGGCGCTTTGAATCGGAATCGGGGGGTATCTTCCTTCGGCATCACATGCGGAATCATCGGACCAGGCACCTATGACCACACACAGATTCTTCATTTCATTATTTATTCTATTAATGGCACATTCTTCCTTTGCCTCATTCATCAGTATCCGGACCACAACCCGGGCCCCTGTCGAAGAAAACAGGATAAATCTCGAGATATCGATGGCAAACAGGGGGGATGAAGCGGCCTATAATCTTCAGGCCGAAATCGTGTTTGAAAAGGAAACATATTTTACGGCCAGAACAGCCCAACTTGACCCCGATCAGACGATCAGTTTCACCAGGTCCATAGAAATGCCCCCCTCAAAACGGGGCGAGTACCCCCTTGTTGTCGTTGCACATTATACCGATGCCAACCAATACCCCTTTTCAGCCCTGTCATGCATCACTGTTTCGAATAAAAGCGACGCACCGCCTTCGGACCTGTTCGGGAACATGGACGCTGTAAGCCTTTCAACAACGGGACGGGTGGTCCTGACGGTCAATAACAAAGGAGAAAAGGACCTTTCCACTTCAATCCGTCTCTTCGCACCCGGAGAATTAAAAATCATCACGCCCCGAAAACAGGTATCCATACCCGCCGGATCTCAGAAAAAAATAAGCTTTGATACAGAAAATTTCTCCGCCCTGGGCGGAAGCACCTATCAGATCTATGCCGTTGCCGAATACGAAACCGAGGGCGTGCATCACACCGGAATTATACCGGGGTCCATTGCCGTTACCGAATCGAGAGACATTGCGGGGATACACCGTACAGTCGTCCTCACCATATTAATCTTATGTACGCTGATATTCGCTGCCGCTCAGTATATTAAGAGAAAATAGACGTCCCTCATGAAAACAATGCCGAAAAACTTTTATACCTGTGTTGATATTACGATCCTGATGTTCATCCTCCTCTATCTCACCGGTCTTTTTCGGCCTGAACTGATATTCCTGGAAACGACCATCAACGGTGGTGACACGGGATCTCATTATCCCTGCGCCGTCCACTTGAAGGACCTGTTCCTGCCCCAGGGGAAGATCATGGGATGGATGCAGGGCAATTACGCGGGGTTTCCCCTGTTTTACCATTATTTTCCCCTTCCCTTTCTGGCGATGGCCCTGCTCAGCGGGATTGTGCCCATGCAGGTGGCCTTCAAGCTGGTCTCCGTAACGGGAATTTTTCTTCTACCGATCTGTGCATACGCTGCTTTCAGGGCAATGAATTACAGATTCCCCATCCCCGTCTTTGCCGCCATTTTTACCGTGCCCTTTTTATTCAATCAGGGGAACTCCATGTGGGGAGGCAATATCCTCAGCACACTGGCCGGAGAGTTCTGTTTCAGTATCGGCTTCGCGCTGGTTCTTCTGTTCATGGGGACCCTGTACCGGGGCATACGGAATCACAGTTTGGTTGTTCTGAATGCCCTGCTGATCCTTCTCATTGCGTTGAGCCACGCCTATGCCTTTCTCTTTTGCCTGATCTGCGGATCCTTCTTTCTGTTTACCGGCTTCAGAAGAAACCTTACCTACCTCGTTGCCGTCTATGGACTTGCCTTTTTGCTGATGGCGTTCTGGACCTTCCCCCTTATGGGGAACATTCCCTACACCACTCCCTTTGTTATCCGCTGGACCATCCATTCGGTTCTGGAGATATTTCCGCTCTCCATCATTCCCCTCTGCCTCTTATCCGTCCTTTCCCTGGTCGTGAATTTCAGGGATGATAGATCCAAATACGTTCTGTTTCTGATTGTTTGTTGTACGGCAGTCTATTTCTGCGGGCCCCGCATGGGTATTCTGGATATCCGGTTTGTACCGTTCATCCAGATTCTTCTCTCTCTGTTCGGTGCCACGGTCATAATGAAACTCACCGACAAATTAAAGCTTGTTTCCATTCTGCCGTTCATCGTGCTTTGTGCCGCAACGCTCTGGGTCAATGAAAACACCACGTTGATCACGTCCTGGATCAACTGGAATTACTCAGGCTATGAAAAGAAACATACTTGGAACAGGTTCAACGAAATCAACGCCTATTTGAAGCAATCGGGAAGGGGACGCGTCGCATGGGAACATACTCCCCTGGATGAACCCCTCGGTTCTATCCGCACCTCGGAAACCCTTCCCTATTTTGCCGGCCGGCAGACACTTGAAGGCATCCACATGCTGGGCTCGCACACCGCTCCCTTTGTATTCTATATCGAGTCCGAAACATCCTATCGACCATGCAACCCCCTGCATGATTATTTCTATTCCACGCTCGACATAGAACGGGGAATCGACCATTTTGAGCTTTTCAACGTGGAACAGTTTGTGGTCAGGTCACCGGAGTTGAAAAAAGCGTTAGAGGCATATCCCCGGTTGCAGCTTGAGAAGACCGTGGGCGAATATGACATTTATCGACTGGCAGGTCACGATTCCGAATATGTCGTTCCATTGAAGAACCTGCCCGTCCTTTTTACCACCGATGACTGGCGGGATATTTCATACCAGTGGCTGACCCTGGAAAGGCTGAAAGAGACCTTTCTGGTGTTTCATTCCGAAGGCGATAACCGTGACATGAACCGGTTTAAAAGGAAAGCGTCCCGTCTGGAGGACGTTTCTGCCATTGCCTGTCCCGATGAACCCGTCACCGTCACGAGCGTGATTCACGAAGAATCCATCGAGATCGAAACGTCGCGTATCGGTCATCCCCTACTGATAAAGGTGTCCTATCATCCCAACTGGAACGTGACCGGTGCGGAGAGGGTGTTCATGGCGTCACCCTCATTCATGCTGATCTTTCCCACACAACACACAATCACCCTGAATTTTGAACCCGGACTTCCGGCAGAAATCGGCACCATTCTCACCCTCATGGGACTGATTCTGGTCCTCCTCAACCCCCTGTGGGTAAAGAGATTCATAAGGCATCGGGAAAGAAATATCGTTACCGATGCAAAGCGGTTTTTCATAGCGTTGGCAGGTCTGGTCCTCCTTTCAGGCATTTTTTACTTTTCCGGGACCTTCTTGTATCCTTCCGCCTCGGATGTACTGAAAAAGGCGAAACAGGATTTCGAGGCACAGCATTATTCAAGAGCACGGGAAACCTACCTTGAAGCCATAGAGATGTCCCAAAAGAGCTCCGGCGTGCGATGCGAGGCCATGATATTTTATGCTACCTGCTTTTTACGGGAAAACCGGTTTGAGAAGGCCATCGAGGAATTCAACAGGTTTATCGAATCCTACCCCCGCTCTTTCTGGACCCCGCAGGCCTTTTTTGATCTTGCCTACTGTTACAGTATGACAGGTAACGAAACGACGGCACAGGATCTCTACCGGAGGATTATCAGGCAGTTCCCGACAACATCCTGGGCGAAGTATGCACACCCGAAACTGAAGGACACTCACGGATCAAACCCATGACACCTTTTTCGATCATCGTTCCCGTATTCAATGAAGAGGAGATTCTTCAAGCGAATATTGCCCGCCTACTCAGGTATTGCGAAGGTCTCGACAGGCCCTGTGAAATCATTATTGTCAGTAACGGATCAACTGACAGCAGTGACACGATCGGCACATCACTCGCCCGCGAGCATCATCAGGTGAAATTCTTCAGCCTGCCGGAAAAAGGCGTGGGGCGGGCCTTTAAAAAGGGCATCCTCGAATCCCGTTATGATCATCTGATATTCATGGATGCGGATCTGTCGGCCGAACTCTCCTTTATCGAAAAGGCGGATCAACTGCTGGATCAACATGTGCTGGTGCTGGGGGCCAAGATTAAAGGACTGCAGCACCGCAGTTATTTTAGGAAAATGGGGAGTCTGGTTTTTTATCTCTCCGTCCGGTTCATTATGGGAATGACCTATGTCGATTACGCACCGGGAGCCAAGGGGTATCAAAAACCGTTTTTATTGGGCTCGCTCGATTTCATTGATGATACAACGAGTTTTGTTCTCAAGCTGACTTACCTCGCTTCGGTAAAAAAGCAGCCCATTGTTGAGATTGCCATTACCTGCGATGACAGACGAAAAAGCCGGTTTAACCTCTGGAGGGAAGCCGTCAGCAAGTTCAGGGGATTGTTCGAACTCAAGCTTAAAAAGGTAATGAGAAGAATATAATCCTGCTGACGCGGCACCCTTTCTCCGTTAATTGGGAACGGTGATCGAATCCTCCAGCGTGGCATAGCCGGTCTTGGATGCCGTGATGGAGATCGTGACGGTCCCTCGGTAGCTGGATACCGAATTTTCACAGACGCTGCTGCCACTGTAGGCGCCACAGAGACATTTTTCAATCCCACCGTAAAACCCGCCCGTCTGGTCCGTCAGGTATCCCTGGAATGCACCGTTCAGCCGCCACTCAACCGTCGCCTCTGCCACGGGATTTCCTGCGCCGTCCATGAGATACAACCGCACCGACACCTTATTATTTCCCGTATTTTTCTTACAGGCATAATTCCCAAAAGCCTGAAGAACGCCCCCTCCCGGGCTTGTCGTCGATGTAGTGGTGGTCGTGGTCGAGGTTGAAGTATCGGTGGTGGTCGTGGTGCCGGTCACGGTGGTCGTGGTGGTTGAGGTGGCCGGACCGCCTGTCGTGGTGGTGGTTCCGCTGACGGTCGTGGTCGTAGTCGTAGTCGTTGTTGTCGTTGAGGGTGGCGCGATATAGTTTCCCGTGTTTCGTGGATTTATGGCGGTGGTAAAGGTAACGGCGCCCAGATCGGGATCGCCGTGGGTCAGGGAGAGAACGATCTGTATGCGAAAGAGGGACTTGTCATCACTCACATCGCTCCATCCGGTTCCGTCCCCCTTCTTGTAGGTCATGACAAGGCTGCTCACGTTGTCAATTATGATATCACCATCGGCCAGGGCCGTGGCGTCCCGGGCAATTTTGAGGGCACCCCCGTTGACACCGATCTTCCTGCTGCCCTGGGCCTTGTCGAATTCGATGGAACTGGAGGTAATCGCCGTCACATCGGTGATTTCCATCATTTCGCGCCGTATCCGCTCAAGGGCGATCTGTGCCTTCTGGTTCATCTCGGCATTCTCTTTGGCGAAGAGATAGTACCTGACGCCCTGGACGATGCCGCTTCCCACCACCGCCGCAAGGATAGCGACAATCACGATGGCAACGATGATCTCGACAAGCGTAAAACCCGATTCCCTTTTCACGGTTAACCTCCCTGCATCCTTTCCGATCATTGGGTAAACAGCGATACAAGCGTCTGGTCATTCTTGGTTATGGTTACTTTCCTGATGCCGTTGTCGCTTCCCGACTCGGTATAGTCCACGGGATCGATGGGGTCGTCCGGTTCGAAATCCGTCGCCGTGATGGACACGCTGTCTACTGACACGCTGTAGAGCGAATTGATCTCCGCCGCCGTGTCGCGGGCCTCGAAAAAGGCGTCATTCAGCGTCGAGGTTTCAAGGGCGTTTCGATAATCGGCGGTGATACGCTCCATGACCTGGGCCAGAGCATAATCGTCCTTCAACTCCAAAAAGGGGTTGCCGCTGTTGATGATACCCGTTCCCATGAACTGTGCCAGCATGATGCTGAGAAGCGACGCGACGACGATCGTGATGATGACATCAATGATGGCGAATCCTCCTTCGCCTCTCTCACATGAATATTTCAACCTCATCGCACAGGACCTCATAATTTCTCGCTTCATGAACATTCGTTAATCCTCTTCAAGGCTGAGGAAGGTTTGCACGATATTGCCGTTCGCGGTACCGCCCACACCGGCAAGATCCTCGTCATAATGGACTTTGCCGTTGTTATTCAACGTCATCTGGTCACCCACCATGGCGCCGTAAAATTCCTGATTGTTACCCGCCACGATGCTGGCCGCGGGCGCATAGATGGCGCCCCGTGTTTCCGAATTGTTGCTGAGCTGTATACCGGTACAGGTACTGAGGCCATAGATAAGGAAGTCCGCAGGCTTGCCGCTTCCGTTCAACAGAGAATTGTTACTAAGATCTACATTCCCACCCGCATAAATTGCCAGGGATGCCCCGGGCAATATGGATAAAATGCTGTTGTTACTTGCATTAGCAGTACCCGCTACGTAGAGCGTTACATCCCCTGAAATGATAAGTGACGAGTTATTGCTAATATACATTTGATCGGCTTTGTAGTTTCCGCCACTCAGGGTGTGTGTTTGGTTATTGCTCGTAAAATTCACGATCGACGTTGCATCTGTCCATGAATCGGCCCCTGCGGGGAGTGTGGGCGGCGTCATGTCCTTTCCTGCTATGATTTCCACTTCACCATGAATGTCCGCCTTATCCGAAATGCCGGAGAGGTCGTCACTGTTCGTCCCCACGTTCCCGTTCTCGCCGTCTGTTGCCTGGCCGGATGAACTGTAGCTGTCGACAAGGGCATTGTTTCCGATCACGATGACCCGGCCACCGAAAAGTGCATAATCAAAAAGAGACGGTATCGAGTAGGAAAAGGCGACCCGCACCTCCTTCCAGGAACCGGCCCCTTCGTTGATAACGCCCGTAGAGGTGAACCGTGAATTCGATATCTTGTCGATGATGAAGAAGGTTGTACCGTTGCTGAATTTGAACCGGTGGGTGCCGTTCGAAAAACTCTTGATGCGGGGGATGAAGTACCTTCCCCCGGCCTCGGCGTAATACTGCGCCTTCATGGCAAGACTGGACGACACCTTGCTGGTCGATGAGGAGGAGAAGAGGGTCACCGTGGCGGCGCTGAGGATGGCGAATATGACCATCGTAATGATGAGGCCGATGAGGAGACTTCCCTTCTGCCCGTTCAGACTGCAGGAGATCCGATTTTGCATGAGCCCTACCTTTCCTGTCGCATTCACGTTCAGTCCATATACCCCGTGTTTTTGGTAACGGTAATGTCACTCCCGTTCGTGAGGGAAACGGTAATATCGCTCGCGCCGGGGCTCCCCCACTGATCAAATTCCACCACCACCTCGGCACCGACTGAGAGAGGCCACACGCCGATGGAGTCATCATCGAAGACAACAACATACTCTCCGTCTCCACCGACGGGAAAGCGAACCGGCGTGTCGGGTGCATCACCGTCAAAGAGCCAGTAGTTGCTGTATGTCTTTCCACCCTGAGACCGGGTACCGCTGAATTTTATCCCCCAGTCGGAATTCGTGTGCATCGCCCGCGACTGGGCGAAACGAAGATGGGCTTTCACGATATCCATCTGGGATTTCACCAGATAGGCCTCCGTCGTAGATATACGGGATACGATAATGAGCCCGATGATCCCCAGTATAATGAGGACCGATATGACCTCGATGAGGGTAAAACCCCTGTGCCTGCATGGGAAACGTTCCCTGTTGCGCTTTCTCATCCCAGATCCATGCACCGCTGGTATTTGTCGAGGGCCACCGCAAACATGATCCCCATGATAATACTGCTGAAGGTTATGACGAAAACCAGCGTGGTCGGCAATGTATGCCACCACAAGACCTCTTTCGTCATGACGGCGTTGAAGACGGCAAACCCGATAAATAGAAAGACACCCTTTTGTGCAATCGCGACGGGCAGCTTCCCCTTCATGAACATGATCAGACCAAGCAGGATCAGCACACCCGCACTGATCAGAAGAATTTCCGGCTGGCGTGCCATCCAGTTTCCGGCCAGCGCATCCAGCGCGCCCTCTCGAAATCCCATGAACAAAACAATTCCCATGATGAAATAAAAGATCCCCGTCATGAAAAAACAAAGGGAGCATTCCCGGTGCGACCCGATATCGAAGAGGCGTCCCGGCCGGACCAGTTGAGCGTGGATCGTCCGATACCACGGTGGTTTCAAGCCCTGCGCCACCGGATAGTCGTCCGCATTGATCCGTTTCATGATGTCCCGGGTAAGTGTCTGAGGCGGTTCAACACGGGGAAGCTGGGTGATTATCGTTATGATATCGTCAGGGGTTCGCTTCATTTATCGCTCCGCAAACGGGAATTCAGATCATCTTTTTACTCTATATACAGGGGGGGCGGAAAAAAGTCACAGAAAAGATTGAGAAACATGCATTTTCTTATTCACCGTCGATCAGTTCCCGCAACAGTTCCACTCCCCGGTAGACCCTCATCTTTGCACCGCTCGGAGAGATTTCGAGGACAGCGGCAATATCTTCGAAAGAGAGCCCCTGATGAAACCGCAGGAGAAGGGCCTCTCTGAAATCGTGGGGCATCCGTTCCATGGCACGTTCCATCATCCTCACGCGTTCGGCATCGATCATCCTCTGTTCCGAATCACCGTCGTACCTGCCCGGCTCGGCAGCAGAAACGGTTTCACCGTCGAGACCGTGACGGGACAGGCAGGAATTCTTTTTTCGGTGGTTCCTGATCAGGTTGAGGGCTATCGTATAGAGCCAGGTAAAGAATTTTTTCTTCCTGTCGAACCGGCCGAGATTACCATAGGCACGAAGAAAGGTTTCCTGGGCAAGGTCACGGGCATCTTCATAACTGCCGGTCAACCGGTAGGCAAGGTTGAAGATGGGGCCCTTGTATCTATCAACCAGGAACGCGAAGGCATCACGTTCCCCTTCGAGGACACGGCTGACCACAGCAATCTCTTCCCGATCGATCATGGCGACTTCCACAGACCAATGGTTACATTACGTTCCGGATTTCACCCCTGTCACAGGGTCCGTCGGTTATATACCGCCCGCGTGCACTTTTTCTTTCCGGGGGAAACAATTACCTCCTTTGATATCGTACTGTATCGATATTTTCAAGGATATCCGTCTTTTCTCATTGAAGCGGCAGCGACTCTCCTCTCCTCGTATCATCACTATTCTTGCATGAAACTTCAAGTATGGTGCCCTTGTGAAAAGTCAAATGAACTACCTCGCAGCAAGCTACGAGGTATCAAACAACCTCTAATCGGCACTTTTCTCGCAGCAAGCTGCGGGGAATTCGACCCGAAGAGAGAGTAAAGTGTCATTCTCGCGAATGCGGGAATTTAAAAAAAATGGATTCCGGATATCAGCTAACGCCGATTCCGGAATGACACAATTGATGTTATGAGGAAGAGCAAAACAATTTCCAAAGAGACAAAGTCCCTGTATCTCAGAGTAGGAAAGGCTTTAATTTTACAGTATCGTCATTGCGAGACCGCCCATGGCGGTCGTGGCAATCTGTTTTTTTGGTTTTTTTCTTTTTGCTAAGAGCTGACAGCTTTCACTCTTATATGAAACTTCAATTCCTGCCGGCTCATGCCCGCTCTCGGCTTCCCCCTTTGCAAAGGGGGATTAAGGGGGATTTCGTTTTTAAATCCCTCCCAGCCTCCCTTTACAAAGGGAGGAGCAAAACAGTGAACACATGTCATTGCGAGCCGCCACACGCGGCGTGGCAATCTGTTTTTTGGTTTTCTTCGCTGATAGCTGAAAGCTGAGCGCTCAAGGCACCCTTCAGATTGTTCAGCGCATCGCGGTACCCGGGCTTCAGGCGGACCGCTTCCCTGAAATGCGTGACGGCATCACCGATTCGCCCCCGCCGGGCCAGTACATACCCTAAATTGTTGTGTGCCTCTGCATGCAGGGGATTCAGCTTCAACGCTTTTTCATAGTATACCACGGCATCGTCCAAATTCCCTTCGCAGACCGACGCGTTTCCGTAATTGTAGCTGGCATCGTCGAGCACGCCCTGTTTTTTCAGGGCGTCGGCAAGATTTCGATAGATCTGGGGATCGCCGGGACTCACCTTCAGGGCCTTTCTGAAGTGCGCGACGGCCTGTTTCAGCCGCCCCGTCTCTTTCAGGGTTACACCAAGATTGTTCAGCGTACGCACATCCCCGGGTTTTATCCGCAATGATTCCGAATAATATTGAATGGCTCCACCGTGATTTCCCTTCATGACCATCACGTTCCCCAGGTTGTAAAAGGCGACATCGTTATCCCTTGTAACTTCGACTGCATGGGTAAAAAGGGTGAAATTATTTTTCCAGTACCCCACCTGTACCCAGGAGAGGACGGCAAGGCCCATGAGCAGGGAAAGGAGGGCCGCCGCTCTTACGGATGTGCGAAGCCTCAGTCTCTCCGACAGTTCCTCGAGCCCCCAGGCCAGCATGATGAAGAGACCCACCAACGGAATGTAGGTGTAGCGGTCCGCCATGGCCTGTCCTCCCACCTGGACCAGCCCTATGACCGGAACGAGCGTTCCGAGGTACCAGAGCCAGCCCACGACGTACCAGGGCCGCTTCCGCGCGAGAAGAAGCACAAGGAGGAAGGCCGCCAGGAGAATGAGCACCGAACCCCACAGGACCAGAGGCTCGAATCCCCGGGGATAGGGATAGAAGACCGCAAGGTCCACGGGCCGGAACAGCTTGCCCATATATGCCGCATAGGAGATGACTGCATTGGCCACACGGTCGGCCAGGTGAACCTGGTCGAATGGCCTCACCGATCCCGCCTGCCGCTGCACCAGGTAGGTAACGACCGAAAAGAGGACGGTACAAAGGAAAAAAGGGACCTTCTCCATAATCAGAAAGTGGATCGATTCTCTTCTTCTTTCACCTTCCTTTTCCGTCACGGGCACGGTCTCGCCCATGGAACCCCGCATTCGCTGCAGGGGCCACCAGTCAAGGAGGAGGATCACAAAGGGGAAGGTGACCACCATCGGTTTCGAGAGAAGCCCCAGGATAAAGAAGAAAAAGACGGCGGCATACCTTCCCGTGCCGGGCCGTGCGGTATAGCGCAGGTAACTCAACAGGGCGAGCATCCAGAAGAAGGTGCTCAGTACATCTTTCCGCTCGGCCACCCATGCCACCGATTCCACGTGAAGAGGATGCAGGGCGAAGAGGGCGGCCACAAGGGCGCTCTTCCAGAAAGCACCGGTCATCCTCCTGAAGATGATGAAGAGGAGCAGCGTATTGGCAATATGAAACAGGAGATTGACCAGGTGGTGCATTCCCGCCTTCATGCCGAAGAATTCCACGTCGATCATGTGGGAAATCCACGTCAGGGGGTGCCAGTTTCCCGTATGGGATGTCCTGAAGGCCCAGTTGACATTCTCCGCTGTCAGGCCGCTGAGGACATGGGGATTCTTTGTGATGTATGAATCATCATCGAAGTTGAGAAATTCGAAACCGCCCACCTGCAGATAGACGACAGTGACCGCCAGAATGAGAAAGAGGCCGATCAATCCCGCCCAGCGACCATTTACGTCTTTTCTCTTCGCCGATTGACTCACCGTCTCACACCTTTAATTACTGAACGATCCGCAGGAACCCGGAACATGGATCATCACTGCGCGTCACGCTCCGGTCATGTCGAGGGCGAAACAAGAAGCGCCCCGCATAACGAAACCCTTTCAGATTCTCACGCTCGCACGACAGCCCTTTGTTTCTTCGATCAAAGGTCAATCCCCGGTCCTCTTCGCTTGTATCAGCAACACCGCCGAAAGAGACCGGGGCATGATCCTCGCGTCCAGCCAGGCAAGGCCCATATAGACTGTATTGAGCCATTTGAAGATCGGAAGAATCAGGTGAGCGATTTTTGCATGCCCTCCCCTGTCGGTCGATTGAAAATGAAGCCGCTTCTCTATCGCCGAATAACAGAGCACCACCGTCCACATGGTGATTTTTTCCAGAGGACCCAGGACCTTTTCAACATGGACCGCCTTCAGGCCCGATGCTTCGAGCATATCGACCATGTCGGACAACTCATAACGGCGATGATGACCGACGAAACGGTCGTCCAGGGCGAAGTAACGCTTCCGGTGAGGAAAGGTTATGATGAGGGTTCCGGCGGCGTGGGTAACCCCTGCCAGTTCTCTCACGGCATCTCTGTCGTGCTCTATGTGCTCCAGCACCTCGGAACAGATGACGTTCATGAAGGCCCCGTCTTTAAAGGGCAGGTTCATGCCGTCGGCAACGACATACATGGCCGAGGAACTGGTCTTTTTGAGAATGGCAAGGGCATCGAAAGACAGATCGGAAAACACAACACCCTTACCCCCTGAATGCATGGGAGAAATACCGCTTCCGACTTCCAGAGTGTATCCCCGGTCACGTCGTCCGACACTTCTGCGCACCGCCCGCATCCGCAGAAGATAATTGTAAAGATGGTTCTTGAGAACAACGTAGGGCTGTTCAGTGAAAAAATCCTGGAAACGATTGTTCATACCATGTGCCATGACGACGTTTCTGAAAAGCAATTCTTCAATTGAAACAGGACCATCCCCAACGGATGTTCATTCTCAATTGCCTTGTCAACGCTCATCCTGTTTCGGAAACAGGGGGGACTCCGACAGATTCAATTTTGCCAGGAAAAAGGTGCCGGCCGTAATGAGACACCCGATGCCGTAAGTGATGCTTCTTCGAAGATTGATTGATGATGCTTCGGCAAAGTACTTTGTCGGACAGCTCACTTCGGCGATGGTATACCCGTACCAGAGCGTCTGTGCGAGCATTTGGTTGTCGAATACGAAGTCATCGGAGTTGGCATCGAGGGGAAGCCGCTCAATCAATTCGCGGGAAAAGGCACGATACCCCGTATGGTACTCCGACAGCTTCGCACCCATGAAGAGGTTTCCGGAAAGCGTCAGAAATCTGTTGGCGGCATATTTCCATAAGGGCATCCCCCCCCTGAGTGCATATCCTCCCAGTATCCGCGATCCCAGGACACAGTGATACAAGCCGTTCCCGATCATGGCAGCCATGGCGGGAATCAGCTTTGGCGTATACTGGTAATCGGGATGAACCATGATGATTATGTCGGCCCCCTCTTCAAGGGCAAGGCGGTAGCACGATTTCTGGTTTCCGCCGTATCCCCTGTTTGCGGGATGGACATAAATGCGCGTCTTCGGCAGGGACCGGGCGATCGAGACGGTTTCGTCACAGCTTCCGTCATCAACAATGATCACGAGGTCGACAATACCCTGCTCCATCACTTCATCGTAGGTCATCTGCAGGGTTTCGGAGGCATTATAGGCAGGCATTACGACTATTACCTTTTTTTCATGGAACATTCTCATCCTCCAGTATCAAAAGAATAATGGTTTACTCTCCTTCTAATCCAATGGAAACGCTTCCGTATCTTTTTCATTTTCTCATTTTTTTTATTCAGCTTCGTGATGGACAACAATACATCCCTGTGCTAAATAGTGCATCATTCTGCCGCTGGGGTTCACATAACGTCAAAAGACACTCAATGCAGCCGGAATCGCAACGAATGGCGAACAGGAATGGCTAATGGACGAAACCTTTAGTAACAGCACCTCTCGCTTGTCCCCGGGAATATTTTTGTTAACGGCAATTTTTCTATTTATTATTCTTCTTCCCATCTATTCGAACAGTTTTTATGGCAGCTGGCATTTCGATGATTATTACAGCATTGTCGATAATGTCAACGTTCATCTCAAAGACCTGTCTTGGCCAAACATCAAAAAGGTCTTTTACCGCGTTAATGGTAGACTTTCAAAACGGCCGGTTCCCTTCCTCACCTTCGGCTTAAATTATTATTTCGGGGGACATTCACCCTTCGGGTACCACTTGGTCAATTTCACCATTCACTATGGTTCATCACTCTTTCTGTTTCTCTTTATTTTCAGCACGCTTAAGCTCCCCCTGTTGAAAGACCGTTACGAACCTATGGCTTTTCCGCTGGCCCTGCTGGCGGCCGTCTTGTGGTCGGTCAGCCCCGTTCATGTTTCCGCAGTCAGCATCGTGGTACAGAGAATCGCCTGCATGGCCGCTCTCCTTTACGTCATGGCAATGTATTTTTATCTGAAGGGAAGAACTGCCTCTTCATCCCGGGCGGCAATGTTCTGGTATCTCCTCTGTCTGGGATCAGCCATCCTGGCTTTCCTGTCAAAACAGAACGCTGCCATGCTTCCTGTCAGTATATTCCTTTTTGATCTTATTCTTATTCAGGGGATCACGGGACCGACCATAAGAAGGAATATCACGGTCGCTGTTCTCGCCCTCCTTCCCGTCCTCCTCCTCGGATCGCTGTATACCGACTATGGTTCGATACTCAACGGCTACCAAACGCGCCCCTTCACGCTCGAGGAGCGGCTTCTGACGGAGGCGCGGATCGTTGTCTTCTATATATCCCTACTGTTCTACCCGATGGAATCTCGTCTTACCTTTCTCCATGATATCGAGCTTTCGCAATCACTTTTTCACCCCTGGACAACCCTGCCGGCCCTTATGATACTTTTTGGTATCTTCTTCGTTGCCGTCTCGGCGGCCCGAAAACGCCCACTCCTTTCCTACTGCGTGCTCTTTTTTCTTCTGAATCATGTTATTGAAAGTTCCCTTATTCCCCTTGAACTGATTTACGAACATCGCAATTATCTTCCGTCCATGTTGTTTTTTGTCCCCATTGCCGCAGGTATCATCAAAACCTATAATTACTTCCTTGCACGCCGGAAAGACCTCGCCAGGATCGTGGTCCTCGCCACAGCCGTCATTATTGTTCTTCAGGGACACACTGTGTTCGTGCGAAACAACATTTTTGCCACGGAGGCATCATTCTGGCTCGACAATCTGGAAAAAGCACCCTCGCTCAGCAGGCCCAATGGTGAAATCGGTAAATTGCTGCTCTCGACTGGAGATCCTCGTGCGGTGGAATATCTTCAGAAGGCCCTTTATTTAAATAATTATGCAATAAATACGGAGCCTTACATTTACTACATCAACCTGGCTCATTATTATTTAATGACCGTAGACGATGTTGAATCAGCCCTGCACTATTACGAAAACGCCCTACAGTACGGCGCCCGCGGTGAGGTCTATAACGGTATCGCCCTCGTCCTTCTAAAAAAAGGCAATCTGGAAGGGGCTCTTGAAAACAGCTGGAAAGCCCGCTATGTGGCTCCAACTAATGGCTCCGTGCGCTTCAACTACGCCCTGATCCTCCTGAAGTCTGGCAGACTTCAGGAATCAGCCCAAGAATCGGCCGTAGCCCTCGAATTAAAGGAACGTGATCCTAAACCACTTAAGATCATCGGGGAAATACTGAACCGCCGGGGAGAATATGACCACGCCGCCCGGACTTGGGAACGCTACCGGAAATTGATGCCCGACGATGTCACTGCCCTTTTGGCTCTCGCTGACATATATTACCGAACCGGCAACCGGCTGAATCTGGAGACCATAACCGGAAAAATTTCAGAGTATACCCGGAATAATGGGGTAACGTTCAGAGAAATCGTTGATGAGATACACCGGAATGCTGCTGTCCAAGTCTATGTACCGGATGAAAATGAAGTAGAAACGCTCAGATCTCTATTTGAAGGAAAATAATGTTACACTGATTTCTACCTCAATTTTTTGAAATACTTAAAAAAGATGGGAAGAGCTTCCCCTTCCCATCTTTTCTTAAAGCTTTATTTTCTCAAGTTATATTACTCAGTAATGGTAAGCGCAATTGTGGGCGGTGTTTCCGTGTCGCCTGCTGTCAAGCCAAATACACCCGATGTGAAGTTCTTCGCAGTATAAGTAATTGTGGTAGCGTTGGTATAAGCCCAAGTTCCGGCAAAATCTTGATACGCGGCTTGAACTGAAGCATCATCAGTAAAACCAAGAGACGAAAAAGCGGTTATGGCCAATCCAACACCATCATTCTCCAACATGGATTTTGAGAAAGCCGTCACGGCACGACTTTTCATATCGTTCAATGCCACATCAAGTGATTTCTCTTCTGCCGATCGCTGCATATCAAAGAACTTCGGCACCGCCACCGCGGCCAGGATTCCGAGGATGACCAGCACCGCGATGATTTCGATAAGCGTAAAACCCTTCTGATTTCTGACAACGTTCTTCATGATTGATCTCCTTTATCTATTTTTTGTGTATTTAATTTCGTTTTTTTCGAAGACACCCTGTTTTCACTCTTTCCCCGCCGTCACCTCCTTCCTCATTCCCTCTTTATAATAAATTTAAAGCAATTTACATGCCATTAAATAACATTAAGACTAATAATTGGTGGAGAATCCGCCGTTCCACTGGTAAAATTAAAGACACCCTTTTTATTCCCTCTCTTGAACAGGTATTCAATGGTTGTTTCGTTCACATAGCTCCAAGTGCCGACAAAATCCCTCAGTGATCGCTCTATTTCATCCTTTGAGCCCATGTCTATATCATCAAACGTGTCAATATCATCCAACAATGCGATGCCATTGTTCTTTACCATTGACGCCGAAAAAACCCTGTTTGCCCTGCCCTGCATCACCATCAGCGCACCGTTCAGCGTATGCTCCTCCGATTTCTCCATCATATCAAAGTACTTGGGAACAGCTATTACCGCGGCAATCGTTATTATCACCAGTACGGTCAGAATCTCTATAAGCGTAAAGCCTTTGGATTGCAATTCTTTTTTCATTTTTTTGTCATGTATATCTGATTGATATTATAAAGAAGCCTCTTTGTCATTGAGGCAACAATCATGCCACAGTCTCCGGAACGATTGATCCGATCTTACATTTTATCCCCCGATTCATCCGGCGATGCATTTTTTCACTTCATCATACCGCGGTATCATCGGCCCTGTTTGCCTTTAACGGCTCACTGCAGTCATGAACAGATAATACATGACAAAAAAAATATAATTAATTGAAATGCTCCTTCAAATGGATACTAAGTTCAACCTCCCGTAATAACAATTCATATACCTTTGACACGCATAAGGGAACCACGCCTGCCTACAATATTTGTTGACATGTCCTCTCGACCATCAGCACAATATGTTGCTACATTTCCTCATTAATTGAAGACTTCAGTGACGCAACGTCTATTTCATACTTTTTTATGCGATGCCAGAGGCTCCGTTCCTTGATCCCCAGAAGTTCCGCCGCGCGCGCCTGCACACACCCGCTGCTCATCAAGGCATCGATGATCATGCTCCTCTCGATTGATGCGAGCCTTTCGTCCATTGACGACGAAGCAACTGCTGTATCCGTTGTTGAAGTACTGTTGTTGCCGCCACCTTTGTGAAGATTCACCTGATGCCCTTCCGCAACGAGACTTGAAAGGATGCCGGGCGGAATGTTGACGGGTTCGATCACACCTGAATCGGCCATGAGTGCGGCCCGTTCGACCGTGTTTTTAAGTTCTCTGACATTCCCCGGCCATGAATACATCATCATGTACTGCATCGCCGCCGGTGATACCTGCACACCATTCGATGATGACTCGTCCAGGTAGTATTCAATGAGCAGCGGGATATCTTCCCTTCTCTCCCTGAGCGGCGGTATATGCAGATTAATTACATTGAGCCGGTAATAAAGATCTTCCCGGAACTTTCCCTCCGTCACCATTGTTTCGAGATCCTTATTCGATGCGGCAATAAACCTGACATTGACCTTGATCGATTCATTTCCTCCAACTCGCTCGAATTCCTTTTCCTGCAGCACCCGAAGCAGTTTAGCCTGTGTTTCCAGAGGCATATCACCGATTTCATCCAGGAGCAGGCTCCCGTCGTTCGCCAGTTCAAACTTTCCGATTTTCTTTGCCGTTGCACCGGTAAAGGCACCCTTTTCGTGTCCGAAGAGTTCACTTTCCAGAAGCCCTTCCGGTATGGCGACACAGCTCAGCTTGATAAAGGGACGCCCCTTTCTGATGCTGTGATTGTATATTCCCGTCGCGATGAGTTCCTTGCCGGTTCCACTCTCGCCGGTAATAAGGACCGTTGCATCAGTGGGAGCTATCTTTATGATTTCGTTGAAGAGTCCCCGCATCACCCGGCTCTGCCCGATAATATCGGGGAATAATTCTTTCGCTTCGACCTTACCGAGAAATTTCGTTACCTCCCGGAACACGATATTGAAGCGCTCGATTTCATCCTTTGTTTCATGGGATTTGATTTCGGATATCTCCGGCAGGATAGGTAATTTCTCAGCTTCACTGACGAATTTTCTCATGGGATTCACAATAAGCCACGTTATCAGAAGTCCGCACAGGAAGGTGATCAGCCATATCAGGAGGCCCCACAGCAGGGACTGCATGTCCGAGGTAACGGCCTTCGCCGTGTAATCACTGAGGCGCAGGGCAATAATGAACGATATGATCGATATTCCGGAAAATATAAGTGGTATCAGGATAAAAAGACTTATGCTGTATGACCATTTTCTGTTCAGTATCGTTTTCATTGGATAGTCACGTGTGTCCCGCCGGCGCCGAATATGACCTCACCGCCCTTTGTACTTGCCCTCATGGCTACTGCACCATCTTGGTAATATCCCACATCGGAAGAAAGACGGAGAGGGCGAAAAACCCCACCACGGCAGCCAGGCCGACAATAAGAAGCGGCCCGATGTTGTCTGAAAGCTTCTTCACGGCATATTCAACCTCGTCGTCATAATGAGTGGCGACTTCATTGAGCATTTCGTCAAGCTGCCCCGTCTCCTCTCCAATGGCAATCATATCGACCACCATGGGGGTAAAATATTTCGCCGATCGAAGAGGTCCCGATATCCCGCGCCCTTCCTGTACCTTATCCTTGATCATGTCGAACTGTTTCGCTATTGCGTCGTTCCCTATGGTACCCGACAGAATCTGGAGCGCACTGAGCACCTGGATGCCGCTCGCCTGGAGAATAGCGAATATGCTTGCAAAACGGGACATGGCGGCTTTCTGAAATAACGGTCCAAGCAAGGGAACTTTCAGAATGATCGAGTCCCGCAGGAGCCTCCCCTGTTCCGTCTTCATATAATACTTGTATCCGACAACAACTGCCGTCACCACCCCAAATATGATAAACCAGTATTCACGTATAAAATAATTCAGGGCGATACAGATTTTTGTGGGGACGGGAAGCGTAATGCCCGCGTTCATGAAGATTGACTCAAATTTGGGGATCACGAAGGTGAGGAGGACAAAGAAAGCCCCACCCAGGGCCATAACGACCATTTTGGGATATTGCAGCGCCGACGAGATATCGGACTTGACCTTGTGCTCGTGCTCCAGGATATATGATAACCGTTTGAGGACGTCGGGGAGGGTCCCGCTTGTCTCGCCGGCTCTCAGCATGTTGATGTAGAGGGGGGGAAAGATATCTTTCTGTTTCCCGAATGCCTGTGCCAGAGCTTCGCCTTCACGGATATCGATGTTTATGGAGTTCAGAATACTTCTCAGCTTGGGATTCTGTGACTGGTGCTCAAGAATCTCGAGGACCTGCACAACCTGGAGACCGGCATGGAGCATCGTCCTGAACTGTTTCGTAAAGAGGATCAGTTCTTCATTTTTTACCGTGGCAAAGCGTGATTTCAGGTCCGCAAGCTGCATGAATGATGAACCGGCAGTTCTTTCCACAACCTTCGAGGGGATGAATCCCTGGTTGCTCAGAATTGCCGTGGCCATCTCAACACTGTCGGCAGTTACGACACCGGCAACATTGTCGCCGTTTTGATTTATCGCCTTATATGAAAAATCGGGCATATACCGCATTTCTCCATTTTTTATGTCATGACCTTTGACGCCGCTTCTTCAAGCGTGGTAATGCCCTTCATGACTTTCTGCTTTGCGTCTTCCTTCAACATGGTCAGTTTGCCCGCATTGACCAGTTCCCGGTTTATTTCAGCGCTCGGCACGCCCCGCATGATCATATCCTGGGTCATTTCATCGTTGTAGAGGACTTCAAAGACCCCCGTTCGCCCCCTGTATCCCGTATTCATGCACTGGGTACAGCCCTTCCCCCGCATGAATGTAGCGTTTCTCAACTCCTCATCGGAAAAGCCCCATGCCTCCAGGACACTTTCCGGCGGATCATAGGGCTCCTTGCACTGGGCACATACCGTGCGAACCAGCCGCTGGGCAAAAGAGACGAGCAGTACCGATGCAATCAAAAAGGGTTCGATGCCCATATCGATGAACCGTGTTACCGCTCCGATGGCATCATTGGTGTGAACGGTGCTTAAAACGCGATGCCCCGTTAAGGCAGCCTGTGTGGATATTCCGGCCGTTTCACCATCCCGGATCTCGCCGACCATGATTACGTCCGGATCCTGACGGAGAATCGATCTCAAACCGCTGGCGAAGGTCATACCCGCCTTCCGGTTGAGCTGGATCTGGCGTACATTATCGATCCTGTACTCGACGGGGTCCTCCAATGTTATGATGTTGATGTCGGGCGTATTGATTTCACCGAGAATTGCATAAAGGCTGGTGCTCTTCCCGCTTCCCGTCGGTCCTGTACTCAGTATGAGGCCGTAAGGCTTGGTCGCCCCCGCATTTATTTTGTCCCTGTCCACGGCTGCCATGCCGAGCCGGTCAAGCGTGTATACCGTTGCACTCATGTCAAGAAGCCGGAGTACGATATTTTCGCCGTATATTGTCGGAAGCGCCGAGGCACGGACATTGATTTCCTTGTTATCCATCTTGACGGTGAACCGCCCGTCCTGGGGTATTCGTGACACGGCGATATCCATGTTTGACAGTATTTTCAGGCGCGAGATGATCGGAAGCATGAGAGACTTCGGCGGAGGCGTTACTTCGTGAAGTCTCCCGTCAATACGAAAGCGCAGCTGGACCCTGTTTGCTTCCGGACTGAGGTGGACGTCGCTGGCCCCTTCCCTGACCGCCTGCCCGATAATCGAATTCACCAGCCGCACCACGGGAGCTTCTTCGGCCATACCCTGGAGAGAGCTCACCTGCAGATCTTCGGCTCCTTCCGTACCACCCTCTTCCACATCGAGTTCGACATCCTCCATGTCCATTTCTTCGAGCGTCTCGGAAATGCCGGAATGCATGCCGTAGGTCGCACTGATCAGATGGCCCAACTGGCTTTCGGAACAGACGACCGGTTCGACTTCCATGTTCGTCCGGTTTTCCACAAAATCGAGAGCCCGGATATCCATGGGATCGACCATTGCAATCGTAAAGAGATGCCGCCGTTTCCGGAGAGGAACCAATTGAAACTTCTGGGCGATATCAAGCGGTATCATCTGAACAAGTTCCGGATCCGCGGGATATGCTTCGGGATCGTACCTGTCGATTTTCAACTGCTTGCTCACCAGTTCGATAATCTGATCTTCACTGACGATACCGCGCTGGATCAAAAATTGACCCAGCTTGACACCGGCACGTTTCTGGTCGATCAGCGCCTGCTTGAGTTGTTCATCCGTGAGCAACTCGGCCTCAATGAGCATCTCTCCCAATCTTTTTCGTACTCTCAACGATTCACCCTCACTTTTAATAATTGTCAAGATTGCACTGCAGCATTAGTCCATCAATGAAATGTCAAGTTTGAAAAAAAGATCGTTGAATCACTCCAGCTTTCTATCACACGGGCGTCCGCGGACACATGAAGCGACAGTCTCTCCAATGCCTCCCGTGCCGCCGCTTCCGTGATGAAGCTTTCACGAAGCAGCAGCGCAAAACGCAGGCCGCTCTCTCCATTCCAGTACGGCAGAAGCATGACCGGGGGAAGACCCTTCATGGAACCTCCCTTGTATCGTAAATAGGCCTTCTCGAGACTGTCGGTTTCTGCAATTTCCACCCGGTAATAGGTCGTGTGTGATAGAATGTTCGTCGTGACGGGAATGGCGGGGAAATTGATAACGTCACCGGCAAAGACATTGTCGAGATCTTTTATATGCGGATTGACCTCCGCCACCAACTGAAGCCGGCGCAGATCACATACCCCGTAAATATCCTCGACCATTCGCCATACAATTCCCCACTTCGGAACCTTGAGACTTCCCAGCAGTACCGGGTAAGACTGTGACCGCACGGGAAGAGGCTTCTCGTGCTTCACCGCCGGTCTTTGCACGGCTTCAGGTACCGGAGACGGCGGCAGACTTTCCACCCGGGCAAGGTCAGTCTCCGGAGGTTCCAGCGTTTTCACCACTTCAACGGAGACCTCATTCCGTATCACATCATCGGCATCGGCGACCGGTACCGTTTCCTCGCTCCCGCTCCTTTCCTGCGTTTCTTCCTCAGGCGGAACGACCGCAATGACTTCGGGCACCTCGACACTCGCCGCCGGCACCACTGCTTTCTCCAATTGCTGAAAGGCCGCTGGGATAATTATTCCGATTCTCTCAGGCACCGTAATGACGATGCCGAACACAAGCAGAAGGACTGCCAGCAGCGTGATATTCCCCCAGGCAATGCGGCGCCGGGGCGCTTCCGGAACGCCTCGCTTGATACACGAACGTACCAGAAACCAACCTGCTCTGAATTTATTCTGGACGATAAGGGCCAGGATGACCTGGTGGCACAGCATAACGATTTTACGGGGAAATCCGCCGGTGGCTTTATGGATTGCCCGAAAGGCGGGATAGGTGAAAAGTGCCCGCCGTTTACCCTCTTCACTGGCCCGGTCAAGTCGAAACCGGATCATCGCCCGGGTATCACGGAAGCTGAGCGGCCCAAGATGAAAGGAAAAGCTGATTCTGTCGGCAATGCCGGGGTTTCGTTTAAGACTGTCTTCGAATTCCGTCTGGGCGAAAATCACGATCTGGAGAAGCTTATATTCATTTGTTTCATAGTTGAGGAGTTCTCTCATGATTTCGAGACAGAAATCGGGGATCTTTTGTCCTTCGTCGACAATTAAAACAACCGTTTTCTGCCTGTTGACCCCCTCTTCGAAAAGATAGTTCTTGATACCTTCACGAAGCTGCCATTCGGTGACGCCGGGGTCGGACGTTCCTTCCACATTGAACATTTCCGCTATTGTCGACAGAAATTCCATCGGCACACTGAAGTGGGGATCAAGGAGAAGATGCGTCTCAACCTTGTCATCGTCACCGAAGCGCCGGATCAACTGTCGGCACAATGTCGTTTTTCCCGTACCCACTTCACCGATCACGACATTGAGACCGCGCCGCAGCCGCACTGCCAGCTCGAGTTTCTGGAGACACCCGACGTGCTGGTGGGACTGGTAAAAAAACTCCGGCTCGGGGGAATTTGAAAAGGGTTCCTTGCTGAGATTTAGTATTCGAAAATATTCCATAGCATATCAATTATGCAACCGGTTGAGGTTATTCGATAATGAACCCGCTGTCTCGGATTCATTCCTCTGTTCTTCAATATAATCCTCGATTTCTCCGAGGGGAGATTCCATCTTCAGTATATGGGGCGTTATGAAAATGAGCACCTCTTCCATCGATTTCTGTTTCAGGTCCCGTTTGAAGAGATTGCCCAGATAGGGAATATTCATAACCCAGGGGACACCGCTGTCGACATCGATATTCTTCTTCTTGCTTAATCCCGATATGACGATAGTACTCCCGTCCCTTACGATCAGCGTGGTGCTCGTCTCCTTTTTGATGATCACGGGGTTTTCATCAACGGTCCGGGAGAAATCGACCTCATCCTTCTTTACCTGGATATCCATTTTCATGTTCTGGCCGTCAATGACATGCGGCGTTATCTCGAGCCTCAGGACGGCGTCCTCGAACTTGATCGTCCGGTCACCCTCGTCATCGACCGTCGCATAGGGTATCTTTTCTCCATTTTCCGTATAGGCGGTCTGGTTGTCGAGGGTGGTGATGGATGGACTCGACAGGATATTCAGTTTCCCCTCATCCTGAAGTGCCGACAGTTGCACGTTCAGCACATAACTTCCGGCCTTCTCAGCCACATAGCCAAGGGTAAATCCGCTCGCATCCGACAAAGACTGGGCGGGAAAGCTGACGGCCGCACCCGATGTGGGATCAACGCCCGTAGAAAGAGTTTCGCCGGTCACGCCTTCTGCATTAGCACCCGGTGTGACCCAGTAATTATTTCCGTTGCCCGTGCCGTGGTAAAGCCCGCCCCACTGCATGCCGAGGTCCCGGGCCACGTCGCTGGTCGCTTCCACGATCGTCGCCTCGATCCGAATCTGCGGCATGGGTTTGTCCAGTTCCTGTATGACCGGTATGATTTTCGTCAAATCCTTTTTTGTCGCCTGAATAATAAGCGAATTCGTATGCTTGCTTATCCGGACCGATCCATAGGGCTTTCCCTGTTCATCTTTCGTCAGGAAGGTTTCAATATTGGCCGTCAATTCTTCAAGTCCGAGTCCTGCATTTTTATCGGATGAACCGCCCACCGTAATATAGTCGATGGGTACGACGATCGTATGCAGAGGGGAAAGGCGGCTCCTCAGGATCTCCTGCTCCCGCCTCTTTTCACGGATCGAATCGAGCTTGAGATCATTCTCCAGATCCTTCACCGTGGCAATCCGTATGATCGAACCGTCCCATACGTAGGTCAGCATCTTTGACCGCATGATGCTGATAAAGGCTTCATCCCAGGGTACATTCTTGAAATCGACGGTGATTTCACCCTTCACATCCGATTTGATCAGTATATTCTGACGTGCGGCACGGGCCAGTGCCCGGAGGAGTATATCGATTTTCGCATTCCGCATCTTCAACGTCACTCTCGTCTTGGGAAGCGACCGCTGCTCCTCGATTGATTCATCCATCTGCTCCGTTTTTGCAAGAATCTCGACGGAACGATCCCGCTCTTTGGGTGAAGTTCCTTTCGATTTAACCGCTTCGAGGCGCCATTTTTCAAAGAAAGGATCGCTTTTCAGTTCTACTTTGTTGGTACACTGTACAAGCAGGATACTTGTCACACACAAAACAAGCATCGGTACCGACATTTTTCCGAATCTGACATTCTTCAAATCCTTGCCCTCCATTCAGCCCTGCTGCATTGTGGTGCAATCATGACCCCTCATTACTCCTCGACAAAGGGAATGGTAATCTTCTCGAGCTTTCCCTTGTCCTCGATAACCACTTCATTGGGACGTATGTTTTTCACGATAAAACCGCCCGCCTCAAGTTCATCCCCCGTCCCGTAATCCAACCCGTTGATCACGGCGAAGCGTCTGCTGCCGTATTCGATATACCCGGTGTAATTGAAGTTGATCTGATTCCCCCGGTCAAGCGAAGTGTCACTCAGGTAAAAAGGATCGACCGCCCATTCCGTTTCGGCGCGGGCAATAATATAGGCGTCCACCATGGAGGCCTTGCTGTCCTTGAGTACGGCTGAAACGGTACCGGTCAACGCCTCGACATCGAGAGAGTGGCCTTGCGGTTTCGACAGTCTCGCATTTTTTGAATCGTTCGACATAGTCGTCAGTACCGTATAGGCCCCGTAGAGTACCGCCAATATCATGACGACAATGATGATCTTTTCATTCTTTTTCAGATTCTTGATCTTTTCTATCATACCAGCTACCACGCGTCAGGGTGACGGACCATACATCGGAGAGCTGTATCGTCCCCGGTCGTCAACAATATCACGGCAAAGGACTATCCTTCATCAGCTCACCGCGAGCCATATTCTAAGATTCACCTTCTTCCGCCCTCCCGACTGATTGATTGTAATCGCACCAATTCGTTCGAGATAGGATATCTTTCCCATTTCTATCAGAAAATTACGCAGATCAAAAAAATTGCCCTGGACCGTGGCATTCACCAGAAGACTTCCCGGGTCCTTTTCAAGCACCGTCACATCGGGATTCACGGAAATGATTTCCATCTTGGTCTTCTTGCCTATTTCGGCAAGAGTCGGCAGTACGCTGTCGATTTCGACCTTGGGGAGCGTATTACGCCTCGGCACCGGCAACTTTTCAGACATGTCGGATTTATCCCGTGACTGCAATTGTTTGTACAACGGCCGGAGTTGTTCCTGAAGCTCGACACGAGCCTTGATTTCAATGATATTCCGGTCGAGATTTTCCAGCGTTTTCTGCAGGGGAAAGACCCACAGTATAAAAAAAAGCACCACGACGAATATCCCCGAACAAACCAGGAAGAGCGTTGTACTGTGCCTGTATGTTCTGAAAAGTATTCGTTTCATGCCCTGTACCGTTCTCTCATTAAAGCGTGACCCTCAATGTAAACCGAAGCGCCTTTTCCCCCTGCAGCGTCTCCTCGCTCTTCTTTATTATTAAAGGCTTACTGAACATCGGCGACTGATCCAGTTTGAAGATATACCCCGCCAGTGTCGAGCCGAGCGTCGTCCCTTCACCCATGGCGACGCCCTCTATGACCAGATCCTTGGAATGAACTTCTTTCCCTTTTTTCATTGTCTTCGATTCAAAATTAGCATTGATATTATAAAGGCGGATATTCGGCGGCGTCAGCGTCGACAGTTCGCTGATTGCGGCAATATCGAGGTAACGAATCTTATAGGCCTCCATCGTTTTCTGTTCCTGGCGTATCTTTTTCACCATATCCATGATGGCACGCTCATTCACCACTACATCGGACGACAGGCTCTTCTCGTAATTCGCGACCACGGCCCGCTTCTCTTCGGCAACATGCCCCAGCCACAGGAAATACCCGAGGCTGATGATCATGAACACGCCGAACACCGCGATGATCGAAATGTTCACGATGTCCATTATGATCTGCCGTTTTTTATCCTTGTAGGTAAAAACATGATTCAGGGTGCGCGACGTGTCGGACAGGGCCAGGCCCAGTGCCGGCAACAGGGGGGCACGATCCGCGATGGTGGTCCCCTCCGTGAAATCCCCCACAAAGGCGTTCCCGGGCTTGAGGGGATCGAGAACATCGCTTTCGATCCTCAACTGATCGCCGATATAATCAACGATGGGCTGATATACACCCATGGCACTGGAAATAAAAATGGTCTCGATTCGCTCGTCGCCAAAGGTTGTCACATAATGGTCGAATGTCCGTTCTATCTGCCGCACAAGACGTTCCAGGGCCGGCCGGATTAAATCGAAGACCTCTTCCTCGGTCAGCCCCAATCGTTGTGCGGTCTCCGACGATAAAAAAGAATCGGTCCCGAGGCTGAAAAGTATGGTTCGTGCCTCTTCGTTGGTGAGGGCAGGCCCTTCCTCACGAGGCGGTGCTGCATCACCGGAGGCATCGTTGGCCTCGCTTTCCAGAAAGGGTTCTATCTGAATATGGCGGGATCGTTCGTTGAATTCGTCCATAAGGCTTTCGATCATGCTGTTTATGCCCGCCTTGATCCCCCGTGTCATCACGAAATTGCCGTTCGAGTAGGTATCGATCCGTGACCAGTCTCTGCCGATATAAAGCGTCACTACCGTTTTTTCATATGACGGGATCCAGTTGGTTTTGAAGATATTCTGAATCGCGAAAGGTGCAATCGTCAAGCCAGTCAAGGGATACCCGGCATTTTCAAAGAGGTCGGTCAGAGCCTTCACTTCACTTCGTGGCGCCGTATAGGCAAGGGTCGCCAGTTTCTCGACGCCGCTTTCTATAACTTCCCCCTGGACCTCATAGTCAAAAAAGGAAACCTTGTCGTCGAAGGGAACGTTTTTCTTTGCCATGAAATAGACGGCATTCTCGATCTTTTTTCTGGCCATCTTCGGTATGCGGATATGCTGAATATCCACCTGCGCCGACGACATTAAGGCCCATATTTCATAATGCGCGTTGTTTCGGGAAAATTCATAGAGTGTTTTTCGCAGAAACTGGATAAATTCAGCATCGTCCCGGGAGAGCCCCTCCCTGAAGGGTACGATCTTATAATCAATCAATTCCCATTTATCCGGCGGAATGTGGGTTGTCTTGACGAGGCGGACCGCACTGTAACCTATGTCCACCCCTATGGTGACCGTGTCACGGGATGGTTTCTCTTTCAGGAGAGAGGATAATCTGGCGACGACAGCTTTTACACCCCTCTCCGGGGGCTCATTGGTTTCCGGCGGCTCACTGCCATTGCGGATCACATCAAGCAGTCTTTCCGTGGATGATATTTCACTTTGCCTATCCAAATTACCGGCGCTCCCTTTTGGACGCTGACTCTAAAGGAATTTCACAATTCTCATATACGGCCTTCAGCATTGAGAAGCCAAACGCACACTCAGGATTCTTACGTGATCATTTCGAATTTTTGAGGGATTTATCGCTTATTTTTTTACGGTACTTTTCAAGAAGTCCTTGCGCCTCCTTCATGTAATCCTCGGGGAAATGCTTCATGGTGCGCACACCATACTGAATTTCCGGTGGTTCGGGAATGATTCCTTTCTCAATGTACGTGCGGACCGTTTTGGCCGAAACTCCCAGGCTCTGAGCCGCATCGGCCGTCGTGTAATACGTGCACCCTTTTATGATTATCATAGACACCCCCACGTAAAATGGAAATAGTAGATTACCTTGATGTAGTTTGATTTTTTATGGTTCGGATGTACCTTACCTTTCGCACCGTGTCAAGCTTTTTCACCAATAAACGATAATTTTTCAAGACAATTACGTAGCGGCATCGATCACCGGCGCATTTACAAAAAAAATGCCCACGGCGAGAATTTCTCCTTTGATGCAATCCCGGTCACGGTATGCTCTTTCGCCGCAGACCTGAAGCACTGTATTGTATTGAGCCGTGCCCCGACAGAAATTCCGGTTGCCTCATTACAGGACCCCCTCGACATAAAAACCGTCAGGCACTGCCCCCCCTGCCTGCCGTCATATCTCATGAGGCGTGTCTCTTTCACATAAAAGCCCTTTTGTATCCTGCCGTACTCGACGCCCCTGCCGGATCGTCACGTACCGGCACCGCCTTCTTTCAGTGACGCCCCGGCTTGCACTCTTGACCGAATATCGGTACTATGAATTCTATCTATGACCGCCGCAACCGATAAAACAAAAAAAGATCTGATTTCTCTCCTTGAAGAAATAGGCCTTCTTCTCGAATTGCGGGGAGACAACCCCTTTAAATCAAGGGCCTATTACAGGGCGGCCCGCAATATTGAATCCCTGGGCCCGGACATCGATGATCTCCTTCAAAAGGGGGCACTGGAATCGGTGCGGGGAATCGGAAAGGCGCTCGCTGAAAAGATACGGGAATACCTGACCACGGGCAGGCTCGTCTATTACGAGCAACTCAGAGAGTCCATCCCCGTCGGCTTCCTTGAAATGATACGGTTGCCCGGCCTTGGTCCAAAGAAAATCCGCGCACTTCACGAAATGCTTTCGATTCAAACCGTGGGAGAACTCGAATATGCCTGTATGGAAAACAGGCTCGTCACGCTTCCCGGGTTCGGCATCAAGACGCAGGATAAAATTCTCGCGGTAATCGAAAATTTCAAACGCTACAGTGAACGGCATCTCTATTCCGACATCATCGGTCAGGCAGAGGAACTGAAGGCCTATGTAGAGAGGTGCCGCGACGTCCTTTCCATAAGTATTGCAGGCTCCCTGCGACGGAAGAACGATACGGTGAAAGACATCGATCTTCTCGTGGCAACGGATGCTCCCGATTCCGTCGCCGGGCATTTTCTGGCCTTCCCCCTTAACGAATCCACTGTTGCTCACGGTCCGACCAAAATAAGCACGACCCTTTCATCGGGAAGCAACTCTGATCTGCGGATCGTCACCCCGGAACAGTTTCCCTATGCTCTCCATCATTTTACCGGCAGCAAAGACCATAACACGGCCATGCGGAGCCGGGCAAAAAAATATAATCTCAAAATGAATGAATACGGGCTCTTCAGGGAGAGTGAATCCATTCCATGCACATCTGAAGAAGAGTTGTTCGAATCGCTGAACCTCTCCTTCATACCTCCGGAACTGAGGGAAGACCAGGGTGAAATAGAAGCCGCCGAGACCGGCACCATTCCACGGCTCATAGAAGAATCCGACATACGAGGTGTTCTCCATGTTCACACGACGGCCAGCGACGGTTCGGACACGCTCGAGTCGCTCGCCGGTACGGCGATCGATATGGGATTTCAATATATCGGCATATCAGACCACAGCAAATCGGCGTTTTATGCGGGCGGCCTGTCGGTCGAAGAAATCGACAGACAGCACGACCGCATAGACAAGTTGAACGA
>Ga0272441_10002961_pt1 | contig 33430 bp, 23 predicted proteins | sample SSMProp6N_FD_193582 | JGI IMG/M metagenome (GOLD analysis project Ga0272441, IMG submission 193582) | Marine sediment archaeal communities from Little Sippewissett salt marsh, Falmouth, MA, United States - SSM-Prop-6N | ecosystem: Environmental > Aquatic > Marine > Wetlands > Sediment ... | reverse complement strand
TCCATCGGCCAAAACGTGAACGTGGGCGGCGGCGCCGTCATCGGCAACGGCTGCAAAATTCAGAACAACGTGTCTCTCTATGACCGCGTGGAACTCGAAGACGAGGTGTTTTGCGGGCCGAGCATGGGGCCGAACACGTTGAAGTACCGCAGGCTTACTGTCTGGAGACCGAAGGCCCGGTAGAAGGTGGCGGCGTAGAGTTCACTGGCTGCCTTCGCCGCCGCGTACGGGCTGAGCGGCGTCAGGGGCATCGTCTCGCGTTTCGGCAATTCCTCGCCCGCCCCGTAGGCGCTGCTCGACGCGGCGAACACGAACCGCCGGACACCGGCGTCCCGGGCAGCCATCAGCACGTTGTGCGTCCCGACGACGTTGGCGTCGAACGAGGTCTGCGGGTCATCCATGCTACGCGGCACGCTGGGGATGGCCCCCTGGTGGAACACGACGTCCACGCTCTGGCAGGCGCGGCGGCAGGTGTCGGCGTCGCGCAGGTCGCCCTCGATAAGGTCGATGCGGTCGGCCACTTCCGCCAGGTTCTCGCGAAAGCCGGTGGCGAAGTTGTCGAGCACGCGGACCGGCCGCCCGCGGTCCAGGATGGCCCGGACCAGGTTCGACCCGATGAACCCCGCGCCGCCGGTGACGACCCAAGTCTCTGCCATGCGTTTCTCCTCGGCGATTCGCACCAAAGGGTGCGAAAGTGTAGCGGCCCCCGGCCCCGCGTTCCAGTCAAATCGGGACCGCGGGACGTACGCCTACGTGTAGGATTCCTGCCGTTCCTCGTCGCGGTCGGTCGCCACCGGCACCGGCGGCGTGAGGGCCGACAGGGCGGACCACGCGTCTGCCGTCATGGCGTACTCGGCGGCCGCGAGCGACGGGGCCAGTTGTTCGACGGTCCGCGCCCCGACGATTGGGGCCGTCACGGCCGGGTGCGCCATGACCCATGCCACGGCCAGCGTGGCCGGGTGGACGCCCGCCTCCTCGGCGTGCGTGCAGAACGTCTTCGCGATGCGGTGGTACGTCCGGTCGGCGTACCGCCTGGCGTACATCTCGTGCTCGGTAAGGCGGGCCCGCTTCGGCTTACCGCGGGCGAGGTACTTGCCCGTCAGCACGCCGCCGCCGAGCGGGCTATACGTGACAACGCCGAGCCCTTCGGCCCGGGCGTGGGGCAGAATCTCGATCTCGGCCGTCCGCTTGATGAGGCTGTACATCGGCTGGATGACGTGGATGGGCGCGAGGCCCGCCCGCCCACAGATACCCAGGCCGCGGGCCGTGTGCCAGGCCGGCCAGTTGCTCACGCCCACGTACCGAACCTTGCCGTGGCGGACGAGGTCGTCCATGGCCCGCAGCGACTCGTCCATCGGGGTGGCGGCGTCGTCACGGTGGCAGAAGTAGACGTCGAGACGGTCGGTGCCGAGCCGCCGGAGGCTCCGCTCCACCTGGTCCATAATGTGGCGGCGCGACAGGCCCTGGCGGTTCGGGTCGTCGCCCTCGAGCGGCATGCCGACCTTGCTCGTGATGACGAGGTCGTCGCGCTCGTCGGCGATGAGGCGGCCGAGGATCTCCTCCGACCGACCGTTGGCGTAGAGGTTGGCGCAGTCGAAGAACGTGATGCCGGCCTCGCGGGCCGCGCGGTACAAGGCCGCGGAGGTGGCGTCGTCGGCCTCGCGTCCAAACGTCATCGTGCCCATGCACAGGCGCGACACCGTGACGCCGGTGCGGCCGAGGGGGGTGTACTGCATCGTGGTCCTTTCGTATACGTGGGCCTGATTGATCGTGCAGCTGGCATGCCTGGGATGAAGCGCGGCGGGTCTCCGTACCCGCCGCGCGATGCCTCGCGAGTGCCGGGTGCCACTGGCACCCACCGATTGAAACCTGACCGACCACTCGGACTGGCCACCGCGCGTCATCTATCGCAACGGGCCGGTATTCACGCCAACCCATCCTAACGCGGGAGGGGCTCAGTGTCCCGTGGGATTTGGGGTGGACGATTCCACCACCGGCTGGTAGAAGCGTTAAGAACCGCCGACCACGCAGGCCGGGCCGGCGAACGGGAGGGAGAAGGCGATGTGCATCCATAGGCGACGGACGCAGCAGGCATTGGGCGGCATCGTCCTGCTGCTGGCGTTGGCGACCGCAAGCCGGGGCGGAGAGGCCCAACCGGACCCCTTCAACCCCACGGGCGACCCCGTCGGCGGCGGGGCGGGGTACCGTGCCATCCTGGCTCGTCCCGCCGACGCCGTCCGAACGGTCGATGCCCTCGTCCAGGCCCTCGCCGGCGCCACTAAAGGCGACGTGGTGTACGTGGACGACGCGGTGGAACTCGACCTTTCAGGCCGGGCGACCCTCGACATGCCGGCCGGCGTAACGCTGGCCTCCGGCCGCGGCCGCGACGGGTCCCCCGGTGCGCTGCTTGTTACGAAAGACCTGGGCGCCTTCCCGCTGTTTCGTGCCGGCGGCCGGGGCGTGCGCGTGACGGGCCTTAGGCTACGCGGGCCGGACCCGGAGCGGCGGACCGACCAGATGCGCGTCCTCCACAAGGCGGGCAAGTACTACAGCATTCCGAACTCGCGCGGCATTCAGGGCCGGCATGCGGACCTGGAGGTCGATAACTGCGACCTCTCCGGCTGGAGCCACGCGGCGGTCTTCCTGCTCAAGGGGGCACGCGGCCACGTCCACCACAACACGATCCATCATAACCAGCGGTCGGGTCTCGGATACGGCGTGTGCCTGGACGCGGCCACAGCCCTCATCGAGGCCAATCGCTTCGACTTTTGCCGCCATGCCATCGCCGGCACCGGCCGCCCCGGCACGGGGTACGAGGCCCGCTACAACCTGGTGGGGCCGAACGCGAACGGCCACAGTTTCGACATGCACGGCGGCGCCGACCGCAAAGACGGCACCGACGTGGCGGGCGACCGCATACGCATCCACCACAACACGTTCCTGGCGGGTTCCGTGCCCGCCGTCTGCATACGCGGACGACCGCAAACCGGGGCCGAGATTCATGACAACGGGTTCGTGCACCCGGACGTATCGCGTGCCGTCCGCCAGGTGCACGCCGACACCGGCCTGACCGTGTACGCCAACCGGTTCGGCCCGGCGGACGACTCGCCGTGACCCGGATCCGGGCACAGCGGCCCGCCGGGGTCGCCGCTACGTTTTGCCGCAACCGCCAAAACTTTGCATCCGCGCCGGGAATCGGGTAATGATGCATTCGTAACGCCGCCCTGCGGGGGCGGCAGCCGGGAGCAAGGAGACGCCCATGAGCCGTTCGGACGCACCGCGGCATCGAAGCGAGGCCAGGCCGCACACACCCCTGACGCGTCGCCGTTTCCTGGCGGTTTCGGGCGCGGCCCTGGTGGGGCCGTACATCGTGTCGGCCTCGGTGATGGGCGCCGAGGGCGCCACGCCCCCCAGCGACCGCATCGGCATTGGGGTCATTGGCGCGGGAGGTCGGGGCACCGGCCACGTCCAGGCGCTGCGGCAGCGCGACGATGCGGAAGTGCGAGCCGTCTGCGATCCGCAGGAGGCCAAACGCCAGGCCGCCCGCCACCACGTGGAGTCCTTTTACGCCGACCGCCAGGGGCGGGGCGCGTTCCGCGGGTGCCTGGCAACGCCGGACTTCCGAGAGGTCCTGGGCCATGGCGGCATCGACGCCGTCCTCATTGCGTCGCCGGAGAACTGGCATGCCCTGCACACGGTCTTTGCCGCCACCGCCGGTAAGGACATCTATTGCGAGAAGGCCCTGTCGCTGACGGTGGCCGAGGGCCGGGCCGTGGTCGACACGGTCCGCCGCCGCGGCCGCATCTTCCAGATCGGGACGCAGCAGCGGTCGGCCCGCAACTTCCGCTTCGCCTGCGAACTGGCCCGCAACGGGTACCTGGGCGACCTCCGGCGCGTGGACGTGGGCGTGCCGGGTGGCCGGGCGCTGCCCAACGTTGCCCCGGAGGACCCGCCGCCCGGCCTGGATTACGACCTGTGGCTCGGGCCCGCACGCTGGACGCCGTACAATAGCCTCAAGTGCTCGTTCAACTGGTACTTCATCCTGGACTACTGTGTCGGGTGGATCCAATCCTGGGGCGTCCACCACGTGGACATCGCCCTGTGGGGGGCGCCGGCGCTCGGGGCCGATACCCTGGACATCGAGGGCACGGCGGTCTTCCCGTCCGATGGCATCGCCAACACCTCCATCACGTGGGACGTAACCGCCCGGACGCCCGGCGGTCTCGTGCTGCACTTCACGGACAACAAGAAGAACCCGCAAGGGTGCCGGTTCATCGGCACAAAGGGCTGGGTTCACGTGAGGCGAGGCGGCATTAGCGCCGAGCCGGCGTCGTTGCTCCAGGCGCGCCTCAGGCCCGACGACGAGCGGTTGGCCGAGTCGCTCGACCATCGGGCCAACTGGATGGAGTGCATCCGCACGCGTCGCGACCCGGTGGCCCCGGTCGAGGCCGGCCATGCCGCCACCACGCTCGCGGTTGTGGCCGACATCGCCACGCGCCTTGGCCGCAAACTCACCTGGAACTGGCAGAAGGAACGGTTCGAGAACGACGAGGCTGCCAACCGGATGCTCACGCGGTCCATGAGGCCGCCGTGGCGACTATAACGGCCGTGCCTGGGTTCGTGAGTGCCTGAGTGAGCCGTACGAGGAACACGCCATGACACGACGCACTGTTGTCGCAATCGCCCTGGTGCTGTGCGGCGCCGCGGCGGCGCGCGCGGCCGCACCCGCCGACGCCCTCAGCCTCGACGAGGCGTACCGCCGGCTGCCGGCGTACACGTACGAGCACCCGCGCGCCCTCCTGCGGTTCCTGGAGGCCGAAATCCAGCACGCCTCGGCCGACCCGGCCCGGCGCCGGGCAACCGCCGACCGTCTGGCGGCCGTTCTGGCCGACCCGAAGGCCACGCCGGATGCCAAACGCTTCGTCTGCCGGTGGCTCCCGCTCGTGGCCGACGACGCCCACGTGCCGGTTCTCGCGCGACTGCTGAAGGCGGAGGCGACGGCCGAGATGGCCCGGCAGGCGCTGCAGGCGATTCCGGGGGAAGCCTCCCTGAAGGTCCTGCGCGACGGGCTCAGGAAGGCGAAGGGCGAGGCGGTCGTCGGCTTCATCACCGCGCTCGGCGCCCGGCGCGATGCGGCGTCGGTGGATGCGATCGCCGCACACCTGAAAGCCCAGGATGCGGCGACTGCCGGCGCCGCGGCCGACGCGCTCGGGGCCATCGGCACGCCCGACGCTGCCAAGGCCCTCGCCGAGGCGGCGACATCGGCACAGGGCGACCGGGCCGACGCGATCCGCGACGCCCGACTCCGCTGTGCCCAGCGGCTGGCCGAGGACGGCCGGCGCGACGTGGCCGTGGCGATTCAGCGCGACATCTTCACTGCCGCCGTTCCCGTGCGGTATCGCATCGCCGCCATGGCGGGCCTCGTCGCGGCCGGTGGCGAGGACGGGTGGGCGGCCGTTGAGCGTGCCCTGGCCGATGCCCACCCCACGCTGCGGGCTGCGGCCATCCAGGCCGGCGGTCGGCTCACGGGGGGGGACGTGACGGAGAAACTCGTGGATCGGTTGCCGACGCTCTCGGCCCGCGACCAGGCGCTGCTCCTGGCCGTCCTGGCCGACCGAGGCGACCCGGCCGCCCGCCCTGGCGTGCTGAAGCGGGTCGTGGCGGGCGACGAGGCCGTCCGGGCCGCGGCCGTGCGCGCTCTGGCCGCCATCGGTACGGTCGATGACGTCCGGCCTCTCGTGACGCTGGCCGCAGGGGGCAAGGGCGCCGTTGCCGAGGCCGCACGCGAGAGCCTGGCACGCCTCGACGCGGCCGGCGCCGATGGGCAACTGATCGCCGCCGCCGGCAAGGGCGATGCCGCCACGCGGGCTGCCGCCATCCGGGCCATGGCCGACCGGCAAACCGCAGGGGCGAGCGCCGTGCTGCTTAAGGCGGCTGCCGCCGGCGAAACGGCCATCCGCCTGGCCGGCCTTGAGGCCCTGGCCGAGGTCGGGGCGGCCGGTGACTATCCGAGTCTCGTGGACTTGCTTGCCGGTGCGGAGGATGGGGTCGTTGCCCGGGCGGCCGAGAAGGCGGCGGTCGCCGTCGGCCGGCGGCGCGGCGAGGGCGCCCCGCGGCTCGCCCCGGTCCGGGCGGTGCTCGCGGGGGCGTCCACGGCCGCCACGGGGCGACTGCTCGGCCTGCTGCCGGCGCTCGGCGACGTGCAAGGGCTTGGCGTTCTCGAACCGTACCTGCAGGCCGACGACGCGGCGCTTCGGGACGCGGCGGTCCGGGCGCTGGTTGTATGGCCGGACTCGGCTGCCGGTAACTTGGTCCTGAAGGTGGCGAAAGAGTCGGAGAACCGGGCGCACCGGGCCTTGGCCCTGCGGGCGTACATGCGGTTGCTGAAGCAGAATCCGGATGCGGCCGCCCGCGTGCGCATGCTAACGCTCGTTCGGCCGCTCGCGACGACGGCGGAGGCGAAGAAACTGTTCCTGGCGGGCCTCTCGGGCATGCGCGAAGCGTGGGCCCTGGAGGCGGCGGAGGCGTTCCTGGAGGACCCGCAGGTCAAGGCCGAGGCGAAGGCCGCCGTCGATGCCATTCGAGGCGGCCGGAAGAAGAAGCCGCCCACCGGCCGCGCCGCCATGCCGCCCGCCGACCCCAAACGCCTCGCCGCACGACGCGAGGAACTCGGCCAGGCGGCGCCCGATGGTTTCCGCCTGGCGTGCTACATGGATTGCGGGCCCCAGACGTCGGCCGGCGAGAAGGGCAAGCCCGGCCTTCGCGTGATGGCCGGCGCGCCGTACGCCTGGGGCGGGGCGGGCGCCGGCGCCGACGTCCGCTATGGCACGATCGTTTTCACGGGGCGCGAGGTCGCCATCGAGACGACGGGCCTTGACGCGAAACGGACGTACCGCGTGGGCTTCTCGTGGTGGGACTACGATCACAACACCCGGGCCCAGAGCGTGTGGGCGGTGCCGCGCACGGGCGCCCGGTCGCCCGTCCGGCTCCTGCCGACGACGAAACTGCCGTCCGGGGCCAAAGGCGAAAAGCCTGCCGAGAAGACCATCGCGGTGCCGCACAACCTCTCGGCCGCGGGGAGCCTGCGCCTCCTGTTCCGCAATGAGGCGACGCCCAACGCTGTTGTGAGCGAGGTGTGGCTCCTGGAGAGCGAGGCCACGCATGACGCGCCCCCGCCGGCGGCCGGCAAGCCCCAGGACAAGCCGGCGGTCGCCTTGGACCGTTCGGCCAGCCGTGCCCCCACGCGCGTTCTGATGGTCACCGGCATCGACCATCCCGGCCACAAGTGGCGGGAAACCGGCCCGGTGCTGCGAGCGGCCATCGAGCAGGATCCGCGGTTGGCCGTGGACGTGGTTGAGGACCCCGCCTGGCTCGAATCCGGTGACCTGAGGCCGTACAAGGCCATCGTCCATCACTGGATGAACTGGAAGGCGCCGGCCCCCGGCGCGAAGGCTCGTGCAAACTTCGCCCGGTTCGTCCGCGAGGGAGGCGGGCTTGTACTCGTCCACTTCGGGTGCGGGGCCTGGCAGGACTGGCCCGAGTTTGTGCAGGTGGCCGGCCGCGTCTGGGACCCGAAGCTCCGCGCCCACGACCCGCGCGGGCCGTTCACCGTAGACATTGTCGATGCCGACCACCCGACTACGCGCGGCCTGAAGGCCTTCGAGGTGACGGACGAACTCTACACGTGCCTTGCGGGTAAGGTCGAGGTCCACGTCCTGGCGACGGCCACCAGCAAGGTGGACAAGAAAGACTACCCGATGGCGTTCGTCCTGACGGCCGGCAAGGGCCGCGTGTTTCACTGCGTGTTGGGGCACGACGTCAAGGCGCTGGAGCCGCCGTCCGTCCGGACGCTGTACCGTCGGGGCACGGCCTGGGCGGCAGGGCTTGAGCCGAAACCGTAGGGAACGACGAGGTCGACGTACGGCGAAAGGAGTTGGCGATGCGAATCGGTTTCCACTGCGACGCGTTCAACTCGGTGAACTGGAGTTTCGAGAAGTGCCTCCAGTGGGCCCAGGCGAACGGTGTTCACTGGATCGAGTGCGGCATGTTCAGCGGGCCGAACTGGATTCACGGCCTCGGTTACTTCCCGCACGTGGCCCTGCACCAGGACCCGGCTCTGCTCGTGCGAAAGATGGCCGAGTACGGCGTCCGGTTCTCGCAGGTGGATGCGGCGTACCCGATGTCGGGCAAGGACGCCCCCGTCTACGGCGTGCGATACACGATGGACATCATCCGGTGGGCGAAACTGGCGGGCCTTGCCCACGTCGACACGACCGACGGCCTCCACGCCCCCGAGGGTCTGGACGACGCCGAGGCCATGGCCCTCATGAAGCGCTGCTACGAGCAGATCATCGAGGTGGCCGAGGCCCACCAGGTCATCGTCAACATCGAGCCGCACGGCTACTTCACGACCAACCCGGACCGCATGGAGGAGATGCTCGACTTCGTCGACAGCCCGTACCTGCGGATGAACATGGACACCGGCAACACGTTCATCGCCGGGCAGGACCCGGTCGCGTTCCTCGAGCGGTTCATCGACCGCGTGTCGCACGTGCACATCAAGGACGTGTCGAAGGAACTTGCCGACGCGTTGCGCGGCAAAGACACGGGCATCGCCATGAGCCAGAGCGCCATCGGCGACGGCGTGAACGCCGACAACATCCGCGGGTGCCTCGAAGTCTTACGCGACCACGGCTACGACGGAGCCCTCAGCATGGAATGCGAAGGGCAGGGCGGCCCGCTTATCGAGAAGTCGCTCGCCTGGATGCGGAAGACGCTCGAGGAACTTTCCATCCCGATTGACGATTAACGGGGAAAGGGTGACCCGTTGCGGGCGCCACGGGCGGTTTGGCCGCCAGTGGCCGGCGGCTTTGGGTCCCGGCCGGACAAACCGGCCAGGCCACACGGGAGACGATCACCATGCGAACGAAAGTGATGTCATGCGCGGGCGCCGTGCTGCTCGTCCTGGTGACGGCGGTTGGCGCCGCCACGGCGGCCGACAAGGACGCACGGACGATCCTTTGCATTGCCGGCCCGGCCAGCCACGGCTACGGCACGCACGAGCACTATGCGGGCTTTACGTTGTTGGGCCGGCGGCTCGAAAAGAACGTGCCGGGGTTCAAGGTGGTTACCCATCGCGGGTGGCCCAAAGAGGCCGGTGTGCTCGACGGGGCCAGTGCGCTGGTCATCAACTGTAACGGTGGCGGTGGGCATCTCATGCTGCCGCACATGGACCAGGTGCAGGCCCTGATGGCCAAGGGCGTTGGCCTTGGCCTGTTGCACTACGCCACCGTCGTGCCGAAAGGCGATGCGGGCGACCGGGCCAAGGCCTGGATCGGCGGGTACCATGAGACCCACTGGTCGGTCAACCCCACGTGGACGGCCGAGTTCAAGCAGTTGGCGGATCACCCCGTGACGCGCGGGGTGCGGCCGTTTGCCATCAAAGACGAGTGGTACTACCACATGCGGTTCCTCGATGGCATGACGGGCGTAACGCCGGTGCTGACGGCCGTTCCGCCCGACGCCACCCGCACGCGCAAGGACGGGGCCTTCAGCGGCAACCCGCACGTCCGGGCTCGGATGGGGCAGCCGGAACACGTGGCTTGGGTGCGGCAGCGGCCCGACGGCGGTCGCGGGTTCGGGTTCACGGGCCTGCACTGGCATTGGAACCTGGCGCACGACGATTTCCGCCGGCTCCTCTTGAACGCCATGGTCTGGGTCGCGGGCGGCAAGGTGCCCGAAGGCGGCGTGCCGTCCGACCGGCCGACGCTCGATGAACTCACGCGCGACCTCGACGAGAAACCGCCGAAAAACTGGGACCCGGCCGCCGTTCGCAAGATGATCGAGGCGTGGCAGAGCGACGGGCCGTGAGAGGGTTGAGCCGCGGTGGGCAGGACTGCCCATCGCCTTACCGTGCGCTCAAAGCCCGGCCCTGAGCGAAGCGAATGGCCGGGAACACCCCGCCAATTCAATGCGCGGCAGGTCAGGAGACCCGCCGCGCGGGATCGGGCACGGCCACGCGAGAGAATCAGGAAGGAGGCACCCGTGCGACCCCCAAGCAAAGTGGCAGCCGGGTGGTGGGACTATACGACCCTGGACCGGGCCATCCTGGACGATGCCGCACGCCTGACGCCGGACGACCTCGCCGGCCTGTCGCGGCCGGGATTCCAGGTGGTGTTCTACGACACGTTGGAGGAGTTTTACCTGGCCGAGGCGTTGGAGTACGTCGCGGCGTGGCGCGAGGCCACGGCCGATAACCCGGCGGGCATCTGCGGCCCTATCGGGCCGACGGAACAGTTGCCGCTCGTGGCGCGGATCGTCAACGCCCTGGACCTCGACCTGTCGAGCGCCCACTTCTGGGGCATGGACGAGTGGGTTGTAGACGGGCGAGAGGTGGCCGAGGACCACGCCCTGAGTTTCGCCCGGGCCGACCGCGACCTGTGCTTCAACCGCATCCGCCCCGACCTGGCGATGCCCGAGGCAAACCTCCACTTTCCCAAGGCCGACGCGAGTGAGTACATGGCCAGTTGGGACGGCGTCCGGTGCGTGTGCATGCAGGGTGGGCAGGGCGAGGTCAAGCACTGGGCGTTCAACGATCCCCCGCCGCGCGTGGCGCCGCACGAGGCCGAACCGCCGCCCGTCGAGGCGTACCGCCGCCTCACGACCCGCGTGGTGGACCTGCACCCGATAACGCTCATCCAGAACGCGCGGACGTCCGGCGGCGGCGTGGTCCAGAACGTACCCAGCCAGGCCGTGAGCGTCGGACCCGTCGAAACGTGGAAGGCCGAGGCCGTCTCCATTTGGCAGGCCGGGTGCCACGACAGCCCGTTCGGGATGCGGCTGACGACGCTGATGATCTCGAAACGGCTGGCCGACACGGCCGTGCCGATGTCGCTCCTGGCAGATCACCCGAACGTCCGGTTCAATTTCTATCGCCCCGGCCTTGGCACCTGCGAGGCGGAAATGCATTAGAAGTGGGTGCATCGTGTCAGATGTAGGCCGCGGCGCGCCGCGGCTTCTGTTACCACCACGGGCGAAGCCCGCGGCTCACGACCCGCTTACCCATGACGGAGCCTGTCATGCCGAAACGCGTTTTCGCCGTCGCGGCCCATCCGGACGATATTGAGTTTCTCATGGCCGGTACGTTCATCCGCTTGGGCGAGGCCGGGTACGAACTCCATTATCTGAACATTGCGAACGGGTCGTGCGGCACGTCGCACCTGCCGGCCGAGGAGATCGTGCGAATCCGGCGGACCGAGTCGGTCGCCGCCGCTGAATCGCGCGGCGCCGTGTACCACGAGAGCCTCGTCGGCGACCTGGAAGTCTTCTACGAGCCGGGTCTCCTGGCCCGGGTGGCGGCTGTGATACGCGACGTGGCGCCGGAAATCCTGCTCGTCCAGTCGCCCGCCGATTACATGGAAGACCACCAGAACGCCTGCCGCCTGGCCGTGACGGCGGCATTCGTGCGCGGCATGTGCAACGTCGTGACCGACCCGCCGCGCGAGCCGGTCGCCGGCGACGTGGCCGTCTACCACGCCCAGCCGTACGGCAACCGCGACCCGCTGGGGCGGCCGGTGCGGCCGGACCTGTTCGTCGACATCACGGATGTCCTGGACCACAAGCGGCAGATGCTCGCCTGCCACGAGAGCCAGAAACGGTGGCTCGACGAGAGCCAGGGTATGGACTCGTACCTCGTGGCCATGGAGGGGTTCAGCCGGGAGGTGGGCCGGATGTCCGGCCGATTCGAGTTCGCCGAGGGCTGGCGCCGCCGCCTGCACCTCGGGTACGGGCCGAAGGGCTGGGACCCGCTCCGCGACGCGCTCGGGAAGTTCGCCCTGGAGGCGTGAGCCGCAAAGCCAGTGTTGAGCCCTCGCCCGCAGGTCGACGCGAACGGGCAGTCGCGCGGTGAACGGCCGTCGACGTGCCGTCGGCGGCTCAACGGGCGCTTGTTCGGGCCCCGCCGGCGAGTTGCTGGAGCAGGGCGATGGCCGCCTCGACCATCTGCTCGCCGCCGCCGGGGGCCACGCGCGAGTTCACCGTTTCGTAACTCCCCTCCTTAAACGCCTTCGTCGTGGGGATGTAGCCGGGGGCGTCCTGGCATAGTTCAATGACAAGGGTCGTGGCGAACGGCGACGCCTGCTTGATGGCCAGGCCCAAATCGACGAAGACCTCGCCCGGCAGGCCGACCACGGCCACGTCGCGCGAGACGCGAACGACCTGAACCTCGATGGGCAACGTGCCGTCGGCGGCCTCGCCGGCGCGCCGCATCTCGCACGCCAGGATCTTGTAGGCCCGCACGCGCTCGAGGAACGGCACCTGGCGCGAGGCGACCTTGTGGATCGTCTCCTTTGCCCAGGCGACTTCGTCCTTGGTGAACGCCTGAAGGGGGACGCGCACGACCTTCTGTGCGACGCTCAGGGTGGGCGAAGCGAGCGGTTTCAGGTCCGCCCCGGCGACCGTCTCGCCGAGCGTCCGGCCGATGACCTCGGTTTTCAAGCGGTTGCCGTTCGGAAAATCGAGGTGGTTGATGTCGCCGCAGGCGCCGGTGCCGAAGAGCAGGGTGACCCCGTCGCCCCATGCCTCGCGCAGGCGGCCTTCCAAGAAGTACGGGAAGTCGGCCGCGTACTGCGTGCCGCCCACCGTGTCGAGGTGGAGGGCGAAGTTGACGATCGCCGCGCGGGGGTGCTTGTCCGCGGGCGTCCGCACGGTCACGATGCCGACGCCGGGGTCGATGGGGCCGGCTTGGCGGACGATGTCCGGGTTTTTCATCCCCGGGTTGAACCGCACCGTGCCGTCCTTCATGTGGAACCGGCGGTTGAACGAGAGGCCCTGCTGCTCGGCGGTGCCGGCGGCGAGGCGGACGGGCCCCGCCGCATCTGCGGCTTCCTTGATGACACCGGCGATCCGCGCAACGAGCAGGGCCGGGTAGTCCGCGGCCTCGCACGCGTCGTTGCCGTGTTCGGCCACGGCCAGGTCGTGAAAGTGCTTGCGCAGGGCCCCGGCGTAGAGCGGGCCGGTATGCGTGTGCGTGGCCGCCAGGAGGATGTGCTCCGCCGGGATGCCGGTGGTCTTGGAGGCGGCCTGTCGGGCGCGGGCCGACACGTCGCGCGCGAGGCCGATGAGGTCGCAGCACACGACGGCCACTCGTACGTCGCCCTGGTTCAGGACGAGGGCCTTTGCCTTGAGGGGGTTCAGGACGCCCGTGGCCAACCGTTCACTGAAGTACCCGCTCATGCGGTAGCCGAGGGGCGGCGTAATGTCGGCGGTGGCGACGCCGGCCTCCAGGCTCTCGGCGGCGTGGGCGCACACGGTAAGCGGTATCCACGCAGCGACAGCCAGCGCGGCGGCGAGAAGCAATCGGCTCATACCAGGGCTCCTGAAACGACGGCTGTCGGGCGGCGGACCTCCCGACCGGCCGCACGCCGAGCCAGGCAGCGTTTGCCGTCGTGGTCCGCTGGCTTCGGTCGCGGGCAGAAAGCCGCGGCACGCCGCGGCCTACGCGCCACGGCCTACGCGGCGAGCACCTGAGCCACAAGCCCCTCGACGAACCGGCGAGCCTTCTTGGCCTCGGCCAGCAGGTGCTTCTCGTCGCCGGGCGACAGGCACTCGATGACCAGCGCCCCGGATGTGAAACCGCCCGCTTTCAACTGCTTCATGACGGCCGGGAAATCCACCTGCCCGTCGCCGGGCGTGACGGCCACCTTTTTCGGATGCACGTAATCCTTGACGCACATGCCCACGACGAGGCCCGCCACGGTCGGGGCGTCGTCCACCGGGTCGCGCTCGCCGTTGGAGTAGTAGTAAATGTTGCCCGGGTCGTACCAGATGCGGAAGTTCGGGTGCCCGACCGCCTCGACGGTCTTGCGGCACTGGGGACCGGTGGCGTTCAGGCCGCCGTGCGGCTTGACGCTGATGCCGACGCCCTTCTCGGCGGCGTAGGCGCACGTTTCGGCGATGGCCTTGTAATAGCGGTCGTACAGGTCGGCGTTGCCGATGCCGCCCATGAGGAGATTGGCAGCCCCGCAGGCGGCGCAGTTGTCGATGAGCCGCCGCATACCCGCGACGCCGGCCTCCAGCGACTCCGCGACCGGAATGCCCCCGCCGTACACGCTCGGCACGCGGAGGGAGCGTGTGCGGCACTCCTGGCCGACGCGTGCGGCCTCGTCCGCCGTCGTCTGGGCCGAGATGACGAGGCGGCTCTTCGAGTTGGTGGTCATGAGGCCGGCGTAGCGGTAGCCCGCCTCGGCGATGGCGTCGAGGGCGGTGCGCCAGTCGCACTTGCCCCACGGCCGCGTGTAGATGCCGACCTGCCAGCGGTCCTTCGGCGGGTTCTCCGCGGCGGCAGGTGCGGCCGATGCGGCGGCATGGAGGGCGCCCACCCCGCCCGCCGTCAGGGCGGCACTCTGCGCAAGAAAGCCCCGCCGGGTTGTCCTGGATTCCGTCATCTCGTGTGCTCCTCTGGGGGTTCCGTCTACCGTTGCTGCACGCCGAGTCCCCGCACATGCCGCGCAGGAAGGAGCGTTCCGGATTCACCCCTCGCGAATCTCGCGTTTCTCGCGGTCGTATACCTGGCGGAGGCCGGTGTCGAACGCCTTCATCGCCATGATGGTCGGTACGACGTGCTGGTACGCGGCATCGATGTCGGCGTTGCAGGGCTTGCGGGTGTGGATGCACTGGAGCCAGTCGAGGAAGTGCTCCGGCCGCGCGACCGGCTCGACGGGCGTGTCGCCGCGGACCGCCCCTTTATTCTTGAAGCCGCCCTGGGCCGAGAGGATTGGCTCGTGCCACTTGACCATGTCCAGGGTGCCCACGTTGCCATAGATCTTGAACGAGTTGCCCCACGAGTTGCCGAAGTTCGTCGAGTAACTCACGAGGAACCCCTCGGGGTACTCCCACAGGGCGTGCACGTGGTCCGGGCACGTGAACTTGTGCGCGTCTTTCCACGTGTAGGTGCCGCCCAGGCACACGGCGTTGGTGGGGAACGTGGCCCCGGTGATGTAGTGGACGAGGTCCAGGAAGTGGCTGCCCAGGCCCGGCACCGAGCCTTCCGAGAACTCGCGGTACCCGTACCAGCCCGAGAACAGGACCGGGTCGAACGGACGCATCGGCCGGTCCATCAGGAACTCCTTCCACTCCACGTCCTTGGCCTCGACCTTGGCCACGCGGCTGTACCAGTACGGTTGGCCGCCGTTGCGGCACTGCTCGATACGGCCGACCGTCCCCAGGATGCCCGTGCGGTAGAGTTTGCGGCACCCGGTGAACGTGGGGTAACTGCGCAGTTGCGTGCCGGCCTGAAACACGATGTTGTTGGCGCGGACGGCGTCGCAGGCGGCCTTGAGTTTATCGAGGCGCATGCCGAGCGGCTTCTCGCAGTACACGTCCTTCTTGGCCTTGGCGGCGGCCTCGAGGTGGGTCGTGTGCTGATGGTCGCACGAGGCGATCATGACGGCATCCACGCCCTTTGTACCGATGACGTCGTGGTAGGAAACGCACGCTTTGGCGTCGCGTCCGTACCACTCCTTGCAGCGTGCGGCGGCACGCTCGCGGCGTTGCCGCCACGGATCGGCCACGGCGATGATCTCGTGGTCCACCGCCTTGACGTGCTTGTGGACGCCGGGCATGTGGGCGCCGTATCCTCGGCCGCCGCAGCCGATGACGCCGATGCCGATCCGGGCGTTTGCACCCATGACGCGGGAGTACGATGCCGCCGTCAGCGCCGCCGCGGCCCCCACGGTGCCCGTGTGCTTGAGGAACGAACGACGCGAGAGAGGCTGGGACATGGTTCTTCCTCCGATGCCGGTGTCACCTTACGGATGTAACGTCGCGAGGCGTCAGAGTCAACCATCATGTGCGCCGCGGTGCCATGCATCGACGCCCCGCGGAGGCACAGCGCCCACGCGGGAAGCCCGGCACGTCGTCTGTCCGCCGCACGACAAGTTTACCTTGAGGGAGCGGCGAGCCGCGGTATGATGCATGGTGCGCGGCGGGTACGGAGACACGCCGCACACGACGTAGGGTTGAAAGGCGCGGGGCCGTACCCGGTTAGCCGCCGGGGCTTGCCCGGCGCGTGAACGTATCGGACGAGTGGATCGAGCCACACCGGCCTCGGTATAGGTCGGACCGCAGAAAGGGGAAGCGCGATGCGCAGGCGTCAGTTCATGCAAACCGTGGGGCTCTCGGCCGCGGCGTCGGCCTTGGCCGGGTGCCAGACCAAGCCGAAGGCCGTGGGCGACCGGCCCAACGTCCTTTTTATCCTGACGGACGATCAGCGAGCCGATTGCCTCGGTTGTGCCGGGCACCCGCACCTGAAGACGCCTCACCTCGACCGCCTGGCTGCCGAGGGCGCCCACTTCACGAACACGTTCGTGACCACGTCGCTCTGTTCGCCCAGCCGGGCCTCGTTCCTGTCGGGCCTGTACGCCCACACGCATGGCGTGTCGAACAACTTCACGGATTACCCGAGCGCCATGACGAGCTGGCCCATGCGGCTCCAGCAGGAAGGCTACGAGACCGCCTACATCGGCAAATGGCACATGGGCGAAAAGAGCGACGCCAAGCGCCCGGGGTTCGACTACTGGGTCAGCCACAGCGGGCAGGGCGATTACGTCGACACCGAGTTTAACGTCAACGGCACCCGCAAGGTCCTGAAAGGGTATTACACCCACGCCGTGACCGACGAGGCGATCGCGTGGCTCACCCAGCCGCACGAAAAGCCCTGGTGCCTGATCCTGGGCCACAAGGCGGCGCACACGCCGTTCACGCCCGAGCCGAAGTACGAGCACCTGTTCGATGACGTCGAGGTGCCGTACCCCGACTCGGCCTTCCATCTGGATGATAAGCCCGAGTGGATCAAGGAACGCATCGATACGTGGCACGGCATTTACGGGCCCATCTACGGTTTCCGCAAGGATTTCCCGGACACAAGCCCCGAGAGCGTGAAGGAGTTCGCCCGGTTCGTCCGCTCGTACTGGGCCACGATCAAGTCGGTCGACGATTCGGTCGGCCGCCTGTGCGAGGCGCTGAAGCAGGCCGGGCAACTCGATAACACGCTCATCGTGTTCGCGGGCGACAACGGCATGTTCCTGGGCGAGCACGGCATGACCGACAAACGGTCGATGCACGAAGAGAGCATCCGCGTGCCGCTCGTCGTCCGGTACCCGCCGCTCGCAAAACCCGGCACAACGGTGACCGAGCAGGTCCTGAACATCGACCTCGCCCCGTCGGTGCTGGACATCTGCGGCGCAAGGCCGCTCGAGAGGGTCCATGGCATGTCGTGGAAGCCGCTGCTCGAGGGCACGTCCGACGGCTGGCGCACCGCCTGGTACTACGAGTACAACTATGAGAAGCAGTTCCCCTACACGCCCAACGTGCGGGGCGTGCGGACCGAGAAGTGGAAGTACATGGAATACCCGCCCGGCGCCCCGGACGCCCGAACCTACAAGGCCGAACTCTACGATATCCAGACTGACCCGAAGGAACTGAAAAACCTCATCGACGATCCGCAGCATCAGGATGTCGTGGCGCACCTGAAGCAGGAACTCGTCCGCCTGAAACAGGAAACCGGCGCCGTGCCCGACACGATGCCCGTGTACGAGGGCATCAAGAAGGAACTGCCGGAGGAATCGATCCGGTAGAGCGGGAGTGGCATGGCCACGCGGAGCGTGGCCATGAGCCAGGGGAGAACATGGCCACCAAACAGCAGGTGGCCATGCCACCCGACAGAAGGTAGGAAATCCATGCGCGGCGGGTCTCCGTACCCGCCGCGCTCGACCACGCAGGAGGTGGACCATGCCGAATCGCGTCGCCGTCCTGTTCGCCTGCGCCTGTCTGCTCGGCGTGCCACACTTCGCCGACGCCGCCTGGCAAGTCGGCGCGGCCACGGAGACCGTGCGGTATCGCTGCGAATCGCCCGTCCCGCCGCAGCGCGACGTCCACCTTGCGGCCGCGCGCAACGAGACCGAGAGTTTTCAGGTCCTCTTCCGGTCGGACGAACCCGTCGCCGACATCCGGCTGGAAGCCGGTGACCTGAAGGGCCCGGACGGGGCGGTGCTGCCGGCATCGGATGCCCGGCTCTTCTTCCAGCACGCTCTGAACCTGACGATTTCGACGCATCGCAACGAGTCGTTCGAGCCGGGATGGTACCACGACGCCCTCATCCCGTTCCGTCACCCCGTCACGCGCGAGCCGCTACCGAAGAACGCCCGTTTCGTGGCCGTCCCCTTCGACATGGCGGCGAACGAGACGCACGGCTTCTTCGTCGACGTGCCCGTGCCGGCCAACGCGCGCCCGGGCGTGTACCGCGGCACGTACCGCCTGACGGCCGCGGGCGAGCGGGCCGTCGCCATACCCATTTCCCTGACGGTCTGGAACTTCGCCTTGCCGCGCGTCTCGACGCTGCAGACGGCGTTCGGGTCGCCTGCCCAGCGTCTGCGCAGCTACTATCGCGACCGGGCCAGGGCGGGCGCCGAGACGGAACCCGAGGATTGGGCCGCCGTGGACCACCAGTGCGCCGAGATGCTCACCCGTCACCGCATCAATGCCACGCCGCCGGCCGAAACGTTGCGGCCCGTGCGCCTGGAGGATGGCACGTACCGGATTCCGGACGAGCAGGTTGTGGCGTTGCGGCGGTTCGTCGATACGTGGCACGTCAATGCCGTGTCCGTACCGCGGCCCACGTCGATCGTGGGCGACCCGGTTACCGAGAGCCAAAAACTGAAAGCCTGGCTCCGGGCGTTCGACGGGTGTGCCGAGGCGCTCGACCGGCCCGGCGTGCTGTTTTTCGTGTACCTGAAAGACGAGCCGAACGACCCCGAGGCGTACCGTTTCGTCATGCGGTGGGGCCGGGCGATTCGCGACGCCGGCTCCGTCGTCAAGGTCCTCGTGGTGGAACAGACCTGGACGCAGGACGAGACGTGGGGCCACTTGCACGGGGCGGTGGATATCTGGTGCCCGCTGTTCTCGCTTTTCCGCCCTGAGAGCGCCGCCGCCCGCCAGGCCAAGGGCGAAACCATCTGGACGTATACCGCCCTGTGCCAGCGCGACCCCACGCCGTGGTGGCACATCGACTGGCCGCTGATGAACTACCGCGTGCCCGCCTGGATCGCCTGGCGGTACCGCATCCGCGGGCTCCTGTACTGGGGCGGGCTCTCGTTCTGGAAACACGTAGAGGACCCGTGGACGAACCCCGAAACCTACGACCGCCGAAACGACGAGGGCAAGGGCCCCCTCTGGAACGGTGAGGGCAGCCTCGTGTACCCCGGCCGGGCCTGCGGGTACGACGGCATCGCCCCGAGCCTGCGCCTCAAGGCCCTGCGCGACGCCGTTGAGGACTACGAGTACCTCGCCATCCTGGAACGCGCCGGCCGGGCGAAGGAGGCCGAGGCCATCGTCGTGCCGCTGGCCGGGTCGTGGTACGAGTGGGACAAAGACCCGGCGGCTTACGAGAAGGCACGCCGGCGCCTGGCCGAAATGATCCTGGGCGGGACGTGAACGGGTGAGACGCACGGGTTGACAAGCAGCCCAAGGCCCCCGCGGTTTCGTGTAGCCGCGCTAGGTCTGCATCGCGCCCTCGGCCAGCCGTTGGCGAGCGGTTTTGGCGTCGAGCCCTTCGAAACGCACCGTCGTCCGCCGGGCGCCGAAGGGGATGGCCGTCTTGTTGCCGGCGCCAACCACGTCCATCGCGTTGCCGGATACGTCCGTGGCGCGGACCGTTGCCGGGTCGGCCGCGACGGTCACCGCGCCTTCCTTGCCGAGGGCATGCCACAGGGTGACGACCGCGCCGCCGTCGGCTTGGCCGACGCAGGCCCGGAGGTCGGCCTCGCCCGCCGCGTTCCCTACCGGCTCGACGGGTACGAATTCGGGTGCGGCGCCCGGTCGGCGGCGTAGCAGCACGACGTCTGCCCCCTTGGCGCGGAGGCGCTTGCAGACGTCCGCCGGCGCGGCGCGGGCCAGGCGCAGCGTCTCGTAGGCCCGGACGATCTCCAGGATGCCCGGCGTCAGCGGGTGAGCGTCCATCCTGCGGAAACTCGTCTCCAACGAGATGGGCGCATCGTAGGCCAGGGCCTTGGCCATCAGGTACTCCACCTCGTCCAGCTGGAGTCCCTCGAAGTCTTTGGTGCGTGGCCAGATGCCGAACCAGCCGAGTTCGCCCGTCAGGCGGTCCTCGCGGCAGCGGAGCAGGTGGTCCACGCTCCGGTCGATGTGGTCGCGGACGGTGGGCAGCGTGTCCCACGTGCCGCCGGCGATGAGGCGGCCGCGGATCGTGTTCGGATACGTATCCACCGTGCCGCGGCGTGTGAACGAGTGCCACAGGCGGTGCGTCATGATGGTGCCCATGTGCACGATCGGCCGCTTGGTGAACTTGCTCATGGCCGTCGCCTGAAACTTCGAGACGTAGTGCCGGAAACGGCGGCGGTCCACGTCTTCACCGCCGTCGAAATACACCATGTCGAAGCCGCACGTGTTAAAGACGTGGGCCAGGCGGCCGGTCGCCTCGTCCAGCAGGTCGGTTTCCTGATCGATGATGTACCCGTTGATGCACCCGTCCACGCCGTAGTGGCGGCCGACGACGCCGGCCTTATGGGCGGCGGCCATCGTGTTCCAGGCGCCGCGCGTGCAGCCAAGGAAGGTGGTGTACTCGCCCTCGGGGCCGATGGACGCGTAGCGGACGATTTCGTCGTCCAGGATGACCTCCTGGTGTTTCGCCACGCCGCCTTCCCACGTCGTCTGCTTCGCAACGGGGCTGCCGGGCCACTCGCGGAGGTCCGTAGACGTGCGGATGGCCTTCGCGGCCGCGTCCACGTCGGCGGCGAGCGCGGCGGTCCGGTCCACCCAGAACCGCCGGTCGGGCACCGGCGTGACGTAGGCGTCGGTCTTCGAGATCTTCGAGGCGAACCCGTGCATGCCTACCAGGATGCCTGCCTCGTGCAGCCGGTCCACGGTACGCTTCAGCGACGCGAGCCCCTCCGGGTACGTGTCCGTCCGGAACGTGTAATGCCCCACGTGCTTGCACCAGGAGTGCGAGATCATCATGACCTGCCGGAAACCGCTTTGGCGGCAGAGGGCCAGCACACGGTCCACGTCCGCCTCGCCGAACCGGAGAAACCAGTACGACTCGCGGGCCGCCGGCAGCCGTTTCGACGCCGTGCCCTCGGCGCTGGCGTTGCCGGGCAGGCCGTAGGCGCACGCGAGCCGGTCCAGCGTGGCGTCCAGATGGCCGATGGGCGCGACGACCAGGGCGGCGCCGGCGCCTTCGAGCCGCGGGCCGGGGGCGTCCTGGGTCGTGACGGTGAGTTCGGCCACCTGCCCGCGTCGTCGGCCCTGGCCGCCCGATTGCAGGTTCGTCGTGACGAGGCAGACGCCGGTCTCCTCGTCCCACCCGCCCGAGAGCCGGGGCCCCACGTGCTGGCCGACCGACGTGGCCAGCCGGGCCACCGTGACGTGCGTCGGCCGCGTGCCCTCGACCGCCTCGATGCGAAAAGCCACCCACTCGGGCCGCGGCTCGACGCGGTAGACGAGGCGCGTGTCAACGCCGGCGAAACCGACCGTCAGCCGCTGGTCGGCGATGGCGGCCGAGGCGGCCTCGCGCCACGTGCCGCCGACCTTCACGGCGGCGAAGGCAGGATGCGCCTCCTTGGCAAGGCAATCGCGGTTGGCGGCTTTGTCGCGAAGCGTTTGCCACCGGGCGTTTGCCGCCAGGACCGCCCGGAAGCGGGCGTTCTCGAAGACGGCGTCGCTTCGCGCGCCGGACGGGCCGTCGGCTTTCTCGCCGGCGCGGCCCTTGGCAAGGGCCGCCTTGACGAGCGGCGCCCACAGGGCGTACCCCGCGCGGTTCATGTGGAGCATGTCCTTCAGGTAGATGTCGCGGCGAGGCCGGCCGGCGGCGTCGAGCATCGGGGTGGCCACGTCGATGAACGTGACCCGCGGGTCGGTCTCGGCGTACGCGGCGACGAGGCCGTTCGCCCGCTTCATTTCGGGCCACAGGGTCTCGCGGCTCGGGCTCGGCTTGATCGCCAGGAAGTGGACCCACACCGTCGGCAGGGCTTTCCGGACCTTGGCCACGTACCGCTTGAAGTCCGCCAGCACGCGTTCGGCCTTTTTGCCGGAGGCCACGTCGTTGTCGCCGGCGTAAAACACGATTTGGGTCGGGCGGTAGCAGAGGGTCAGGCGGTCGGCCCAGAACAGGTGGTCGGAGACGTGGCTGCCGCCGATACCCCGGCCGAGGGCCGGCGTGGGGGCGAACGCCTTCTCCAGATCCGGCCACATGCGGATGGACGAACTGCCCGTAAAGACCACGGCGCCCGGCGGCGGGGCCTTCTCGGCATCGCGTTTCTCGTACGCCTCAACCTGTTTTGTCCACCGTTCGGGCGGCGGGTCGGCGGGTTCGGCGGCCTCCGTGGCACGGGCAAGCAGCAGGATCGCCAGAACCGCACACCAGCCAAGCCAGACGGGTCGTCGCATACAAGGTCTCCTTATCGGGCTGCGTGGCGTGGGAACGGCACCCAGTTTACCCGTGCTCGCGATGCGAGCAACGACTTTTGCAGGCCCCTCCGCTCGCCGCCTGTCGGGGGAAACCTGTTGACGGCGGGCGGACGGGCTGGCAAAGTAGAAGCTCGGATTCGGCCGGCCCGCGGTCGTCCCCCCGCGCGGGACCGTCGCGCCGGCAACAGGTAAGGAGACTCCCGTGGCCCAGTTCGAGCATGTTGGCGTGCCCACCGACCAGCCCCAACCCAACGAAACCTACTTGGAAGGCGGAAAGGTCCACATCACCGACCCCGCCGCCCATCCGTACCATTTCGAGTATCTGCGGTTCGAGGCCGACAGCCCGATGCCCGAGCGCCTGCAGAAGAACCCCCACATCGCCTTCAAGGTCGAGGACCTCGCTGCCGCCCTCGAAGGCGAGAACGTGCTCGTTGAACCGTTCGAGCCGTTCGACGGCCTCCGGGTCGCCTTCATCGTTAAGAACGGCGTGTTGATGGAACTCATGCAGGACGTCTGAGTGTCGCCGCGGTGTCACGTGTTCCCTTACGAAAAGAGGTGAAACCCAATGGCCATGAAGAAACTCCTCAACGACCCCGACAACCTCGTCGCCGAACTCCTCGAAGGCTACACCCTGGCCTACGAGGACAAGATTCGTCTGACCGACAGCGGCCTGGTGGTCCGGGCCGCGCCGAAGGCCGACGGCAAGGTCGGACTGGTGACCCTTGGCGGTAGCGGGCACGAGCCGGCCCTGAGCGGGTTCGTCGGTGAGGGCATGCTGGACGTCAGCGTGCCGGGCGAGATTTTCGCCGCCCCCGGCGCACCGGCGTGCCTGGAGGCCCTGAAACTGGCCGACCGTGGGGCCGGCGTCGTGTTCATCGTCCTGAACCACTCCGGCGACGTCTTGGCTGCCAATATGACCATGCAGATGGTCCAGAAGGAAGGTCTGAACGTGCGCCAGGTGCTGACGCACGAGGACATTGCCGGCGCGCCGCGCTCCGAGCCCGAGAATCGCCGCGGCCTGGTCGGATGCGTGCCCCTCATGAAGATCGCCGGGGCGGCCTGCGAGGCCGGCAAGAGCCTCGATGAGGTCGTGGCGATTGCCGAGGCGTACGAGCAGAACATGGCCACCCTCGCGGTGGCCCTCTCGAGCGCCACCCATCCCGCTACCGGCGAGGCGATGTTTGAACTGGCCGACGATGAGATGGAAATCGGCATGGGCCAGCACGGCGAGGCCGGCACGGGCCGGATGCCGCTCAAGTCCGCCGACGGCACCGCCGAGGCCATGCTCGAGGCCCTCCTGTCGGACCTCGACGTCAAGACGGGCGAGCAGGTGCTCGTGATCATCAACGGCGCCGGGGCCACCACCCTCATGGAACTGTTCCTCGTGTACCGGCGGGTTCACCAGGTATGCACGTCGCGGGGAATCAAAGTGGCGCGCGGCCGCGTGGGCGAGTTCCTGACGGTTCAGGAGATGGCCGGTTTCCAGATGCACATCGCCCGTGTGACCGACGAGATGGTTGACCTGTTCGACGCGCCGTGCGACACGCCGTACCTGACGGTGCGCTGAGGTGGAGCCTGCTGTGTATCGTCAAGGGCCACTGGCGGCTTGCCCGCCAGGGCGTTTGGCGGGGCGAGAGGCACGGGCTGACTGACAAGCAGCCAGTGACGCCCCGCCTTGCGTTACCGCCTGGAATGCCTTTGTCGCGTTCGTGTACCACACGCGGCCGCAGGAGGAGACAGGCCGATGTCCGAGACCGTCGGCTACGACCAGGTCGTGCGGATGCTCCGCGGCGCTGCCGAGAAGGTCACCACGCAGCACGCGCACCTGTCGAAGTTGGATGCGGCCATCGGCGACGGCGACCACGGAACCGCCATGCGCAAGGCCATGTCGCTGCTCGCCAAGGCCGTTGCCGAGAATCGCACCCGCGACCTCGGGGCTTTGCTCAGCGAAGTTGGGTGGGCCATCCTCGGGGCGGGTGGCGGGTCGACCGGTCCGCTCTTCGGCACCTTCTTCATGGGTATGTCCGAGGCCGCCAACGAAAAGGTCTCGCTGGACGTGCCGGAACTGGCGACCGTGTTCACCCACGCCCTCGCGTCGGTCCGCAAACAGACGCAGGCCGAACCGGGCGACAAGACGCTGCTCGACGCCCTGATCCCGGCCGTCGAGGCCTTCCGGTCGGCGGCGGATGCCGGCAAGGGGCCGGCGTTGGCCCTCGCCGACGCTGCCACCGCAGCCGAACAGGGTGCCGAGGCCACCACCGATATGCAGGCCCGCTTCGGGCGGGCCAAGAACCTGGGCGAGCGCAGCAAGGGTACTGCCGACCCCGGGGCCACGTCGGTGGGCCTGATGTTCCGGGGGTTCGCCGACGGTTTGGCCGCCGGCGGCCAATGACGTCGGCCTGAACAGCCGTCCGCCTCTTTTGGAATGGAACGGTAGCTTCCCATGACGGAACGGCTTCTCCAGCGCGTTCTTCCCGCAGTGGCGATGGTGTTGTTTGCGGCCGGCTCGGTCCAGGCGGCCGAGTGGGCCCCCGTGCCCGGGCACATCATGACGCCTTTCGCCAAGGACGTTGGGCCGACAAGCGCGCTGCCCGAGTATCCGCGGCCCCAGATGCGCCGGTGCGCATGGCAGAACCTGAACGGTCTGTGGCAGTATGCCGTGGAGGAACTGCCCGCCGGCACGTTCAAGCCGGTCCAGGGTCTGGCCCCGGCCCTGAGTTACACCGATGCCAAACCGCCGGCCGATTGGCAGGGTAGCATCCTCGTGCCGTTCGCCATCGATGCCCCGCTTTCCGGTGTGATGCACGTCCTTCGGCCAAGCGAGCGCCTCTGGTACCGGCGGACGTTCCGCGTGCCGGACGCCTGGCGGGGGCAGCGGATACTGCTCCACGTCGGCGCTGTCGACTGGGAAGCCAGCGTCACCGTCAACGGGCGGCGCCTGGGCCAGCACCGCGGCGGGTACGACCCGTTCACGTTCGACGTTACGGACGCCCTTATCGACGGCGAAAACGAACTCGTCGTCGCCTGCTGGGACGCCACCGAGGCCCAGTGCCAGGCCATCGGCAAGCAGATCATGCCCGAGAACCGGAAGGGGTTCCGGTACCAGCCGACGGGCGGCATCTGGCGGACCGTCTGGCTCGAACCCGTGCCCCGCCGGAACCACATCCGCCGCATCACGATTACGCCGGACGTGGACAACGGCCGCGTGGTCGTTGACGTGGCGGTGGACAAGGCCGGCGACCGGGTGTACGTCGAGGCGGAAATCCCCGGTGGGAACACCGTCCACTCGACGAACCCGACCCGCGCCATCGTGGAACTGAAGCCCCCCCGACTCTGGTCGCCCGACGACCCGTATCTGTATGACCTGGTTGTGCGCCTCGTTGATGGGGGCGAGGTGGTGGACCGCGTCCGCAGTTACGTCGGCATGCGGAAGGTGGAGCGGAAGAAGGCCGACGACGGCTTCGTGCGCATCCACCTGAACGGCAACCCGGTGTTCCAGTTCGGCCCGCTCGACCAGGGATACTGGCCGGACGGCATCCTGACGCCACCCACCGACGAGGCCATCCGGCACGACCTGGAGTTTCTCAAGACCATTGGCTGCAACATGGTCCGGGTGCACGTCAAGAGTCACCCCGAGCGCTGGTACTACTGGGCCGACCGGATCGGGCTCCTCGTTTGGCAAGACATGACCTGCCTGCCGAAGTACGGGCAAACGGTCACGCCCGAGGCGTCGCTGCAGTGGCAGACGGAACTGCTGGCCATGATCGACTGGCTACGCAACCATCCGGCCATCGTCATGTGGGTGCCGTTCAACGAGGGCTGGGGCCAGCACGAGACGGAACGCTTTGCGCGGCTCGTGGCCGAGCACGACTCAACCCGCCTCGTCAATAGCGTCAGCGGCTGGGCCGACTGCGGCGTCGGCGATACGCTGGACCATCACGACTACTCGTTTTACTCCAGCATGGCCCTGCAGCGGTACGCCGGCGGACGGGCCGTTGTACTGGGCGAGGCCGGCGGGTTCAACATGGTCGTCCCCGAGCACACGTGGCACGGCGACAAGGAGCCGAGCAGCACGCTCAACTACGCGGACGACGGCGGCCGCCCAACGGTTGCCACCACCGACGAGATGCACGACGTCTTCGCCTGTTGGGTGGACAACCTGCGATGCCTGAACGTAGTCGGCGGGTTGAACGCCGTCGTCTACACGCAAATGTCCGACGTGGAGCATGAACTCAACGGGTTCCTGACATACGACCGGAAGGCGCCCAAGACCGACCCCAAGGCGTGGGGCGAGGTCATCCGTCGCCTGTATCGCCGGCCGCAACTGGAGGCCATTGTTGACAACGGCGCCGAGTGGAAGTACCGTACCAAACCGCCGGAGGGTAGGCCCAAGGCCAATAAGCCCGCCGCTGTGCCCGCGTGGGCCGAACCGGCGTTCGACGATGCGGCCTGGCAGACCGGCAAGGCGCCGTTCGCCAGCCAACCGGCCGACGACCTGCCGCCCGTCGGCACCGTCTGCAAGGCGCCGGGGTACACCCTGCGGCGCACGGTGACGCTGGATGCCGTGCCGGCCAAACCGGCGTTGGTTCTGGCGCTGAGCCGTGCGTGCCGCATCTATATCAACGGCCGCCTGTTCCGCAGTGTGGTCAACCGCGGCCGCGGGCCGCAGCAGGTAGACGTGTGCACCATCGTTCTCCGGCCCGAGGAACGTGCGTGGCTCTCGAAGGGCGAGAACTGCTTGGCCGTCGACGTGCCAAGAGGTAAGGGGCCCAATTTCTTTGAGGTGACCGTTGTGGATGTCGTTGATCCGTGACGCGCCAAACGAGAACCGTGACGGGGCCGCGGAGCCCCGCAAGACCTGAACCCGAAGGCCAAAGGAGACCTGTCGCATGCCTTCCAAAGAGGAACTGGGGAGCCGGAAAAACTTCCACGTGGACGTGCCGATGGATGACGCGGGGTATTACCTGCGCGGGTCGGCCCATCTGGACTGGGGCCTGAAGAACCGCCTGGGCCGCATCTTTAATCCCGAGTCCGGCCGCACGGTCATGCTGGCGTTCGACCACGGGTACCTGATGGGCCCGACGACGGGCCTGGAGCGGCTGGACCTGACCATCCGCCCGCTCCTGCCGTACGTCGACTGCCTGATGTGCACGCGCGGGGCTCTGCGCACCTGCATCCCCCCGCAGACGAACAAGCCCGTGTGCCTGCGCGTCAGCGCCGGGGCCACCGTCCTGAAGGACGACATGAGCGACGAATGCGTGGGCGTGGACATCGAGGAGGCCGTCCGCCTGAACGCCTCGGCCATGGCCGTCCAGTGTTACGTGGGCGGGGCCTACGAACGCCAGACCCTGGAGAACCTTTCCATGGTCATCAACGCGGGCACCTGCTATGGCGTGGCGACGCTCGGCGTGACGGCGGTGGGCAAGGAAATGGCCCGCGACGCCCGGTACTTGGGCTTGGCCAGCCGCGTCCTTGCCGAACTGGGCGCCCATTTTGTCAAGACCTACTTCTGCGAAGAGGGGTTTGAGGATGTGGTAGCCGGGTGCCCGGTCCCGATCGTGATCGCCGGCGGCAAGAAGGTGCCCGAGGCCGACGCCCTCACCATGGCGTACCGGGCGATTGACCAGGGCGCACGCGGCGTGGACATGGGCCGGAACATTTTCGCCGCCCAGGATCCGGTGGCCATGGCCCAGGCTGTTCGAGCCATCGTCCACGGGGGCAGCAGCGCAGACGACGCCTACCAACAGTATCAGGACACGATGAGTGATAACGCCAAGTAGAAGTTCCCAGAAAGGAGCGAGGAACGATGACGCAGTTGAACCGACGTCAGTTGCTTGCAAGCGCCGCCGTCGCGGGGGTCGCCGCTGCAGGCGCGGGATGCGAACCACAGGCTGCCAGGGAGCCGGTCAAGGTGCATAAGAACGCCGAATTCTACAAAGCCGACGGTACGTTCGACCAAGACGCCGCCAAGACGGCCTACTACGACCTCATGAAGGCCCACGGGTGCCCCGTCTACGACAGCCTGAAGGAGCAACTCTGGGTTCTCGACTTCGGCCTTGGCCGATTCACCGACGTGGGCATGGGTGGCGTGTTCTGGCTCAACGAGTGGGACGAAAAGAGTAACTACGGCTACCTCGGCCACGAAATCTATCTGTTGCCCGGCCAGATGATTCCCGAGCACCAACACGTCAAGCACGAGGCCATCCAGCCGAAGATCGAGGGCTGGCTCTGCCGCTGGGGCGAAACCAACTGTTTCGGAGAGGGCGACGCGTCGCCCGAGGCGAAGAAGGTCATCCCGGCCACCGAGTGGAAGCACACGACGGTCCATCACATGACACGCGTGAAGCCGGGCGAGTGCGCCAAACTGAATCGCCCGCTCGCCTGGCATTCTCAGGTGGCTGGCCCCGACGGCGCCATCGTGACCGAGTTCGCGTCGTATCACTCGATGGACGCCCTGCGGTTCAAGAACCCGAGCGTTAAACTGTAAGGCGCGACCACGGACGCCCGGCCCGATAGGTTGACGGTACGTCCTGCGCGGCGGCTCTGCTCGGCCGCCGCGCTTCTTATTTGGGCCGCGGTGGTGGTCTTGCCCGTGGAATGGCAGGGTCATGCCTGCCTGGCCGGCGAGGCGGCCGGGCCGCCGCCCCAGGCCGACCCGTTCCTGCGTCTGGCGGTTGTGTCGCAGCGGTGGTGCGGCGCGGACCGCACCGTCGAAGCCGTCCGCCGCTACGTGGACGCCGCCGCCACCCAGGGCGCCGACCTCGTCCTTCTGCCGCAGGAATGCGTCGAGTCCGCCGGCGAGCCGATACCCGGCCCCATTACGCGCGCGTTGGCCGAGGCGGCCGGCCGGCGCCAGGTGTATCTCGTCGGCAATCTGCGCGAGGCCGCGGGCGGCAAGACGTACGTTACCTCGTTCCTCCTTGGGCGCGACGGCGCGCTCGTCGGCTGCTACCGCAAGAGCCACAAGATGCCCGACGAGGACATGGCCCTTGGGAGCGATTTGCCGGTCTTCGACACCGAGTTTGGCAAGGTGGCCATGCGGGTGGGCTCCGACCGTTTCTTCGCCGATATCGATCACGTGTACACGGCCAAAGGGGCGCAGATCATCCTCTGGTCGCAGATGCCGGAACCGGTGGAGGATGAGTATAGCCAGGACTTCCCTTTGCTTGGCCGGGCGGTCGACTACAAGGTGGTCATGGCCTGCGCGCGGTATGCCTCCGGCCGGCCCGGGTACATCACGAACAAGTACCCGCCGTACTGCGGGCGGCCGGTCGGGCGGTCGTACGTCGTCAGCCGCGAGGGCCAGCGCATCGCGTGCACGCCACGGACCGGCGGCGCCGTGGCCGTTGCCACCATCCCCCTGAACCAGGTGGGACGGGGCAGGGGCCCGAACGGCAACCCCGCCTTTGCCGCGCTCACGCAACCCGTGCGGCTGCCGCCCAAGCGCGACTGGGCCAAACGCCGGGTCCGCCTGGCCGTCATCGAGGCCCACGTGTCGGCCGACGACCTCCTGGCAAAACTTGACCGGTGCGGCGCGATGGGCGCCGACATCGTGTGCACGTACGAGTTCGTCTGGGTCCACAAAAAGGACGCGAAGCAGGAGCAACGGGCTCGCGAGACCCTCCGCCGCGTCGCCGCGAAGGCCGACGCGCATAACATGTACGTCCTGGTAGCCGGCGTCATCGAGCAACGCGAGCGGAATGTGGGTATCCTGTTCGGACGCGATGGCATCGAGGTGGGCCGGTACACCAAGATCGCCACCACGTACGACGAGCAGATACCCGGCGATGCCACGCCCGTGTTCGAGACGGACTTCGGCCGCGTGGCCTGCCGCATCTGCGCCGACGAGTGGATGGTGGAACTCGACCGCACCTACGGCGTCAAGGGGGCCGACATCCTTTTTACGCCCACGCAATCGTGGGGGCCCGACGCCCTCTTCCGCGACCGGCGCGACATCAGCCGAGCCATGGATACCGGTATGTTCCTCGTCGAATGCACGCACCCTGCGACGGAGGTCCGGCACCGCAGCCTTGTCGTCGACCCGGCAGGCGTCGTCGTGCACCGGTCGCGGTACAACGTACCGGACGTCTTCTGTGTGGAGGTGGACCTGGACCACGACCGGCCGCTTCGGTACGTCCGCCGGTACACCCCGCACGAACCCAAGGGGTACCTGCCCCAGTACCAGCCCACGCAAATGCCGGCCTCCGCCAACGACCTGCGCGAAACCGTGCTTCGGCAGCGACGGCCGGAACTTTACCAGGTCCTTGCACCAAAGGCGAAATCGTAACGGGGGTGTTCCATGCAAAGAACACGGATGATGGTGGCTATCGCGGCAGGGTTGGCTCTGGCGTGTATCGTGGGCCGTGCCGAGGCTGCCGACGGCGGCGACCTGCTTGCCGAGGCCCGCAGCGCCATGGGCCGGGCCGCCGACTTCTTCACCGCCATTTCGACGAACGGCGGGTGGGCGGGTATCTACAGCGCCGACCTCAAGGAGCGCTGGGGCGAATCGGTTCGCGAAAGGTGCCGCCCGAACGAAATCTGGGTTCAACCGCCCGGCACGCCCACCGTGGGCAAGACCTTTCTGCAGGCCTACCGCGTGACGGGCGACAAGCAGTACCTTGCAGCCGCCCGAAATGCCGGACGGGCCCTCGTTTGGGGGCAGCGGACCGTGGGCGGGTGGGACCACCGGGTCGACGTTTCACGCCTCACGCCCGAGGCCGCCATGCCCGAACGCCGCGACGGGCGGTGTACCTTCGACGACGACATCACCCAGGGCGCCATCGCAATGCTGATGGACCTCGACCGCACGCTGGATGAGCCGTGGCTCGACGACGGTGTCCGGCTGGGCCTCGCGTTCGTGCTGAAATCGCAGGCGACCACGGGCGGGTGGCCGCAGTGGTATCCCCTGCGCGGCGGGTACCACGACTATTACACGTTCAACGATGCGACGATTAACGACTGCATCCGCGTCATGCTCGAGGCGCACCGGCAATATGGCGGGCCGGAGTATCTGGCGGCCGCCCGGCGCGGCGGCGACTTCATCCGGGCCGCCCAACTCGCCGACCCCCAGGCCGGTTGGGCCCAGCAGTATTCCCGCGACATGAAGCCCGCCTGGGCCCGCGCGTTCGAGCCGCCCGCCGTGTGCAGCGCCGTGGCCGGCCGCAACATCCGCACGCTCATCGCGTTGGCGCTGTACACGCGCGACGATGCGTACCTGAAGCCGATTCCCGCCGCCCTGGCGTGGCTCGACCGCTCGAAACTGGCCGATAATCGCTGGGCCCGGTTCTACGAACTCGGGACCAACAAGCCCATCTACGGCGACCGCGACGGCAAGGTCCATTACACGCTCGAGGAAATCAGCGAGGAACGCCGCAGCGGCTACTCGTGGCAGGGCGACTACGGTGTGGCGAGCGCCGCCGCCTATTATCGAAACGTGACCGAAACCGGCCTGGAGGCGTACGCCAAGCAGCGGGAGGCCGCAGGCAAGCGAAAGCCGTCGGCCGCGTCGTTGGCGAAACGCGAGCCGTCCCTGGCCCCGCGCGCCCGCAAGGCCATTGCCGCCCTCGATGCAAAGGGCCGGTGGGTGGACGCCGACGGCCGCATCCGAACGAGCACCTTCGTCGGACACCTGCGGACCCTGTCCGATTACGTGGAAGCCGCCCAAGCGGGGCGGAAGGTGGAGGAGGGCGGACATGCACGCTGAACGGTTGTGTGAGCATCATCGGGCGGGACGCGAAGCCGTGGGCGGCTGCGGCCGGCTCACGCCCGGCCTGAATCGGCGGGCCTTTTTGCGGTGCGTGGCGGCCAGCGCGGCCGGGCTCTGCGGGCTGCGCCGGGCCGCCGCCGAACCCCCCGGCGACGGCAACCCGCCCAACATCGTGGTCATTCTCACGGACGATCAAGGCTACGCGGACATCAGTCTGAACCCGGACCATCCGAAGGAAGTCGCCACGCCGAACATGGACGCCCTGGCCGGCGAGGGCGTCTGTTTTACGCAGGCGTACATCACCGGTAACGTTTGCTCGCCGACGCGGGCGGGCATTATGACCGGGCGGTACCAGCAGCGGTACGGCATCTACACGGCGGGGGAAGGCGGTTCGGGGCTGGCGCTGGAGGCGAAGACCTTTCCGCAGTTCCTGAAGCCGGCCGGCTACGTCTGCGGCGCGTTCGGCAAGTGGCATCTCGGGCTCACGCGCGAGTACAGCCCCTTGGCGCGCGGGTTCGACGAGTTCTACGGGTTCCTTGGCCGGGGGGCGCACGATTATTTCGATCTGGATAACGCGGACTCGCCCCTGTACCGCGGTTTCGAGCCGATCGAGGACGAGGGCTACCTGACCACGCGCCTGACCGACGAAGCGGTCTCGTTTATCAGGCAGCACAAGGCGCAGCCGTTCTTTGTGTACTTGGCCTACAACGCGGTTCATGCGCCGCCGCAGGCGCCGAAGGACGACGTCAAACGGTTCAACACGGGCGATCCGCATCGCGACGTCCTCATGGCCATGCTCACGCACCTGGACGCGGGCGTCGGCCGCGTGGCCCGGACCCTCAAGGACGAGGGCGTATGGGAAAACACGCTCCTATTCTTCCTGACGGACAACGGCGGGTCGAAGGCGATGCACGCCGTCAACACGCCGCTTCGCGGGTTCAAGCAGTGGAATTACGAAGGCGGCATCCGGACGCCGTTCATCGTGGCGTGGCCGGCGCGGCTGAAGGGCGGCGGCCGCATTGACACGCCCGTCATCTCGCTCGACATTCTGCCCACCGCGCTCGCCGCCGCCGGTGTACACCCGCCCACCCGGAACCCCTTCGACGGAAAGAGCCTGTTGCCCGTTCTCCGCGGCGAAACCAAGACGGTGCACGAGCACCTGTTCTGGAGCGAAGGGGGAGCATCCGGCGAATGGGCCGTCCGGTCCGGCAACTGGAAACTCGTGGGCATCCGACAGAACGTCGA
>Ga0272441_10002960_pt1 | contig 33435 bp, 31 predicted proteins | sample SSMProp6N_FD_193582 | JGI IMG/M metagenome (GOLD analysis project Ga0272441, IMG submission 193582) | Marine sediment archaeal communities from Little Sippewissett salt marsh, Falmouth, MA, United States - SSM-Prop-6N | ecosystem: Environmental > Aquatic > Marine > Wetlands > Sediment ... | reverse complement strand
ACGACCCTCATAGTGAAGGACGGTGAGACGATCGTCATCTCAGGTCTGAGCAAGCGACGGAGCACATTGTCCGACAGCGGTGTGCCCGGGATAAAGGATATCCCGTTGCTGGTATACCTCTTCAAGGGGGAGGACAAGGGGGAGTCCATGGAAGAGGTCCTCATTTTTATCACTCCCAGTATTCTCGAAGCGGAAGACGTGGGAGAGGCTGACGCAGAGGGAATGGGGTAGCGCCGGATGTACGAAGGAACTGCACTGCCTGAAGACGCCAGCAGGTCCTGCTTTGGTAGATCTACTCCCCGATGGAGAGGGTGAATCGACTGACCTTATGGCCACTCCGGTGCGAAGCGAGGAGTGGGGATGATTGTATGAGGGGATGGCTGCCATTGACGTTTCCAGCACCGGTATCTGGGGATTACGTACTGTCAGGTTGAAGTTCATCGCAGCACGATGCGGGGAATATCCGGCTGTCAGGGAAGTTGTTTATGTTGCATCCGACGGCTGTTCAGTTCAAGACGTCAGGAAAGAGGACCCTAAGAGACGACAATGGAATATTACAAGATACTGAAACTTAACCGGGAACCGTTTTCGAATTCGCCCGATCCGGATTTTTTTTATCAGGCCGCTCATCATGTCGAATGTATGCAGAAGACGGAACTGGCCGTTCGTCTCCGGCGGGGACTGAATGTGGTCATCGGAGAAGTGGGAACGGGCAAGACCACCCTGTGCCGCCAGTTGATCCGAAGATTTTCCGAAGACAAGAAGATCAATGCCCACCTCCTCCTCGATCCGCATTTCAGCAAGCCCATTGAATTTCTGAGAACCGTGGACCGTATGTTCGGTATTTCACAGAAGGGTGAGCAGGACATCACGGAATGGCGACTCAGGGAAAACATCAAGAATTACCTCTTCGAGCAGGGTGTAAACAAGGACAAGGTCATTGTCCTTATCATCGACGAAGGACAGAAGATTCCCGATTTCTGTATGGAACTGCTGCGGGAGTTCCTCAATTACGAGACAAACGAATACAAGTTACTCCAGATCATCATCTTTGCGCAAAAGGAATTCAAGTCAAATCTGAAACGACATCCCGGATTTACTGACAGAATCAATCTGTACTATGATCTGGGTCCCCTCAGCCTGCGCGACACGAGATTGATGATCAGATATCGGCTCAATCGGGCGAGCGAGGGAGGAAAGAGTGCCGTCAGATTTTCCCGTCTGGCCACGCGTGCCATCTACGAGGCCTCCGGTGGGTTTCCGAGAAAGATAGTGAAGCTCTGTCATCAGATAGTCCTGAAACTGATAATCAAGAGCAGAACCCGGGCCGGTTATTTTATCGTACGGTCCTATCTCAAGGCGAGTGAGCCGGCATCGGGGGGGCGATTTCCTCTGATGAAGACGGTGGGGCTGACAGCGGTAATCGCCATAGCGGCCCTATCTGCCCTCGTCTATCTCAAGATAATTCCCGGAAACCTGACACACCTGTGGCCTTCTCCCATGAAGAAAGAGGCGGTACTGCCCAGTGAACAGACGAGTACCGTGGAAGACAAGGCAGTGGAGACGGTAGTGGAACAACCGATCCTGTTGGCCACCTATCCATCCCTCCTGGGGCGAGTCCCGGCGGTGCAGGATCTGACGGTATGGAAAATGATCGAGGACATCTACGGGTACAGTGACCTGGATCATCTCAACAGGGTGAAGGCGGCAAATCCGCAGATAGGGGATTTTGACAATGTGGAACCGGGGACGGAGATTATATTCCCGGCGATTCCTGAAAAAGGTGCAGCGCAGGGCGGGTGGAACCTGCGGGTCCAGATAGCTGAAGGGAAAACACTGGATGAGATCTACCGCAGCTACAGGGAGTACGCGAAAACCTTCCCCCACATACGGATAATGAGCTATTGGAACCCCCTGGGGGGATTGAAGTTCTCAATCATACTGAAACGGGGGTTCGAAAATGAAGGCGTCGGCCGTGCCGCCATGGCCAAGTTGCCCCCGTCCCTGTCTTCCTTGGCACGGATCGTTTCGCACTGGGATGAGGATACCGTTTTGTTTTCCGGGGGACTGATGGAGACACAGACGCCAGGGTAAGAGGTGATGCGAGCGTGAGACTTGAGAGAAAGAAACTGGGGGAAATGCTCATAGAGGCCGGTATGATTACGGAGGAGACGCTGAGCCAGGCCCTTGCGGACCAGAAGAAGATCGGCGTCAAGCTGGGAGAACTCCTCATACAGCAGGGTATCATAGATGAAGAACGCATCATAGATGTCGTCAGCCGGCAGTTGAGAATCGAAAAATACGATGAACGGAAATATCCCTTCGACGACACACTGACGAGCATGGTGACGCTGGAAACTGCTCGAAAATACAAGGCCATCCCCCTCATGAAGCGGGGACACCTGCTTACCATAGCCATGACGGATCCCATGGACATCACCGCCCTCGATGCCGTAGAAGTGATGACCAACATGGAGGTTGAGCCCGTTGTGTGTTCGGAACGGGAATTCAATCAACTGATCAGCTCGCTCTACGGGCGACAGTCGGGTCTGCTCGAGGCGCTGGGTAAAATCGAGGAGGTGCGGGTCGATGTTGAAAAGGACGACGAGCTGACGAAGACGGAAGACCTGGAGGTAGGTTCCGTTCAGGACATGGTTGAAGAGCCGCCCGTCGTCAATCTGGTCAACACCATCATGGCCCAGGCCGTTCGAGAGGGGGCCAGCGACGTCCACATAAGCCCCGAAGGGCAGAATATCAATATCCGGTTCAGGATCGACGGAAAGCTCCATGATGTACCCGCACCGCCGAAGACCATGATACTCCCCATCATATCGCGGATAAAGGTTCTCGCCAATATGGATATTTCGATTACCAGGATTCCGCAGGACGGCCGATTCACGGTAAAGATGGAAAACAAGGAGATAAACGTCAGGGGCTCATCCGTTCCCACCATATATGGAGAGAACATGGTACTGCGTCTCCTCGATATGAGTGCAGGCGTCACGTCACTTGACCGTCTGGGGATGTCGGAATTCGACAGTAAAAAGATACGAGACATCATAGACAAACCCCACGGTATGATCCTCAGTACGGGGCCGACGGGAAGCGGCAAGAGTACCAGCCTCTATTCAATACTGAAAGAGATCAATAAACCCGATATCAATATCATCACACTGGAAGATCCCGTCGAGTACCGGATCGATTCGATCCGACAGGTGCAACTGAACCGGAAAGCGGGCATGACCTTTGCCAGTGGCCTGAAGTCGATATTGCGCCAGGACCCCGATGTCATCATGGTGGGCGAGGTCAGAGATGCCGAAACGGCCGGCATCGCCACACAGGCGGCATTGACGGGGCACCGTGTCCTCACGACGTTGCATACCAATGACGCTGCGGGGGCCATAACGAGACTGCTCGATATGGGTATTGAACCCTTTCTCGTCTCTTCCGTGCTGCTGGTATCCTTCGCGCAGCGACTGGTCAGGAAAGTCTGTCCCAACTGCAGTGAACCCTACAGCCCTCCGGACGAGGCACTGGCTGCATGGGGTTATACGAGGGGGGGCAATGAAAATTTCAGACGGGGCCGCGGCTGTCATCAGTGTATGCACACGGGATACCGGGGGAGAACGGGTATCTTTGAAGTGCTCATAGTGGATGAGCAGATACAGGAGATGATCATACGGGGCAGTTCGGCGCAGGAGATAAGCAGATCGGCCCAAGAACGGGGCATGCTTACGACACTGCAAGAGGATGCGGCGGCCAAGGTCGCGCAGGGTATCACGACACTCGAAGAAGCGTTATCAAAGGTAATGGTGTAAGGAGACTCTATGCCCTATTTCGCCTACAAGGCCATCAATGAAAACGGAGCAGATGTGTCGGGGACCATCGAAGCCGATTCGGCCGATGCGGCAATGATACTGCTGAACGCCCAGGGATACATCCCGTCAAAGGTGGAAGAAAAGAGCGAGGGGTCGTCCCTGGGAATATGGACATGGATCAAGGCGAAAACGGCAAAGGTAAAGATCGAGGAAATCGTTATCTTTACCAAACAGTTCCGAACCATGATGATCGTGGGAATGCCGCTGGTCAGGGTGCTTGAAGTCCTGGAGAATCAGACACATAATCCGAAGCTCAGGCATGCCGTATCACAGATGTCAGACGATGTAAAAGAGGGGTCAGCCCTCTACGAGGCCTTCGAACGGCACAGAAAGATCTTTTCCGATCTCTATGTCAATATGATCAGGGCCGGTGAGATGGCCGGTAATCTTCCCGAGGTATTTGACAGGCTGATCTATATACAGGAGCACGAACATAAGATAAAATCCGATATCAGGGCGGCACTGCAGTATCCCATCCTGGTAATGATAACACTCGTGGGGGCCTTCATATTTCTCATAACCTTTGTCGTTCCCAAGTTTGCCGCCATATTCGAATCTGCGGGAATAGATCTTCCCCTGCCCACACGCATCTGCATATTTCTTTATGAGTTTTTGAGCAATTTCTGGTATCTGATTATTGCCGCTGGTGTCGGTAGTGTTCTTGTGGCGGGTTATTACCTGTCGACGGGACAGGGGAGGTATCTGAAGGACCAGATCGTTTTGAATCTGCCCCTGCTGGGACCGGTGTTTACCAAGGCCGCCATGTCCCGCTTCGCCAGCATATTTTCTATACTGCAGTCGAGCGGTATCCCCATCCTTTCGGGGTTGAAGATACTGGTGGGAACCATCGGTAACGATGTCATAGCACGGGAACTGTCGCGGCTGAGCGACAAGATCGAAGAGGGGAGGGGTATAACCAATCCACTGAAATCGGCGGAGCATTTCCCCCCCATGGTCGTCGACATGATCGCAATCGGGGAGGAGACCGGTAAACTTGACGAGATGCTGCGTGAAATTTCAGTTCACTACGATGACGAGGTGGAGTATGCGGTAAAACGGATGTCAGATACCGTCGGACCCGTTCTGATCGTTGCGCTGGCTGTACTCGTGGGATTCTTCGCACTGTCGATATTTCTCCCCATGTGGGATCTCACGAAGATGGCCACACAGCAGTGACGGATAGCAGTGAAAAGCAGATATCATAGGGGAGGTAACATCCAGCGGGATTCTTCGTGAAGACAATGTTGCAGATCAACGCTGCACACTGCGGGGAATCTCAGACTGATGAAGAAGGTGTATATTCCATATTCGCTCGCTAACACAGACGAAAGAAGCGGGAATACGCTCGCTGTTCAGTTCAGGTACTACCACGGTATATATGAAACGATTGAAAAAGATCATACAGCCCATATCTGACGGGAGGAAAAAGGCATACCGGATCAGTATCTACATCATCGTGCCATTTATCTTTGCAGGCATATCCATTATATCCTTCCTGGTAGCATACGATATCAGTGACTATTACAGGATTCATGACAGTGCAATCCAGCGAGCACTCATACCCTGGGTCGTCATCATGGGGATTCTCAGCTTTCTCTGCGGTTTCGTAATCATACGCTTCGTCCTGAAACCGGTGAAGAAATTTGTGGAGGAGACGCAGGAACTTCCTCTCTTCAGGGATGTGGTCGTGGAAGACAGGATGAGCGGTGGATTTGATGAGATCGATAATTTTGATTTTGTGTTCACTGAAGTGAAGAATATACTGAGCAAGGTACAGGCGAGGCAATTGTTTCCCGAGATCATCGGTGAGAGCAAGGTGATGCGGGCAATATTTAATCATGTACTGAAGGTGGCACAGACCGACGCCACGGTTTTGATTGTCGGAGAGAGTGGGACGGGGAAGGAACTCATCGCGGAGGGTATTGTCAAAAACAGTCTGAGGAAAGAAAAACCCTTCGTGAAGCTGAGCTGTGTGGCCATACCGGAGGGGCTGCTGGAGAGTGAGCTCTTCGGTCATGAAAAGGGGGCTTATACGGGCGCCGTCGAGGCAAAGAAGGGGAAGTTTGAGCTTGCCGAAGGGGGAACTGTTTTTCTCGACGAGATAGGCGACATGTCCATGGCCACACAGGCAAAGTTGTTACGCGTACTGCAGGACCGGACCTTTGAGCATGTGGGGGGTACAGTGCCGATTACCGTCGATGTTCGATTTATCGCGGCGACAAACAAGGATCTTCCCGGGCTTATAAAAGAGGGACGATTCAGGGAGGATCTCTATTATCGACTCAATGTCTTTTCGATTGCACTGCCGCCGCTGCGTGAAAGGAGGAAGGATATCCCACTCCTGATTGAGCACTTTCTGGAAGAAGCACCGCGGAAGGTGAGCCTGTCACAGGAGGCGCTGGAGCGGATGATGGCATATGGGTGGCCGGGAAATGTGAGAGAACTGAGAAATATGATTGAACGTGCATCTGTCGTCGCCGATGGAGATACGATAGCGGCAGAAGAACTCCCTGCAGGCATCTCATCATATTCAATGCCGAGCGGCGGATGGGACACACAACATTCGCTGGATCAGAGAGTCGCTGAAATAGAAAAGAGAATGATAGTCAACGCACTCATACAGTCACAGGGGATACAGGTAAAGGCGGCAGCCCTGTTGGGCATTAAGGAGAGGAGTCTCTGGCACAGAATAAAGAAATACGACATCGATGTAAAACGACTGGATGAACAGTAGATGGCCTTGGTATCACAGTGAGTGAAATACCGGCAGAGGTCAGGACATGCTGAACACCCGACGATATGGTTCGTCATGGTATGAGTTGATCGAATAAGACTTTTTGATGCCATGTCACAGATAGAAAAAATATGGGCAGAAAGACGAAAGAGGATTTATCAGCAATTAGTGGAGGCGAATCTCCATAATATGTAGGATTCGCGACATCAGTGGGCAGGGCCTCAGGCAGGTGTAGATAATAATGTGTTAATATACAGGTACTTGCAGAATCGATAGAAACATCAAAAGATGGCACAAATGATGCATTGTGTAAGTGTAAACTGCATTAAAAAGGAGTCGTCATGAGAAGACAAAGCGGAATAAACAATCAGAATGGTTTTACCCTTATGGAGATTATAGCGGTCTTGATAATTCTGGGAATTCTGGCGGCCGTAGCCGTTCCCAAGTATTTCGATCTGCAGACGGAGGCAAAGGTCAAGGCGCTGAGCGGTGCCCTGGCGGAAGGGGTGTCGAGGACCAATCTGGGCTATGCAAAATTTTTATTATCCAATGATGGAGAATATCCCACAATCGGCCAATTACAAACGATATCGGGTATTGATGCTACCTCCAAAGTAATCGGAGATTTCAGAATGACGTTATCGGGATCATCTGGCGCTGTTGTGATTGTCGTCGACAAAGCAGAATGGAGTACCGATGCGGCCTCAAAGACGCTGGAACTGCAACTGAATTAAACCCGTAAAAGACAGTTCATTAACTTGTGAGAAGGACACAGCTACTCCCATGACAGAGCCTGGCGGTGGAGCTCATGCTGTATGAGAGTAGCTATAATATCCCTGGCCGGGAGGTGGATAAGCGCGACCATCTCCCGGCCTGCTTTTTTATACAGGAAATCAAGGCTCGCATCACCCTTCATGGACATGAGTTTCCAGAGTGTCTGGTCGATACGGCTAAAATTATCTAATTGGTCATAAAGGACTAACAGGGCAAAATAGGGAACGGGATTATGCGGATCTCTGGTGGCGAAGTGTTCCCAGTATAAAACAGACTGGGCGATTCTCCCTCTCAGACGAAAGAATTCGGCCATTACGGACAGGGGGATGACACGTTCAGGGTGACTATGCGCGAGTCCTTGGGCCAGAGCAAAGGCTTCATGGACTTTGTCCAATTTCAGCAGAACGATACTCAGGAATTCCTTATAGAGGACACTGTTAGGCCTGTGATACAGCGCCTGTGTTATCAAGTCGAAAGAATTCTGTGCATTCCCCCGTCTCAGCTCCACAATGGCAATGCCTGAAAGTGCCACGGAAAAGCCGGGGTACTGATCGAGGGCGTTACTGAAATGAGTGAATGCACGACTGTAATTGCCTTTGCGTATAAAGAGATAACCCATATTGCACTCGACGATGGCTTTCCAACGCGGTTTTTGGAATGAATCGGCATTCAGTGCCCGTTTGAACTCTTTCAGGGCATCGGATAAATGTCCTATATCCATGTATGCCTTCCCCAGGTTATTATGTGTCCTGCTCAAGTTGGGAGACTTTTGGACGTTATCGAGCCAGAGGGTGAGGTTGTGTCTGATGACTTCGTTGCGCATGAAGACGCTATGTCCCTGGCTGACGAATACGGACAGGGTAAGGATAATGACGAGAAACTGAATCGACCTTCGCCCGGAAAAGAGATCCATAGTATAGACAAGGAGACAGGCAACGGGGACGAAGAGGAACATGGAGGGGATATAGTTCCGGTGCTCGTAGATGAGCTCAAGGGGTATGATGGAGCCCTCGATGAGATGGTTCAGGAAGAAGAAGATGATGGCGAAGGCAAGGAGGGGTCTCTTCCGCGATGCATACAGTGCATAGCAGTTGATGAACAGAATAAGAAAGATGACGGGAAGTGTCGTACATGGTTCCATAAGACTCCGCGATAATTCAATATCATAGAACATGGCCATTCGGGATGGGATGGGATAGAAAATAAGCGAAAGATAAAAGATGATAATTCTCGGTTCCGTAAGTAGTCGCTCTTTCAGTGTAAAGGGTCTCTCGCTGTAGCCTGCAAAGATTCCTGAAATATCGGTATAGATAAGGGTAATACAAAAGACGACAAGCAGGGGAACGATACAAATTTGTATATTTCTTTTTATGCTTTCCTTTGTCACACCCTGAATAAGAAACAAATCGTAGAAAAAGATGGTGACAGGGAGCATGGCTGCGTTTTCCTTGCTGCCAAATGCTAGGAGAAAGGAGAGGAAAGAGAGGAAATAGAAGAAAATATTCCGGAGGGTATAATTATCCGTTCTCCCCCGGATATAACAGTAAAGGGATATAAGAGAGAACATGCCCGCCAGTAATGCCATGCGCTGGACGATATAGCTCACGGCAAGCACCTGGATGGGATTGATGGCCCACAGTACGGTGGCAATGAGGGCGATGGTATAGGCATTCCCCCCATATTGTTCCTTCAGCAGTGGGAGATTCAGCGTGCGCAAGATAACAAAGAACAAGAGGAGGGCCGTTATATAATGAATACAGAGATTGACCAGGTGATAGCCGAAGACATGCAGACCGCCGAAATAATAATTAATGCCAAAACTGAGGTATGACAGCGGTCTCGAAAAATTCCCCGGAATATAGAATGTCTTTTGTATCTCCCCCCAGGATAGAGTCTTTACGTGGACATTGACATTCTCAACAATATTGGGACCGTCATCGAATATCCACTCTCCCCGGAGACTGTTACCATAGATCACACAAAGCAAGAGAAAGAGGGCAATGAAGACAAAGACATACCGCCCACTGCCCGCCGGGAGTCGCCATTTTATGCCCTTTTCAAATAGAGTCTGTCGCATAGTCGTCACTTTACACACTGGCAAATTTTGAAATATCCTGTTCTTCAGAAGGATCCCTCCTGACTGTAACCCGGAATGACTTGACAATCTTTCATCTACTTCGGTAAAGTCGACATGGCCAGCTGTAGTTACAATTAGCCGGCACATGATATATAAGTTTTTGTAGCACAAATGTCACATAGTATCAAATAGTTATTACCAAAGGGTGTAACAGGGGCATGGATTCAGATCGTGATCGTCGAAGTGGTTCCGGAAACTACTCGAAGTCGTTCTCAAGAGGTAGAAGGGGATGTCTGACTATTAGTAAGTTTGAACTTTTCCTTCACTAGGACATCACCTGTGCTCGGGGCAGGAAAAATGTTTGTATTGTATTCACTCGCTAATTGGTCCAGGCAGCGCGAACTGTGAACGCTATTCAGCTCAATGGATGCTCGAAAGGTGACCGCTCAGAATGAACATATCTGTTATTGTACCCGCATATAACGCTGAAGCAACACTTCCAGCCTTACTTGACTCCTTATCAAACCAGAGTTACGAAGATTACGAAGTCATTGTGATAGATGATTGCTCTCGCGACAGGACATCTCTGATCGCCAGGGGCCATCAATGCACACTCATTACCCTGTCTGAAAACCATGGTCCGGCGTACTGCCGAAATATCGGTGTTCAGCATGCGTCGGGAGAGATTCTTGTTTTTACCGACAGTGATTGCATCGTTGATAATCACTGGCTGGCACGCGTGCATGCCTGTATTGTTCACAATACGATTGGAGCAGTAATGGGCAGGCTTATCATGATGCCGTCAAACCTGCTCGGCGACTCTATTTCGGCCCTGGGATTTCCCGCAGGCGGGGCCATAGGATTTGACAAGATATGGAAGGTGGACCATGATGGATTCACCGACAGCCTAAGCACCTGTAATTGCGCGGTGATGACGGATATATTTCAGAAAATTGGTGGTTTTGACGATTCATTTCCCTATCCGGGCGGAGAGGACAGCCTGTTGGCCTTTCGTTTGAGAAGAGCCGATTACCCGATAAAATATTGCCCTGAGGCCATTGTATATCACCGGGCGCGCGACTCATTTTCAGGTTTTGTGAAGTGGCAGTTTAAAAGAGGCATCAGCAGCTATATTTTTTCAACAAAGGTTTCCGGTAAGAAAGATTTTCTTTCATTGAGAGCATGGTCCACCGGTAATATTTTGAGGCATTATTACCGGGATAGAAAGATACCGGTCATTGTTATGCTTTTGTGCACAAGCCTTTTATTGCAGTGTGCGGGATATGCATACGGCCGATATCAAGGAGAATATGTATGAGGGTCTTGATCATCAACCCCCCGTGGCCGGGAAAGGGATTCGGTACACGATCACAGAACAGGATAATAAAACACAGAAGCGACAAATTTCTGCAGTATCCCATATTTCTCGCCTACAGTGCAGCACAACTGAAGGCGGCCGGTCACACCGTCAGTTATATCGATTCGGTAATCCAGGATTTCGACATGAAACAGACCCTGGTGGAAGCAAAGAAGGAAAAGCCCGACGTTATATTCATGGAAACCACGACTCCCTCCATCGAGGCAGATTATGTGAGCCTGATCAGACTGAAAGACGCAACGGGAGCGAAAATAGTTGTCGGTGGCCCCCATGCCACTTATTTTCACCGTGAGGTTTTAGAAGAGTGTACTGCCATCGATATAGTAATCAGGCATGAATTCGATACCAAGATAGCCGGAGTTGTTTCGAATTTGGATAACCTGAAGAAAATCAGCGGTATTACGTATCGAAATGGTCATGAAATCATAGATAACGGTGACGGAGAACTATGTAAGACACTCGACAAAGTTCCGTTTCCGGATCGTGATACCATACCATGGCACTGGTATCTGGAGGCCTGGTATTCACGCCGGCCCTTCATGAATATGATGACTTCACGGGGATGTCCCTACCACTGTTCCTTCTGTCTGTGGCCACAGATCATGTATGATCACAAACAGCGATTCAGAAGCCTGGATAACGTATTTGAAGAGATAACAGGACTGATTGGCCGCTATAGTCTCAGGGAGATCAATATCGACGATGGTACCTTCACTACAAATAAAGAGCGGGTGATGGAATTTTGCCGTCGGCTTCGCAGAGAAAAAATACGGCTCATCTGGACATGCAATGGCAGGGTGGACAACCTGGACGACGAGATGCTGGTCGAGATGAAGAAAAGCGGATGCAAGATGATCCGTCTCGGCGTTGAAAGCGGATCACAGGAAGTGCTGGACAGGATCAAAAAGGGTTTGACCCTTACCCAGATCGAGGAAGGGGTAAGGAAGGTGAAGAAAAGCGGGATTCAGGCCCTCGGAGGATTCATGTTCGGTTTTCCCTATGATTCGAGAAAAACCGTTGAAGAGACGATTGCCTTTGCCAAAAAATTATCCCCCGACCAGGTACAGTTTTCCATAAATATGTGTTACCCGGGCACATCATTATATGAATATGCGAGGGACAACGATCTGTTGCTGGCAGATAGTTTCCAGGAGTTTGATATGACACACGGTCCCGTCGTTAAGACCCTCGATATGGAGAGAAAAGATCTTGAGCATATCCTTGCCAGGGCCTATAGAGAATTTTATTTCAGACCGGGATTCATTGTACAGACACTTTTTCACTTGAGGGACATCGATGAAATAAGGCGGGTGCTGCGTTCATTGAAAAGCGTGGTAAAAACGATTCGTCTGCATCACTAAGAGACGTATGGAAAATCTTCAGGCACGTATGTTGAGAGGCTCACGAGCGTGAATAAAAAAAAGAGACGTATCTTTTTGTGGACGCTGCCGGTACTGTTTGTCGTAATTCTATACCTGTCTTCCGGGGTACTGCTTGCGAAGATCGGTAGATTTCTCGTTGTAGATGAAGCACCGGTAAGATCGGATGCAGTGGTTGTGTTGAATACGGGTCTCGAATTCTACCCACGGCTTATTCAGGCCGCAGCCTTATACAGAGAGGACATGGCAGGAAAGGTGGTCGTCAATGGGAACAGGAAGAGTGATGTATTAAGGGAGCTTGAAAAAGCTGGTTTCGAGAGGTGCTGTTCCTGGTATGAAGACAGGGTCCGTATTCTTGAACTGCTGGGTGTTTCACGGAAGGATGTAATTACTGTCAGTGCAGAGGATGCCTATGATACCATTAGCGAGGCTAAGGCGGTGGGAAAATCGCTTATCAACGCCGGAATATCCAGAGTCATTATTGCAACAAGCAAGTCTCACAGCCGGCGTGCCGATTATATATGGGAAAGAATATTTTCTAATCAACTGGAGATTTGTATGGTTGCAGCGAAGGAGGATCCTTATTCCCCCGCTGATTGGTGGAGAGATGGAAGACAGATCAAGTGGGTAATGTCCGAATACGGGGCATGGGGGTATTATTTCTGGAAAAGCGTATTCGGCGGGTTTCAGGGATCTAGTTTGTCTTCTTGACAAATTGCAATCTTTTCAGAATTTCATATGTCACTGAAACGGGGATTCTTGAAAACCAGATTAGACAATAGAAAAATGAAAAATGTTTGTGCAGCAATAATAATGAACTAGTGAAATGGATACAATATCGTCTGACGATTTTTTTAATGTTTCTGCCGGTTAGCAATGCTTCATTTTCCGGGTCAACATCATGAAAAACTACTGCTCCGGGAATAATGAAGAGCTTATACCCTTTCGCCTTTGACCTAAGGGAATAATCCAGATCTTCTCCATACATGAAAAAGCGCTCATCAAAAAGACCCACATCTTCTATGAGCTTTCTGGGCAAAAACAATGCGCATCCTGTAATTGCATCCCGTTCCAAGGGCTCCTCAAAAAAGAAATTATCTTCCTGTTCCTTGTCAATGTGGTAAGAGACGGACAGCCTCTGATTTTTAAGCAGGTCACCTATGCTGATAAACTTTGTTCCTATCCACCATATGTTACGGCTTTTTTTCATGAGGATTTTAGGACAATATGCGCCAGTCCCATTTCTTTCATGCCAGGCAAACAGATCTTTCAAGAGATTCTTCTGCACAACAGTGTCCTGATTGAGTAACAAAACAAAATCAGAGGCCAGATCACCAAGGGCATACTTAATTCCGATATTACAGGCCTTTGAAAAACCAAAATTCCCTTGGTTTTCAATCAAAGTAATATTTTCACTTACCCTGATATATTCGCGGATTAAATCCTTAGTCTTATCCGTGGAATTGTTATCTATTATTAAAATATTAAAATTAGTAAACTCCTGCATCAAAAGAGAAATTACACAGCTATCAATGTAATCTTCCGCGTTGTATGTTACGATTATAACTGTGATGTTTGCTTTGTTCATTGTTAAGGCTGTCAACTCATGCACGGATTTGCGCCAGAATGCTTTCGACGCATAAAGAAAGATAGCTCCCACCGTTCTTTACAGGGAGCAAAACAGAAAAGTTGGGGGTGTTCTTATCCGTCGCCGTTGCCCCATGTTATAGAAAATAGATAGTTGCGTCTTTCCGGGGATCCCTCCTGGTAATCGCGGGTTTGATTATCTGCGACCAACAGGTTTTCCTGCTCGGACTGCCAGAAGGTTCTACTTTCGTACCACTGTTCCTTTTCGTAGCTCATCCCGTCTTTCCCAACAACGATAACCCTTTTCGCCATATTTAAAATTTGCCGCGTGAGTCCATTCTTACCGCTTTCGAATCTGTAGGCGTCTAACTTGGTTTTCATGGGGGGGCATTTCAGTGTTTTCATTACTTTGCCTGAAATTATGAAGGCGTTGCTCCGAATATGGTAGTTCGGATAAGAATCGAAATAAATTATAGACGCTATAAGAAGCCATGCCCTCTTGAGTGTAGGAATTATATTTTTCCAGTTGGGGCTTGCTGTATATAGATGTTTCCCCGTTCCCGTATTTGTATTCATCCGTTCTTTTTTGCGCAGGAAATTTTGGATCTTCGTTCCATTGTTGCGAATCCATGCATATGCATTTGTGCAGTTACTGTTCCATGAACCCGTTGCACCTGCCAGGCCAACGCCTGGTTTGGAAATATTTTCATGGAGCTTTCTCAGCCAGTTCTTATCAAGGATTACGCTGTACGAATTCAGGAAACAGAAATAGCGGTAATATTCCGAATAACGATTAACTGCGGCGAAATAGGCCGTGATGTCGAATCCTTCGTCGGAAACATCGAGCGTCGCATAAGGAAACGGGGAGAGCAGCTCACGATATTCTGCGGTATCTTGGGGTTGACCGAATCCCTTGAATACAATCAGTAGATCATGCTCGATCGTGTCTGAATTCTGCTGGTAGGATTCGAGGAAACGTCTGAAAGGTTCAATCCCGTTATAGGCACGGACCAAATGAACTACGCAAATCTCTTTCATCCACTCTCCATCAGATCTTTTGATATAGAATCCTCAAATCTCTTAGGATCAACTTCTTTAAAAACGTCGAGTATCGTCTTGAACTTTCCCTCCACTTGCGGCATGTGGACGTCAGGATGAGAGCCCGATGCCTCCTGTATTCGGAAGAACAATCGAGCGCGATAACTTTTGGGCACTATCTTTGCGATGATGTAAAGTTTCAATCCATAACGTAACCATTCGCCAAAGTGCAGTTTCTTACACAAAAGCACGCTCGCCTTCGTAGCTCTTTCCTGGCCGACAATCAATCTTGAGTAGATAGATAATGTCTGGATGAGTCGGTAGCGTGCGTAATTTACTTTGATGTTGAATTCATCTGCAAAATTCACAGCGAGTGTTTCCATGGAAATCAGCCAAGACGTGTTCATATCCGTCCCGGGCAGAATTACTTTCTGTAGCCGGTGCACCATGAACTGATCAGGTAGGTTGTTGAGAAATTTGTTGCCTTCACTCTCCTCGTCGTTGAAGTAATAAAAGCCGAACGATTTGGGGCTGATCCCTATCGTTACCAACGGTTGCGGTACAACAAGAATGCGTTCCGCCTTGAGCATCATGGCAACGGAGGCGTAGTAGTCCGGGTAGGGGGACTGAAAGAAAGGGCCGTAACGCCTAACTTCTTCGATGAGTTTCCTGCTCACCACGGAGAATTGCATGTTGTAGTCGAAAGTCAACCTGAAACCAAGGGAGTCTTTGACGAATTCCATCGCATCGTCTTTGTTTAACCAGAACGGCTCGCTTGCAGATTGGAAGATTTTCCTCCGGCTATATGTCCTGAGAAAACCATCGGGGTTGCTTGGTAAGACACCTGGGTAGGCATAGAGGAATGCGCTGGTATAAACGAAATCCGGTGAGTTGAAATCGACAATCAATCTGTTCAGGGTTGAAAAATAGCCCTTCATCAAACAGTCGTCGTCCCCAAGCATTATGACGTAGTCACCGTCGCATTTGTCGAGCGCATTGTTCCAATTGTCGGTGACAGGAACAAAGCTTTCGGTACGGAAATACTTGATGCGAGAATCTCCAAGCGAACGGATGTAGCCAGCAACATCCTCTTTTGAGAAATTATCGGAAACGATGATTTCCCAGTTGTCATAGTCTTGACGAAGCACTGTTTCAATTGCGAGTGACAGCAACTCCATACGATTACACGTTGGCAGCAATACCGAAAATTTCATGCTATGCCACCTTTCTGAATATCATTGTGTAGGCACTTCCTTTTCCTTCTTTCTTCTCGATAGGGCCAACCAGTCTTGCCACCATGCGGCCAAACTTCCTCAAAATTCGATTGATTTTTGCGTACATGCAAAGATTGGAAAAGAAGTAATCCCAACCAAAATAGTTCCACCCGAGACCACCTTCATCAGTTGTAGTAACTAATTCAATTGCAAGCCCCAGAGTTGCCATCTTATCGATCAATAGCTGCGCTGGAATCAACATCAAATGGCGAGGCGCATCAACATGAGGCCAATAGCGTCTGAGAATGTGGAACTGAAAGGCATCGGGATTCGGAGCCGCCAGAACCAGAATACCCCCGGCACTTATTCTTTCGCTCAGCGCCTCCAAGGTCTCCCATGGGGCAGACAAATGCTCGATGACGTGCCACATGGCGATTACATCGAAAGGTTTGAGTGTTTTGAGAGCGCCGTCGATGTCGCTGCTATTTATAGTAGGGATTCCAACGACCTCATTCAGATACTTGCTACACCTGGCATCCATTTCGATGGCCTCTGTCTCAAAGCCGGATTGCTTTGCAAGATAGGTAAAACAACCCAATGATGGTCCTATCTCCAACAATCTTCCTCGCTTGACATATTGCCGGATGATTTCGATCTTATACTTTTCATGAGATGCATTTGCCTTAATAAAGTCTATCGTTTCTGGAATGAAGTAATACTCTTGAGGATAATAGTCATCGAGGTTTTGCGGTATTGGCGCAATAAAAATGAGACCGCATCGTGGGCAGCGATAATGATCAAAAAGTTCTCGCGTGACTTTCCGATTGTAATCCCTGCTCCGAAAGTAAAGGCCGGACTCGGTTTTGCAGTATGGACAAATTTTTTTCATAATATCAATTGTCGGGATTCATATGATATCGCAAATTAGAGCTCAGACATCTTATTGATCCCTGCTGTCTCCATATTTTTCTCTGAGGTAATGTTGTAACGCATCTCGCCAGTGGGGTAACGTAATCCCCAATGTACTCGCCTTGGTATTGGCAAGCACAGAATAGAGTGGACGTCGCATTTCACCACTCATACCGCCACGGTCTACCGGACGAACACTTACATTGATACCCATCAGTTCATAAATTGTTCTGGTAAAGTCGAACCAAGTGCACTCGCCCTCATTCACCAGATGGTAGATACCGGGAAGAAGCCGCGGATGTTCAATAAGCTTTAACACTGCTTGCGCAAGGTCGCCGGTATAGGTAGGCGAAACAATCTGATCGCAACCCATTTCTATTTGGGTATGAATTTGAGCATCGCCAATACGTTTGTCCACGAAATTGCCACCTTTTGATCTTGCACCGCTCAAACCATAAAGACCACAGGTTCTTATGACCACGGTGTGATTTGGTGCCGTGGATAACGCAGCAAGTTCTCCTGCCAGTTTCGAAATGCCATATAGTTGCAATGGATTGGCTGGGGCATTCTCCTGATATGGGACATGTTGCTCACCACCGAAAACATAATCGGTGCTAAACGTAATCAAAAGTATTTCTGCTTTTTTACAAATAACCGCCAAATCGCGAACGGCTAGACAATTAACCTCAAATGCGCGATGCGGTTCCACTTCGCATTGCGGCACATTGTGGAACGCAGCGGTGTTGATGACCACGTTTGGGTGAAACTTGGTAATCGCATGCTCGCATGATTTCTTGGATTCGATGTCCAGTTCGATCCGGTCTGGTGAATATATACGGTGGGAGGTCTTTACATTCAGGATGCTGCTACCGAGCTGACCGGATTTGCCGATTAACAGGATGTTCACAGCAAGCGCCCTTTGAAATCCGGATAATGTGCATCTCGATGAGAAATCACGGTAATTTTGCCGGGCCAGTTTATGGCAAAGGCAGGATCGTTCCAGCGTACACCATCACTGCATTCTTCATAAAAGAATTCAGACATCTGGTACAGCACTTCCGTGTTGTCCCTGAGGGTTAGAAAACCATGAGCAAATCCTTCAGGAACATAGAGCGCTTTTCTGTTTTCTGCGGTCAATTCCACTCCGAACCAATGGGTGAATAATTTGGAATCGTGGCGTAAATCAACAATAACATCGTATATCGCTCCATGTGTACATCTAACCAGTTTTGCTTCAGCATGTGGCTCTCTTTGGTAATGCATCCCGCGCAGGGTGCCGCGCACCTTGTTGTAAGAAACGTTGCATTGAACAAGGTTCGGGTTGATGCCCTTTCGTGCAAACTCATCACGGCAAAAGGTGCGTGCGAAAAAGCCGCGCTCATCCGAAATCAACTCCGGCTCAATCAAATAGGCACCAACAAGGCTGGTAGTAATGAAACGCATTTCAAAGCACCTTGATTGAAGGGATTGCTACCACGAACTTGCCGCCCCACTCACGCACATTTTCCATCTGCTCCATCACTTCTGCCTGAATATTCCAAGGCAGGATCAAGACGATATCTGGCTCGCGTTTGCATAGCTCATCGGGGTGCACAATCGGGATATGCGTTCCGGGTAAATATTTGCCTTGTTTGGAAGGCGCTGCATCACATACATAGGGCAACAAATCAGGCTTGACGCCTGCAAAGTTAAGCAAGGTACAACCCTTTGCTGCCGCACCATAACCTGCGACGTGCCTACCTGCCCGTTTCTGTTCGATCAGGAACAGGAGCAGGTCGTCCTTCACTCGCTCTGCACGCGATTGAAATGATTGATAGGTATCCAAGTCACGCATTCCCCGCCGTGCTTCCTCTGCCAACAAAGCCAGCACTGCATCAGCAGTTGGCCGGCCATCATCCATATGACAACCGTAAACACGCAAACTGCCACCATGTGTTGGAAGGTTCTCTACATCAAATATTCGCAAGCCGTATTGAGTGAAAATCTGACTGACTGAATACAGCGAGAGATAGGAAAAATGCTCGTGGTACACTGTATCGAATTGTGTATGCTCCAGTAACTTCATTAAATGCGGAAATTCGAGTGTGATGGTGCCACATGGTTTGAGAGCCGTCTTAAGTCCTGCGCTGAAATCATTGATGTCCGGTACATGGGCATACACGTTGTTGCCAATGATGAGATCGGCCTGTTTTTCTTCTGTCACGAGTCGTTGTGCCAAGGCCTCCCCAAAAAACTCACGAAGAATCGGAATGCCCGCTTTCTCGGCGGCAGTTGCCGTGCTGTCAGTAGGCTCGATACCCAGACAAGGGATACCCGCTGCTACAAAATTCTTCAGCAAATATCCATCATTTGCCGCCAATTCAATAACGAAGCTGTTTTGCTTCAATCTGAGCCGTTTCGTAATCATTTCCGTATAACTTGCTGCATGCGCCAGCCAACTTTGCGAGACCGAAGAAAAGTACGCGTAATTGTGGCTGAAGAGTTCATCTGCCCGCGCGTAGTCTTTTGTTTGCACCAGCCAGCAATGCTCACAAACAAAGAGCTTGAGTGGGTAATAACGCTCCGGCTTATTCAAGTCAATATCGTTGATATATGCATTAGATGGGGGCGCAAATCCCAAATCGAGGAACACATGCCGTAACTGATGATGGCAATGACGGCATTTCATATTGATACTTGTCCCTGAAAATCGGCAATTTGTTCTAATGTGAATTCACGCATGTCATATCCCCGCTGATGTGCTTTGTGCCACGCTATGATATTTTCCAAGGCTTGTGCGAGTGACCATCTTGGCTGCCAGTTCAGACGCAATTTAGCTTTTGAACAGTCCAGTTTGAGGTAATGCGCCTCATGGGGGTGTTCTGTCTTGTCTATCGTCCAGTTTGCATCTTCACCCCATAGCTCGCTGAGTCGTTCCACAATCCATTGCACCGGCCTGGCATCATCTTCACTCGGCCCGAAGTTCCAGCCTTCGGCATAATCCGCACCGTCTTCATATAATTTTCGTGCTAAAAGCAAATAGCCGGAGAGTGGCTCCAGTACATGTTGCCAGGGGCGAATCGCGAGCGGATTACGGATCAGTACCGGGCGATGTGCTGAGATTGACCGCATCACATCTGGTATCAAGCGGTCTACTGCCCAATCGCCGCCGCCAATCACATTGCCGGCACGAACACTCGCAACCGCAACTGAACCTCCTTCAGCCTGATTGAAGAAAGACTGGCGATAAGCTGCTGTCACCAGTTCTGCGCAACCCTTGCTGCTGGAATATGGATCGTAGCCGCCCATTGCTTCATTCTCGCGATAACTCCATACCCATTCCCGGTTTTCATAACACTTATCAGTGGTGATAACCACGACTGCTTTCACGCTGGATGTATGCCGGACAGCCTCCAAAACATTTACCGTCCCCATGACATTAGTGGCATAGGTTTCAAGCGGATTCTGATAGGAATACCGAACCAGCGATTGCGCCGCCATGTGTATCACGATCTCAGGCTGATGTTGTAGCAAGGCCATCTTTATCTGCTCGATGCTCCGAATGTCTCCTTCCAGCGATATCATGCCGTCTGCAATGCGCCCAACTTCAAACAGGCTGGGGTTAGTGGGCGGGGCAAGCGCATATCCCACCACTTTCGTTCCCATACTTTGCAGCCAGAGCGACAACCAACTGCCCTTAAAACCGGTATGGCCAGTCAAAAAAACACGTTTTCCCTTCCAAAACTCGTGGATCATGCCCACACCTTCCAAGGTGGATTGTCAGTAGCCCAAAGCTCTTCGAGTTGTTTTTTGTCTCTCAATGTATCCATTGCCTGCCAGAATCCTTTATGAAAATAGGCGGAAAGCTTTCCTTCTTCCGCCATATGTTCCAAAGACTGTTGCTCCCAGATTGTGTCATCACCTTCTATGTAATCAAACACGGACGGGGAACATACAAAAAACCCGCCATTAATCCAGCCACCATCACCTGCCGGCTTTTCCTGAAAACTGGTTATTTTGTTTCCATCCAAATTGAGAGAACCAAAACGTCCCGGCGGTTGCACTGCAGTTAGTGTGGCTTTGAGTCCCATTTTTTTATGGAAGGCAACCAAATTGCCAATATCAACATCGCTCACCCCGTCGCCATAGGTGAAACAAAAATCCTCTTTGCCGACGTATTCGCGTACACGAGCAAGGCGACCACCCGTCATTGTTTGTTCTCCCGTATCCACCAGCGTTACACGCCACGGTTCTGCATAATTATGATGGACTTTCATTTTGTTTTGCTGCATGTCAAAAGTCACATCAGACATATGAAGGAAATAGTTCGCAAAATATTCTTTTATAAAATAACCTTTATGACCGCAACAAACGACAAAATCGTTGATACCGTTGGCGGAATATATTTTCATGATATGCCAGAGGATTGGCTTACCCCCAATCTCCACCATAGGTTTGGGCTTGACTATAGTTTCTTCACTGATACGGGTGCCGAGACCTCCGGCGAGAATGACAACTTTCATTGATTATCTCCGTAAATTTTCCAAGTTAATTTTGGTCTTATTACTCCAGGAATTGATCCTCCGTAACCGTAACGGTTCGAACATCTATCCATTGGGTCAATAACATTAAATGGCAAGGCATTGCGGTCAAAAAATTCAACTGCAAATGTCCCCGAATCATAATAGGTGGTTAGAGCTAATCCTACAAAATAAGCTCCTTCATTTAGCATATTGCTTGGTATCTTGCATTCGGCATAATAAACACCTGAAGGCATAAACGTGACTCCTTCGGCATTTGACACAAAGACGCAGGTCCCGTCTGCCGAAAATAAATGAAAATTTGGTACACACTTGCCATTGACTGACCTTTTGATTTTGTATTTCATACGAACAACAATCTCATTGTGTATTGTAATATCGTAGGAATCCTCAGGCCCTATTAGTTCATATTTGAGCAATTCAGCGACTTCGCTCTCAAAATTTGTGCTCGCCCTGCCACGTTTTAAACTAGAATCCTGATAATATTTTAAAACTGCTTCCTTTATCAGCCCTTGAAATGAAAGTCTTCCAGACTCTAAAACAATACCTTTATGACACAGGTTAGAAATCATAGCCATGTTATGACTAACGAACAACACTGTGCGACCTTGGTTTCCAACCTCCTCCATCTTCCCAAGGCACTTTTTTTGAAAAGATAGATCGCCGACGGCCAGCACCTCGTCTACCAGAAGGATTTCCGGATCCAGATGCGCTGCCACGGCGAAAGCCAGCCGAACATACATGCCGCTGGAGTAGCGCTTGACGGGGGTATCCAGAAATTTTTCGATTTCGGCAAAGGCAACGATTTCATCAAACTTCCTTTTTATCTCGGCTTTGCCCATTCCAAGAATAGCGCCATTGAGAAAAACATTCTCACGTCCCGTCAGCTCAGGATGAAAACCGGTACCGACTTCAAGGAGACTGGCCACTCTTCCATTGATACAAATGCGTCCGGTAGTAGGTTCGGTAATACGTGAGAGAATCTTTAGAAGCGTTGATTTTCCTGCACCATTTCTTCCGATAATGCCGATTACTTCACCTTGATTCACTTCAAATGATACATTTTTTAGTGCCCAGAACTCCTCTGTTGCTGAGTGTGTCGATGGTTGTTCATGATTCCATGGAGATACTATTTTCTTGCCAAAGGACTTCACCTTATCAGTGATGACATCACGCAAGGCGGTATAGTTGCCCTGGTGCTGATGTTTGATCAGGTATTTTTTACCGAGATTTTCGATTTTTATTATTGTTTCAGACATGGCGTTTAAATTATATCAGCGAATGTTCGTTCTGTCTTTCGGAAGAACCAGAGTCCTCCCCAACATAACAATACAACAAGTACCATGGAGAGTAAAAAACCAGGCAGGTAAAACTGAATATCACTTCCGAGAAGAGCCCAGCGGAAACCGTCGATTACGCCGACCATGGGGTTAATGGAATACAAAAGACGATACTGTTCGGGAACAACGCTGCTGCTGAATCCAACGGGCGAAATATAAAGGCCGAACTGAACGACGAAGGGGACAATGTAGCGGAAATCACGATATTTGACGTTCAGCGCGGAAATCCACAGTCCTGCTCCCATGGCGGCGGCGAATGCAACAACGATCAGGGCGGGCAGGGTGATAAGTCTCCAGGATGGCCAGAAATTATACCAAACCATAAGTCCCAAAAGAATGATCCCGGATATGAGAAAATCGACAAAACTGACAATTACCGAGCTTGTGGGTATGACAAGACGTGGAAAATATACCTTTGAGATGAGGTTGGCATTACCAATTAAACTGTTGCTTGATTCTGAAAAAGCATTCGCAAAGAATTGCCATGGGAGCATGGCTGCAAAGACAAGTATGGGGTAGGGCGCTCCTTCAGAAGGCAGTTTTGCCAGTTTGCCGAATACAATAGTAAAGACCACCATTATCAACAAAGGCCGAATCAATGCCCAGAGAATCCCGATAACCGTCTGCTTATACCGGACAAGGATGTCGCGCCAGGCCAGGAAGTAAAACAGTTCACGGTATTTCCACAGGTCCTTCCAGTATTGCCGTTCTGTGCGGCCTGCCTCAATTATAAGTCCTCTGTTTTGCATTTACCCAGCTCCGCCCCTTCAATTACATTGACGAGATCAATGTAACCTACACAAATAATAATGTAGCTCCCCATCGACAATGAATGGGGTATTAAAAATCGTAGTACGTATCTACGAATTGAGTCTCTGACACAGACACATACTTACGCCTGCTTTTTGTGTGCTTCCCATATTAGGACACGTGGTCGTTGTTTCAGTTTTGGTACAAGCGCGTCATACTCATCTCTCGTGAGCACCAGTGACCGGATCTTTCGTTTGATATACCGCTCAGTTTTTCTACTCAGATCGTCGAGGTGATATCCGTCGATATCTCCCACCAGCAGGAGGTCGATGATCCCCGTGTCCCTTCCTTCGGCATAGTCGTCGATGAGATAGGCCTTTTCCAGATCACCGAGCCTGTTGATTATGCCGTCAATGACCTGATCGATTCCCATGACCTTGCTGACCATGGATTTGAGTTCAGGAAAGAGGGGATGATTCTCATCGGCTGAATAAAATACCTGGCGACCATTCTTTTCAGATTTCAAGATACCTGTCTTCGTAAGCTGGTTGAGTTCCTCCCTGACAGAGTTGGTCGAGACATCAAACTCCTTCGAGAGTGCTCTCAGATATGAGCGAGTTCCGGGATTGAAGAAAAATCTCACAAGGAGTTTTATCCTGGTCTTGGAAGATATAAGCCCCGAAAACAAACTTTCCATGATGGTTCCTTTATGAGTAGTATATCTACTCATAACACATCATATCGGTTTGTCAAGTATTTTTCTGTAGTGATTTGATTGCAGTGATTATGATGGACTGGGTAGCGGGGTCGTTCTGCCGCAGTGATCAGTGTTGCCCTGATTGCAGAGCAACTATTTCGCATAGTATTAGAAGCACTAAATCGAGAAAAGCGATAATCTGTTGCCTTACGAGGAAAGGTTGCCCTGGGAATGTACGGTTATTGACGGCGAGGTCTTCGTGGATAGTCGTGTCTCTCGAAGCGTAACTGTGCCACCTGTTCCGAGACGAGACCGACCATGAAGATGACGACTGCCATGGTCATCAGCATGGCGGAGGTGGGCCCATAGCGTCCTCCCAGAAAGAAGATCTTGAAAAGGCCGTAGCCCAGTCCGAGCAAGAACATGAAGGCACTGACGGGGAGAAAGATCCTCATGGGGGAGAAGAGGGTTGCGATCTTGATAATGATGAGTAAGAAGCGGGAACCGTCACGAAAGGGCCGTATCTTGCTTTCACCGGTGCGTTTATCACAGGTGACGGGGACGTAGACGAGGCTGTAGCCCGATCGAACCACGGCCATCGTTATGGTGGTAGGGTAAGAAAAGGTGTTGGGAAGAAGGGGAATGAAGGATCGGGCGATGTACCTCTTTGTGGCCCGAAATCCCGATGTCAGATCATCTATTGTGCGCTTGCATATGTACCCGGCAAAGAGATTGTAAAACCTGTTCGCCATGGAACGGAACATGGAGGTGTGGGAATCACCGGTGCGGGCACCGACGGCCATATCGTAGGTATCGAGCTTTTCAATGAGACAGGGTATATCCTCGGGCCGGTGTTGTCCGTCTCCGTCAAGCATGACGACGATAGTCCCGGTGGCATGCCTGATGCCGGTCTTTATGGCCGCGCCGTTTCCCATATTGTAGGGGTGCGATACGACGCGTGCGCCCCCCCGTGTCGCGTTTTCGGCGGTATCGTCATCGGAACCATCGTCAACGACGATGACTTCATAGGTGTAGGCGGTATCATCCAGCGTCTCTCTGATCCGGGTGACCAGCGATTCTATACCCGCCGATTCACGGTATGCGGGGACAATGACACTGACATGTAAGGCTGCGTGATCGGGATTATCGTCTTTCATCGATTCCTATTCTATATACTAATGGGCAAAATATTCAATGACTTTTTCATCCGGTGAATGTAATATGTAAACAATCGCGCAGACATGGTAATTGTGGGGCATGAAGATTTCCTGAAACAAGAGAACAGGAACGCGCACAGACACTGAGGCGAATGTGCTTGCTATGGGACCGATGGAAAGGCAGCGAGAAAATCAGGTAATCCAGTCTGTTCTTGAGGGAGACAAGGATGCCTATGCGATTCTGGTCAATATCTACAAGGACCGCATATTCAATCTGGCCTATCGCATGACGGGTAATTATGACGATGCCTCTGATCTGGCCCAGGAGACCTTCATACGGGCCTTTGAAAATCTACATCGCTTTGACCTGGAAAGGCCCTTTTTTACCTGGCTCTATACAATAGGCCTCAATATCATCCGGAATCACTTGAAAAAAGACAAACGGCAGCGCCACCATGAAAGCGGCACAGTCAGTGATCATGGCCGGTATGATACCGCAGGTGATCCCGAGGGAGACGCCATGACACGTGAGAACACACAGATGATTGAACAGTGCATGGAGGGGCTTTCCGCAGAGATGAGAGAGGCGGTCATCCTGCGTTTCTTTCAGGATGTCTCCTTCGACGATATGGCGGATATCATGGGAATATCTTCCAGTGCCGCAAAGATGAGGGTCTACCGGGGACTGGAAAGGATAGCAGGATGCATGAAAGAAGGCACTGAGATGTGACTTTTTCGCGGCAGCAGTTGTATACCAGGTAACAGCAAAAAGATATCGAGCTCGAGTGAAGGCAATGGACAGGTACAGAGACATCATAAACAGGATAGAAGATATACCACCTGTTCGAGCACCTGATAATTTTACCGATACGGTCATGCGGCGCGTTCATGCAGGCGGTGAGAAGCGTGTCACGGTAACAGTCAGGGAGTACCTTGCACACCACGGAGTATTCGGTGCGATGCGAGCTGTCATTGCACGCAACATGCAGGGCACAGACTGCCCGCTCTCATTTTTTGTCACCGGTGCATTTTACATGATCATGGGAATCGTTCTCATGATCGGTCTCAGAGAGATCGGGGGCGATGATACCATTACCCAGTTGATGCGGTTTCAGACGCAGATGACGCTGGTTTCGTCTGTCTTGTTGATTGCCCTGGGTGTCATGATGGCCTCGGACGGACCCGCTTCGGTGAGGGTGGGGAAATTCGGTCTCCTGGCCTACGTATGTCTCGTCATAGTCAACAGTCTGGTGCTGCAGGCCGCCTTTCACGTAGCCATTGCCGACATCTTCACCGTCATTTTTTCAGGTACCGGTGTGATAATGGGTATGTATCTTGCTGTAAAGATCGATCACTACCAGAAGCGGACCGTGCGCGGAGGGGTGTAAATGAAGCGAATATCAGTGAGGCACAATGGTGGATTTACGATGATCGAGGTGATATCCGTGCTCATCATCATGGGTGTCCTTGCCTCCGTCGTCGTGCAGCATGTCATGGATGTCAATGCAGATCTCGTCGCGAAGACCGAGCTCATAAAGAACCAGCTCCGCTATGCCCAGTCCCGGGCAATGAATTCCGACTCCTTCTGGTATATCACATTCGAACCCGACGGCAACGGTGGTTTTCGCTATTCACTGAACGAGACGGATGCGACAAACAATCCAATATATCTGCCCGGCGAGGGGAACGGCTATGTGGCGCTACCTGCCGGTATGAGCATCCAGTATGGAGGGTCAGAAATTACCACTCCCATCCATATGAATTTTTCGAGTAAATGGGGAAAACCCTATACCGATGCGGCGGGAACCGAATACCAGGAGGGTGACAGAACTATCGTACTTGTTGATAGCGGGGGGAGCAGGGAGATAACAGTCACGGAAAACACGGGGTTTGTTCCATGAAAGACGTCATGAAGGAGAAACGGGGACAGGACGGCGTCACACTGCTGGAGGTAATAATCACGCTCGTTGTTGGGGCGGTCTTTTCCATCATGGTGATCCAGTACATGGGATCGAGCCTGCTGAGGAGTACCGATCCCCTGATCATGGCACAGGACAGTGCCTCGCTCACGGCTGTCATGGAGAAGGTCACTGCCGATTACAAAAAGCTCCATGCCGAGGATAACGAAAATGTCCTGACAAATCTCAAGGCAAGGATAGAAAGCGGGACATACAACACCAACGAATGTACCGTCGAAAATGCATATGTAAAATTCGTCTATGATGCTGTGGAAGAAAAATACAACGAGTTACCCGACACAGTGGACGGGCAGATTCTGAAGGTGACGGCGAAACGAACATCGGCATCTGACATCCCGCTGCGTGTCATATCGCTGTTTACGAGGATGTACTGAAAAGAGGACGTGATGAAGGGTTACCATATAAAACGAATGGATCAGAAGGGGTTTACACTCATAGAGATCATTGTGTCCCTCGTTCTCGTGGGGGTTATGGCAGTCACCGCAGGGGTCGGTATTGTGACCTTTGTCAAGGGACAGACCTTTACGCTCGTCAACGCGGCGCTGACGCAGAAGGCGGAACTGGCGATATCGAGAATAACCTGGGAGTTTATGGAACTTACCGATGTGCTCAGCATCAATGCAGAGGGAAACTACCTTGCCTACCACATGATAGACAACGACAGTGCGATCGGACTCGATACGACGGATAACCAGTTGAAGATAACGGAGGGTGCCATGGCGCTGACGGATGGATATCCGCTCGTCGATAATGTGGAGAGCTTTTCCATGTCACTGTGGACGCTCGACGAAAGCGGCAACAAGATAGCCTGGAGTGTGGGAGACAGCGCCATGCTCTACGGTATTGACGTGGAATTGAAACTCATCCATCCCGACGAAGACGTGGGGGCATTAACATTTGAAACGTCTGTCAACCCGAGGAATAACGGGTAGATGATATGGTCTGAAGAGATATGAACTGTTTTTGCAGTGACAGAGGGGCAGCATTTATTGCCCCCATACTCGCTATGGGGGTCGTGTCCATTATCGGGTCGGTGGCGTTGAAAACGAATACACTGTCGACATTCAGTCGACTTGATGCAACGGCATCACAGAAAGCGGTCTATATGGCCGAATCGGGCTTCAGATATGCGAGTACTGCATATAGCACGGCACAGGATAAGAAGGAAAAGCTGAAGGAACTGCATGGACAGAGTTTTACGCTCAACGGGCGCGAGCGCTTTGATTTAACCCTCCATTCGTATTATCTCACCGTGGCGGCTGACCCCGCTGGCACGACCACACTCCTGTCCGAGGTCAGCAGTGCCGTCCCGCACGATCAGATACTTACCTCGGGAAAACTCAAGATAGGGGCAAATTTCTATAGCTATAGCAGTGCGGCATACGATGGTAACGCCGTCACCTTTACGATGGAACAGCCGTTGCCCTCCATACTGGTTCATACCCCTGTGTTCCCCGTCGCCATGAGTGAGCCGGCGACGGATCAGGTAATTGGCAATGGCATGGACATTACCCTGGCAGGCGATACACCTGCCCCCTTTCCGCTGACAGGCGGCACGATTGCCGTCACGGTGAGGGATACCGGCGGCGTCTACCATGTCCGTTACTATACCTACAAAACCTTTGATCCTGACGGTAATCGACTGATAGATATCGGTGATCCCTACAATGAAACAATGACCCTCGACGGAGACAGTGAAATCACTCTCCAGAGATATGAAAAGGTTCGGTCCACCGGTGTGTATGCCGAAATCGACAGACGGACTATCTCGAAGGGTGAGATTGCGACATACAGCATCGATGCGACGAGCGCCCTGCAGGATTCCTTTGTCGAAGTAACGGAGAACTTTGACGATATCGTCTCCATGTACGTGCCTGTCGGCGTCGGCAGGGGGACCTATGAACATGTAACTACGGATGGAGATGACGCACTGCGCGTCATCGATGTCCAGGGAGCACCGGGTTCACTGACTCAAGAGGGTATCATCGGTGTCAACAGCGGTAATTTCAGGACTGCCTGGCAGGAGAACAGCAACTATTTGACCTATGGTGCGCAGGTGAAGATCCGGGTGTCGTCTGCAGATTACTATGCCGATGGCATATCCTTTCGAATTGACAATTTCGGTGGCGGCAACATGACCTTCCTCGGCCTTTCCCTGATCCGGAGCCAGCAGGGGAAGGGTAAAACCAATGACGGTATACCCGACGAGCTGGCACAGGCAACGGATACACCCATGGTTGTCCTCTGGAAACTGTCACGACGGGTCACCGACAACGGCAAGATCAGCGATACACGATCGGTGCTTGCCTCCATGGAAATCGACGAGAGCCTGGGAATTGTTGATGAAATGGGCCATCTTGTCGACTGGTCAACGATTCGGCTGCATGTGGAAGAAAAGACGGCAGGGGAAGGAACATTTGCCGGTCAGCGTGTGAATGATATAGAGGTGTACGTTGCCGCACCGGAATCCTATCCACGGGGGAACCTCATGTGGGAGGGAGATTATTTCAAATTGGTGACGTGGAACACCACTGGCGACGAGACCACCGAACTCGTTGATGATACAACGATACGGATATCTGACGGCCAGTATACGACCGATTGGGTAACATGGCCGTCGAAACGATATGAGGTGGGTCTCCATGCATATGGTATAAGCGCGAACAGCGGGAATGTCTATTTTGATGACCTTTCAATCCGCTTCCCAGAGAATACCGTGAAGCAATTGGATGATGTGAGACTGCAGAGGATATATTCCTAAAGAAACGGTGTTGCTATGTCGATAATATGTAGTGTTGGATGGGTCTTTCAGAGAGACGAGGTACAGGGGGAGGGATTATGAAATTACGTAATGACAAAAGGGGTAGTGTCTTCGTCGCCCTCATCGTTACCATGGCGGTTGTGTCGGCCATCGGAGCGGCCATGCTTCCGACGACAACGACGTCTACCTTCAGCCGGATCGGTGCCAGCGGCGCTCTGAAGGCGAATTATATGGCGGAATCGGGCTATCGATATGTCGCCAACGAATACAGAACAGCGGAAGACAAAGACGGCCGGCTGGAAGAACTCCATGAGAAGACCTTTGTCCTCAGCGATAAGGTAGAAAAATTTAACCTCAAGATCTATCCCTATTATTTCAAGACCCTCACCGATCCAGCGGGGTCAACAACTCTGGAAACGAAGATGAATGGTCAGGTCCCTCCCGATCTGGAACTGACGACGGGGAGACTCAAGATCGGGCCGAATTTCTATAATTACAGCAGTGCCACGCACGATGAGAAGAATGTGACCTTCACGGTGGATACGACACTGCCGTCAATTCTGGTCAATACGACGGTCTTCTCCGTGGCAATCAGTGATCCCGACAATGATCAGATCATCACGCAGGGGGGTGATGTGATGCTCAAACCGGGAACGGGGGAACCCTTCCCCCTGACAAACAGCATGTTTGCCACACTGGTAAAGGACAGTTCAAATGTCTATTCCTTCCGGTTTTATACCTATAAAAAATATGATCACGAGACGAACAGACTCATCTATATCGGTGACACCTATGATGAGGATGTAACACTGGATGCCAACAGCGACGTCGTGCTCCAGAAGCACGTAATAATGAGTTCGACGGGAGTCTTCGGGTCCGGTACCGCCGGTGAAGGAGGACAGGGAGAGACGGGGGGTTCCATGGAGGCGACCGGTCAGACGGCCTACAGTATTCCCCTGGGCACCCTTGTGAGTGATACCAGCGATCCCACCGATCCGGCAACAGGGGTTATGGAGATGTGTGAAAACTTCGACAGCCTAGACCATATGCTGGTTCATCCGGGAGAGGGATGGGGGACCTACGAATCCAAGATGGTCGGTGAGACCAGGGCTCTCCACGTAACCGGCGTTCAGGGGAGCGGCAACAACCCCAGTCAGGAGGGTATCATAGGTCTAAACAGCGGTAATTTCCAGGAGGTGTGGGAAACACTGGGATTTCTGTCCTATGACGCGCAGGTCAAGATAAAGGTTTCCGATGAGGATTATTATGCAAACGGCATATCATTCAGGCAGAACCGGGTCGGCGGCGGGAACATGGATTATCTCGGCGTTTCCTATATCAGGACCAGGACAGGCAGTGGTAACAATTCCGACGGCATACCCGATGACCTCGCCGAAGAGACAAAAACACCCATGATCATTTTGTGGGAACTGTTGAAACATGGTGCAGGATCCGGCGACGGTGATGATGATGACGATGATGACGATGATGATGGCAGTGATCACCGGCCTATCCTGGCATATATGGTCCTCGATGGATCGAGCGGCAGCGGCGACGACGACGATGATGACGACGATGATGACGATGGCGTCGGTAACGAGGTTGTCGACGGGAATGGTCATCTGAGGGACTGGGCGACGATACGGGTACGCATTGAAGAAAAGATGGCTGAATCGGGTCGTTTCTCGGGACAGCGTGTCAACGATATCAGGGCCTATTATGTAGGACCGGCATCATATCCACGAGGAAGTGTCTACTGGTCGGAGGAATATTTTTCGCCCGTTGTATGGAATGCAGATGCCGACAGTACCGTCGAACTCCGTGAAGATAATACAGTGGTTCGTATCGCAGTAGAGGATTATCTCACCGATTTCGGCCTGTCATGGCCGGGAGACGATGACGAACTTACCAGACTGGAGGATAATGATTCCTGGGTCAGGCGTGTCTTTGTGTGGCTGGGTATCAGTGCTGAAGATGCCTATGCCAGAAGATCGGGATGGGGTAGCAGCGGTGATGACGATGATGACGAAGGCGGCAGTGGTGATGACGACGATGATGACGACGACGATGACGGCAGCTATTTTCGTCCCGAGGTAGGCCTCCATTCATACGGGAAGAGCGCGGAGAGAGGTAAGGTCTACTTTGACGATCTCTGTGTCCGTTTTCCCGATTATGCGATTGTCGTTCCCCCGGCCTTTCAGCAGTAATCGGCGGCAGTATCGGTTCACCGCCGAGGGGATCGCATCATGTCGAGGGCCTTCTGATAGAGGTGTGGTACCTGGGCGCCGGAGATATCCTGTGTATGGGCGACATAATAGGTTATGCCGCCTCCCGCCACGAGCAGGCAGAGCGTGATGATAAGGGCAATCCAGGTATTGCGCGTCAATATCCTGCCGTTGACTCCGGGTTGCCCCTTGCCTTCCAGTGACATATCCACTGAAATATCGAGGGTATAGAGAGCAACCGATCCTATGAGGGCGATGCACCCTGTCATCTCGAGTTCTTCTTCAATCAATGCCTCTACCATATACCACCCGGAGCCACCGTATTTGAACAGTTCTCTCGTTCCTTCCAGTAACAGTGCCGTGAGCCAGAGCGCCAGACCGCCAAAGGCGAAGTAGCGTGCCCTGCGGCTGACCCTAAACCGGCTGGAGAAGAAGACGATGAGGCAGATAAAGGCCGCAACAATGAAGGGCGCAAAGAGGATCTGCCACTGGGTAAGGTATTTCCATGACGGTCCCATGGCGTCTGAAAACAGGCGGACCTCCTTCCAGAGGATATTTTCATGAAGGATGGTGATTTCATCGAGGGACAGATACAACCCGAAGAGTGCCACGCCGCACCACAGCCAGGGGAGGCGAAATCGACGATGGCCTTCTCTCCGTTGCATGTGTTCCCCGTAAAAGGCCACCAGGGAGACGGCACCGAAGATGCAGAAGAGCGTTCCCGAAAACCACGAGGGTATATTCCGTTCCTTATCGAGATTGAACCAGTAGCGGCCCTGGTGGGAGATGTCGTGCAAGAGATAGTGCAGGATACCCAGTATGAGGGCGATGACAACGAATGCCAGGAGAAACCGGTAGATGTCTCTTTCGATACGGTGGTATAGCGTGCTGTGCTGCGTCATCGGTTATCTCTCTCCGGAAGGGCGCTGATATATACAACACCGTCGGCAGCCTCTGAAAACCATTTGATCACTTTCGGGTCGTGACCGGGCAGGATATAAAAGGGCGACGCGGACCTTCGCTGCATTTCTTTTATAC
>Ga0272441_10002959_pt1 | contig 33441 bp, 31 predicted proteins | sample SSMProp6N_FD_193582 | JGI IMG/M metagenome (GOLD analysis project Ga0272441, IMG submission 193582) | Marine sediment archaeal communities from Little Sippewissett salt marsh, Falmouth, MA, United States - SSM-Prop-6N | ecosystem: Environmental > Aquatic > Marine > Wetlands > Sediment ... | reverse complement strand
TAGTACGCACGCGCCTGAGCAACGCATTCACGCGGGCAATGAACTCCATGGGAATGGAAGATGCGAGAATCCAGTCATCGGCGCCGGTTTCAAGGGCCCTCACCTTCGCCGTCACGTCTTCTTCTTCACCCACAACTACGAGAGGCACATCGCTGCAGGCACGGACCTGGGAGATGAAATCGCAGCAGGAGGCGACGCTGTGGTCAAGATTGACGAGCATCAGAGCGGGCTCTTCCCTTCTCAGGGCAGAGAGCGCGGCTTGCGATTCGGGGACATGAACCAGATTCAGCTCGTGCCAGCGGACATGTAGGATGACTCGCAGGGTCTCTGCGAGCTCCCCCGTCCCTCCGACCACGAGCGCCTTCATCACAACCTTCCCACTGCCTCACGGAAAGCACACCGGGTGTGCCAAGCCTGTCGGGGGAAGCCACCACACACCCGCCTCCCGAGGCAAAGGACAATAGTCCTGCTACCATTTTACCGCGACGCTTTCTTCTGTCAACCACGTACACATCACATTTCCCACAATTTCGCGCTTGCGTGTGCAAGGATTCCGCGAATCACGAACGACGTGCTCAGAACACAGGGCAAGGGCTTCTCAACCAGAAGCTCCCACGAAGCCAACCGTTGGGGACCCCTCCCTACCCCGGAGAGTACTCGTACCTGGTGCCGTTCTTGATTACCAGGAAGAGATGTCTGTTGCCATCTTGCACATAGAGCAGTGGTTCCGCAGAATCCCGCGCGATTCGCGCGAGAGTCTCCACAGAGTCCATCCGCACAACCGACGCGCCCTCGGGCACAGGAGGAACCTCGCATGCAATCGCGACCAACTGCCTGTGTTGGCTGAGAGCCGACTGCACTGCCTTTTCGACTCCGCCTGTTCGGCTGGATGCACCCGCGTGCCAGAGCCAGACCGAAAAGCCGGCTCCGGCGAGACCGATAGCCCCCGTCACAACCCACGGCCAGGGAATCGGAGTCGTCCCAACGTCTGACGGGATTGAGGCTTCCCCAACCACACCCTCCTGGGAGGCAGCTCTCTCTCCTCCGAATGTCAGTGTGTTGCCCATCAGCTTCCCTTCGAGAACCTGGCTGAACTGCTCGTCCATGCTCCCGAGAGCGCAATCAGCGGTAGTATGGACATCCGCCACCAGATTCACTGCATAGTCGTTGGATACCACACCGGTCTCTCTCTCGATTTCCTCCACTTGCTCGATGTATCCCCTGACCTCCAGCGGAAAAGAGACAACGAAGTCCTCGGCATACACGTTCTTGGTGACAACGTCGAAGCGTTTCTGCCATAGGTCCGCGTTCTTCACAACGACGGCGACGTCAACAACGTGGCGCCTGTTCTCAAGGGCCGTATCAGATTCAAGCGCGAACCTGTACTGTCCCTCGACTGACTCTACCAGGTACGGAAACAGGACGCCGTCCGGGCCGACGGTGGTTGCCGGCACAGAGGGCACATACTCGTCGGACTCGGCGACAGGGAGAGGCTCCGTCCTGAGCACCTGCTCGCTGTACAGGTCGTTATACTCCAGCCACGCCTCATAGTCGAACCTGCCATGGTGCGAATACGTCATGTCACCGACAGCCCCTTCGGAAAGTGAATCGAGTTCACCGCTCAGCTCGATCGTCTTCTCCTGCATCTCTCCCACCAACGTGTGCACATACTCTTCCTCTATCCAATCGCCCCCGGTCGTCATGGCGATGATGGAGACAGTTGCCACGATTTCGATGTCCAGCTCTCGAGCCTCGATGCCTATGTCCTTGCCTATCTCCTCGGCCTCCCACTCCATGTGGTCTATGTCAAGCGGACAGTGAACCTGAAAACCGGTCGCGCTGTGCGACTCCATGCACCGCTCGGACTCGATTCTCCAGAGACCAGCATTCGCCAGGTACACACTGAACGTCACTGCGGAATCGATGTATGCGAGCGGCTCGCTGCACTCAAACGATGTCGTGTAATAGAAGTCCAGATCATCGGTAATATCCCTGAAGAAGACGTGTTTCTGCTCGCTGCTTGTCTCTGCCTCTTCCTCGATTTCCCCGCCTATCGGCTCGGTTTCAGGCTTGTCCCCGTAGAGAGTGCTCGGAAGAAGCGTCGCGACATAGTCGAATTCCCCGGTCTGCACGTAGTTGACGGAAGGAGGAGGCTCGATGTCACTCGCGGCGTGCTGCGATCTCCACAAACCCACACCCGAGACAAACAGCAGCACAACCGACGTCACCAGCACTGCGACCGTTGCCCGAACGGGAAGTCTCTCTACGAGCATTCGCGCGCGTCTTCCATTCATGATTGCCCCCTCTTTTCCCTGTTGCACTCACATACTGCGCAGTGCGATGGTAAGCCAGCCTGCATCGGGTATCACAGCTATCACTTTCCCGCGAAGCTGCGAAGGAACCACCGGCGAAAGGTCCTCCGCAGGATTGGCGTCGCCTCGGGTGATGAATCCCTCTTCGAGTTCGTCCCCTGCGTGGCCAACCACGCGGTGAATCACGTTTCCATTGTCCGTGTGGAAGTCTATGACGTCGCCAACTACCACTCCGCTGGCCTCCGTCTTCAGACTAATGACGAGGTCTCCGTATTCCATGGTCGGGCTCATGCTTCCACCTGCCACGACTGTTGGATATACGGGCATGAGCCCGAGCGTGAACCAGATGAGGACCACTACTCCAATGGCTGCTGCTATCCACGAGTGGAGGTCGGAGCGTTCCCGCGCACTGCTCACTCTACCGGCACCCCTGACCTGCCCCGCGGACATCGAGTGGACCACCATCAGCCCGAAGACCGGCACGATTGTGCCAATCAGCGACTTCAATCCCCAGGTCAGGTCCGGCAACACGGGGCTTAGCCACACGAATCCGGCAAGAATCGCTCTGTAGGCAATCGCGGGAAGCGGGCCTCCCAGGTAGACGATGAAAGACGCAAGCAGGTGCTCGGAAAGCAGAGGAATCCAATCGCCGCCGAGCAGTCCCACGGCTTCCTGCTGCGTACTTGCGCCGGCCATCCCCAGCAGGGGAAGACTGGCTGCCGCGAACCCCAGCGCCGCCAGGATAACGCCAACTGCGGGGCTATGGACTTCGAAGGCATTGATCAGGAACGCGCGAGCATGCTCGACAACGACGATCGCCAGGCCGACCACCGCAACATTCAAGAGTAACGTGAACGGCCCCGGTCCATAAGGACTTCTTCCGAACCCCGCGAACAGCCCGCCTATGGCGAGGGCAAGGACATGAAAGACCCCTATCGCGACTGCCGCTTTGAGCAATTCATGCTGCAAGCGCGACGTGCCAGCAGGCAAAGGTGAGGTTTCGCTCAGCAGCAACGCTGTGAACGCGCCAAGAAGCACCAGAACGAGGACTTGCTGAGGCACGCCAATCAGTCTGGCTGCTTCAGGTGCTTCGTTGGTGATGAAGAACAGACATCCCAGGGCCGCAAGCGAGAGTATCAGTCCCCTGGAGCTACTCATGCGTGCGTCTCTGACAAGCGTGTAGACGGAAGCTTCCGTCGCGCGGTCCGGGTCGACGGACGTCGAACTACTCGTCGCCCGGCAAGGAAACGTTCCACTGCATCAAGTCCACAGTGAGAACGAAGGAACCGCTCACACCGGGCACTTCTCCTTCGAGTTCAGGCAGTTCAGCAGGACCAATCACGGAGAGTGTCAACGTGGCCGCCTGTACGTCGCCCACATAGAATACCTGCTCAACCTCCAGGCCATCACACGTCACCAGGACATCATCAAGGCCATCGTCATCAAGATCGATGAACATCGCGCCGGATTCATCGAATTCGACCCCATCGATCGCGAGACTGCTGATCTTCTCCGGTATGGTACCGGTATTTTCGAATGAGAAGAGCACCTCAGAGACATATCCTGCATACCCGTTGGTGAGTACTACAGGGAAAGAACGCCGGTTCTCGGAAACGCTGCCAACTTCGGTGCAGGCGACATCAACTTCAACGCCTTCATCGATTGTGCCGTGAGGGTCACTCGAAAGCGGACTCACAATGGCCCCTCCAAGCGTACCGGTCGAGACCGTGAAGTCGATGGAGACGGAGTCGGTCCAATACGCGTACGTCACGCCGCAGGACGCAAGCGCGACTACCACGAGTATGCTCGCCAACAGCACCTTCCTCATCCGTTTCCTCCAACCGTGCCGCTGGCATCCCGCCAAGAGCGGGATGCCAGCCAGTTTGCTGTAGAATACTCGATTATGTCTATGGCTGGTAGAGGCCGAACTCCATGTCAAAGGTCATCTTGTCACTCATTGCCATGTTGTTCGTCACACCATTCATGCCACCCCACCACCAGTTGGTGGAGTCATCAACGAACTTGACCTGGACGCCGAGCATCAGCTTCTCGCCAGCCGGAATGACGATACCACCATTTGTAAGGTCGGTGTCGAGCGGTATGCAGTAGGTAGCGCTGTAGTCCAGACCTGGAGTGCCCATGTCGCTCCAGATGCTGGTGTCGTTCCAGTCTTTCTTGCCATTGCTCTGGCCGTAGGCATCGTCAATGAAGAACGCCAGGCAGCACTGGTCCCACAGCTCGCCGGACCCAGCGTTGGCATCATAGCCGGACGGATCGATCTCGGACCAGGTGTCGCCGTCTGTCTTCTCGGGCTCTTCAAGGGTTACCTCAAGGCTGCAAGGGTTCATGACCTTCAGGCTGAACACACCGTCAGTTGTGCCGGTGTTCTTGAGCTGGAAAATCTCCGTGCGGCACTCGCCGGGGATCATGTTCTCGAAGCTCAGTGTCTTCACCTCGGGGTCATCATTCCAACCAGAGCCCTTGACCTTCAGGTCCAGGACGCCCGCAGTGGCCTGGTCGCCACTACTTGTCTCGGTGTCGAAGAACTTCGCGCCTGCAGCAGCTACCACAGCCACCAGCGCGAGGCACACCACGAATACCAGACTCGCCTTTCTCATCTTTTCACCTCCAGCACTCCGTGCTCACGTGAGATATGTCCAATCCGGGACATTTGTCATGTAGCATAGGTACTGAAGTCGTTCTCCACATCACCCGAGAAGTGAATCCGCCATCGCCTCGCAGGTGAATACGCGAGTAGCCTCCTGGGTGTTCCTCATGTTGAGTTGTCTCCATAGCCCATCCTCGCCGCATAGCTCACCAGCTCGTACCGACTCTGAAGGCCCAACTTGGCGAGCATGTTTCTCAAGTGTGACTTGATTGTGTTCTCGCTGACGTACAGCTTCTCGGCGATGGCGCGCGTGCCAAGCCCTTGCGCAACAAAGCACAGCACTTCCCGTTCACGCTCGCTGAGGCTGGCGTCTTCAATCTCGTCAGTATCTGCACCTGATTGTGACCGTCTCCCGATTCCTGACACTATCGCGGAAGCAAGGGCAGGAGACACCACTACTCCCCCACGCGCTGCTTGCAGCATGGCGCCAACCAGCTCTTCAAGTTCTGCATCCTTGAGCACATATCCATTTGCCCCAGCGCGCAGCGCGGCGTACAGGTCGTCATCCTTGTCGGAGACTGTCAATATCAGTATCCCGCCGACGAAACCGCCTTCTCGCAGACGTTGCGTCGCCTCAACTCCTCCACAAACAGGCATGTGCAGGTCCATTACGATAGCGTCGGGCACAGTGGTGCCCGCGACCTCAATGGCTGTGTTGCCATCAGCGGCTTCTCCTACGACTTCGACGCGCCCGTCGTTCCGCATAAGACCCACAAGGCCACGCCGGAACAGCGAATGGTCGTCGACAAAGATGGCCCTGCAGGGGCTGGCTGCCACTAGGATTCCTCCTTCGGAACTCGAACGACTACACGGGTGCCACTTCCCGGCGCGCTCAGCAGCTTCACGGAGCCCCCAAGCGATTCGACCCGTTCCTTCATTACCTGAAGGCCCACATGATGCCCGTCCGATTCAGAACTGACCTGGCCGGGCACAAAGCCGCAGCCGTCGTCGCAGACGGTAATGGTTGTCCAACGGCCGACAGTCTCAAAGTCTATTCTCAGTTCATTGGCACCGGCATGCTTGGCGACATTAGCGACGGCCTCCTGCACAACGCGGAGTATCTGGAGCTCCGCCATCTCAGAGAAATGGGTCTGGCCGTCTGACATCCGGAACTCCGTTCGGATGCCGGTACGATGTCCAAACTCATGCACGTGCTCCGCCAGGGCAGGAATCAGTCCGATTCGGGACAGTCTGTCTCCTCGCAAGGCGTCAATCGACTCACGGGTACTGCTGTACGCCGCGTCGATACCGTGACCGAGGTCTTCCAGGACAGCGAATGCAGCCGCCCGATCCCCTTCTTGAAGCACCTGTCTTGCCATCCGGTTCTGGAGCCTGAGATACCCGAGCTGCTGTGCGAGGCTGTCGTGCATCTCGCTGGCGAGCCTTCTTCGCTCATCGCGCGTGGCACTCTCAGTGAGGAACTTCGACGTGTTCGTGTTGACGACGAACGGCAGCGAGGCGCCAAGCAGACACACCATGCCGTAGAGGGCAACCAGCCCTCCCGACCCAAGGAGGCTCCCGTCATACACCGTCCCGAGACCAAGCGTTGGGAACGTCTCCGCTATCGCCACCGAGACAATCAGTGCGGCAGCCGCGCTCACCGCAGCTCTCCGGTGACTGAACAGGCCCAACGTGAGCACGGGATTCAGCGAATAGAGAAGGAAGGGACTTCCCAGACCTCCAGTCGTGATGACGAGGACTACGCACAAAACGGCATCCACCCCTAGTACGATCCACGTCAGACCGTCATTCCGGTGCCATCGAAATGGCACGAAGAGCTTGACCACCGTATAGCATCCAACCACGACCAGCACCAGATGTGCGAGCAAGCCGGATACTGCAAGCAGAGGAGAGGAGAGCATCTGGACAAGCGCGAACGCGAATGTGGCTGCACGAAACAAGCCGAGGAAGGCGTTTTGATGGCGGTCTCTACCCGATGCGAATGAAACCCCTGCGCGTACGGCAGCACGGGAAATGATGCGTCGCACTCTCAAACCAAGGGCGCAACGAATCTTCTCTGTTATGGCCCGTATGCGTCGAAACATCCCCACAACCTCACAGAGGGACGGGGTCCCAGCTTCGCCCGTGCCACAAGCAGGAGACTTCAGACAAACTGGCACGGGGCAGACACAGACATCGTCCGTCCGGCATGTCTCGCACCGCCGCAGTCGCGCAGTCGCGGCAGATGAGAATGACTGTACGGGAGACAAGGCCTTTCGGTCTGGGAGCGGCCCTTTGGTACCATGACCATTCTACTAGGCGAAATGCCAGTGTCAACCTCCAGAACCTACCATGAGCCACAAAGCTGCAGTTTTTTCAGTGGCCTACCCTCACATATGACCATGGTCAGCTATGCACGTGACCTATTGGTGATAGACACGCATAGCCCAAGTAGCTAGAGTGAGGTGCGTATAGGAGAAGTCAGCTTGGCACGCATGTCCAGAACACACGCACAGTCACAGCTACTTACGACCGCGCAGGCGGCCGCGGTGCTTGGCGTGCACCCCAACACCATCCGCAACTGGTCGGATGCAGGCATGATCCCTACATACCGCATCGGACCTCGCAGGGACCGGCGCTTCAAGAGAGACGACCTGAACCATTTTCTCAGTGAGAATAACGGCCACGCTGACGACTCCATCGGGGTCGCCTAACGGCCTCCCCTACCAGATTTCTTTCCTCTCCCATCCGTCTTGAACGTACACGCCGCTGGGGTTTGCTTGACGACTCGGCTATACTTGATAGTTGCGGAGCAGCCGCCGGACCCATCGTTCAGAAACGTACGAACCGGCATTCCGCGTTTTCCTGGCGCAAAGCCACAGGAGGGCCAGCGGATGAGGTCAAGTCTCATCGGGAAGATCGAGAAAGCTCGAAGATACGCTCAAGAACCCGGCCGCGTCACTCTCAACAACCTGGCGGCCGATTTTCATGGAGAGAACGCAGACCACAAAGTCAGCTATATTGACGGCAAGTGGAGCTGCACGTGTGATTTCTTCGGGCAGTGGGAGACCTGCAGCCACGTAATGGCCTTGCAGGAGATGTTCCGCGCCGAGCTTCCCAAGGAAGCCCTCACGGATATCGCCGAGGACTAGTCACTACCAGTCCTGCGTCCCTTCGGGGTCGGTCTACCGGCCCCCAACACGGTGCGTTTGCACCCTATCATCCCTATCCCACGAACGCAGCACATCGCCAACCATGTAGAGCGACCCCGCGACACACACCATACCTTCTCCTCCCACCATCGACCTTGCCATCTCGACTGCCCGCAGTGGCGTCTCTTCGCAGACAGCGTGCAGTCCCAGCCCGCTGATGCGCTCTGCGATGTCCGCAGGAGTGGCGGCCCGGGGCTGTGACGATTGCGTCAGCACAAGGCGCGGAGCGAGCTGTCCCAACTCGGCCACGGCCCCTCGAATATCCTTGTCGGACGAGAAGCCAAGGACAAAAGCAAGCGGCCTACGCGCTCCAACCATCCGGAGGCTCTCGACAAGGCGTCGCATGGACGCCGGATTGTGCGCACCGTCAAGTATCAGCAGCGGCTGTTCAGCAACCACCTGGAACCGGCCCGGCCACCTGACCCGCGAGAAACCTGCGGCAACGCAGGATTCGCTCAATACAACGCCCCGGGTGCCGAGCGCCTCGACCGCCGCAACAGCCGTAGCCGCATTCTCGGCCTGGAAGCTCCCGAGCAACGGGACTTGCACGACTCTGTCGCCTGAGACTCCCGCAACGCGAACGGACTGACCCGCAGGGTCTGAGTTCTCAACCTGCCACCCGACGTCGCGTCCGACTCTGACAAGCGATACGTGGCGCTCCTTGCAGACTCCTTCGATGACGGTCATCGCGCCGGCTGGCTGCGGCGCGCAGACAACCGTTGCCCCGTGCTTGATGATGCCGGCCTTCTCAAACGCGATCTTCTCTACCGTGTCCCCAAGGACCGCAGTGTGCTCAAGGCTAAGAGGAGTGATGACACACACGTCCGGCTTCACCACGTTGGTGGCATCGAGTCGGCCGCCGAGTCCGACTTCGACGACCTGGGCGTCCACCCGTCGTGCGCGAAAGTGCAGGAAGGCCAATATCGTGAGTATCTCGAAGTAGGTAAGGCGACGGTGGCCATCCCTGGAGAGGGAGGCTTCAAGGTGAGACCGCACTGCCTCAAGGGCGGATTCAAGTTCTTCGGGAGTTGCAGGCTCGCCGTCTACCACGACGCGCTCGCCAAGGTGCAGCAGATGGGGAGATGTGTACAAACCTGTACGGTAGCCGCACGCGCACAGCGCCGACGCCACCATTGCTGAGACACTGCCCTTCCCTTTACTACCGGCCACATGCACCGTCAGCGGCCCCTTGTGAGGGTCCCCAAGGTCGTACAGTACCGCCTCAACGTGGTCCAGCGTGTAGCCCGCCGTGACAAACCCGAAGCCCGGCAGGACTTCGTAGTTCACGAAGTCGTCCAGGTACCTCTCCACCCTGGAAAAGTCGTACATGGCTGCGTCCGATTGTACCACCGACCACCGGCAATCCTTGCAACGTAGGAGAGCGCACCCTACAATACGACAACCTACTCAACCGGAGGAACCAACCGTGGCACAACAAGTGTTCTACGAAGATGTGGCCGAGGGCCAGGAGATACCGTCTCTCACCAAGCACTGCACGCGCCGACAGCTCGTTATGTGGGCCGGCGGGTCCGGAGACTACTACGAGATTCACTACGACACGGAGTTCGCGAGAGGGAACAAGCTGGACGACGTGATTGTCCACGGTCGCCTGAAGGCCTCGTTTCTGGGGCAACTGCTCACGGACTGGATAGGCCCGGATGGGACGGTCAAGAAGATGGGGTGCAGGTACAAGGGCACCGACCCCGTCAACGAGGACATGCTCATACGGGGCAAGGTCACTGCGAAGAAAGGCAACGGCCTCGTAGACCTGGACATATGGACCGAGCGACCGGATGGCACGGTGACGACACAGGGGACCGCTACGGTCGAACTGTCTTCACGCGCATCGTGACCACGAACAACACAGGACACAACAGGAGGACTGAGCTGTGAGCGAGAAGCTACTCACTCTTGAAGATATGCAAGCATACGTCGGCGTTTCGGCGCCACCCCATGTCTTTCGACTGGAACATGAAGTCGTTCGACGGTACGTTGACGCCGTGCAGGACGCCAATCCGCTGTGGATGGACGAGCAGTTCGCGAAGAACACACGTCATGGCGGCACCATCGTTCCACCCCACATCTTCACTACCCTGATGTCAATCACCCGGTGCAGTTCCGAGTCAGGCGTTGTCCCGGTTCCGGTGCCCAACGTGCCACTTCCTCGCGTCAACGTGCTGGAAGGCGAAGAGACGTGGGAATACTTCGCACCCGCACGGATAGGTGACGTCATCACATCAACGTGCACGTTGACAGACGTAAAGGTCCGCGAAGGCCGCCTCGGAGAGATGTTCATCATGGTGTGCGAGGGCGAAAGTGTGAACCAGCGCGGCGAACTCGTGTGTCGGAGCATCAACACGATAGTCAACTACTAGCCCAACAGGAGACCGGGAATGGGATTCAGGAGCAAGCTGCAAGAGTCCATTGAGCGGAACAACAGCCTGCTGTGCGTTGGGCTGGACCCCGACCCGGCTCGTCTGCCCGCCGGAATGACGATTGCCGAGTTCAATCGGGAGATTGTCGACGCTACGAGGGACCTCGTGTGCGCCTACAAACCTAACCTTGCGTTCTACGAAGCCGAGGGCGGCGATGGCCTGAAAGCCCTCGAGGACACGCTTTCCCACATACCCGCAGGTATTCCCGTCATCGGCGACGCCAAGAGAGGCGACATCGGCAACACCGCACGCATGTACGCGCGCTCGATGTTCGACGGGTTCGGGTTCGACGCGGCTACGGTGAACCCGTACCTGGGGCTTGACTCGGTTGAGCCCTTCACCAACTACAAGGACCGCCAGACTTTCCTGCTCTGTCGAACCTCCAATCGCAGCGCCACCGATTTCCAGGACCTTCAGTGCGACGGCAGGCCCATCTACGAGCACGTTGCGCTCAAGGCCCTCGAATGGAACACGAACGGCAACATCGGCCTCGTGGTGGGAGCAACATACCCTGAGGAATTGGAGCACATCCGCCACTTGTGCCCCTCGATGTGTTTCCTCGTGCCGGGGGTAGGCAGCCAGGGCGGAGACCTCGAACAGGTCGTGACCAAAGGAACCGACAGCAACTGTGCAGGCGCCATCATCAACGTCTCGCGGGCTGTCCTCTACGCTTCTTCAGGCGCTGACTTCGCACAGGCCGCGAGAGCTGCGGCATCCTCTTTGCGCGACGATATCAACCGTCATCGGAGGCCCCCTCTGTAGCATGACCGGTTCCAGGGAGCAGGATGTTGACGGCATTCAGGCAGGAGACATCGTCGCGCTCCGCAAGAAACATCCGTGTGGCAGCATCAATTGGGAGATAACCCGTGTCGGTGCCGATATCGGTCTCAAGTGCTTGGGCTGCAACCGCGTAGTCATTCTGCCCCGGCATGAGTTCCGCAGGCGTATGCACCACCTTGTTCGTCGCGCCGAAGCCCCCCCGGACTGACATCATCTCGTGTTGCAGGCACCACCTGCTGCCCATACAATCACCGCGTGTTTCGCTGCATCTTCCACGTTGACCTTGATGCCTTCTACGTTTCGGTTGAAGTTCTCCACGACCCGTCACTGAAGGGCAAGCCCGTCATTGTGGGCGGCCACCCGGACTCGAGGGGAGTGGTCGCCGCAGCCTCGTATGAGATCAGGAAGTATGGGGTTCACTCGGCCATGCCCCTGTCCCAGGCCAGGCGCCTCTGTCCTCAAGCAGTCTTCGTCCCCGTGCATTTCAGCCGCTACATCGAAGCATCACGAGCGTTCATGTCGCTCCTGGAGTCCATTTCGCCAGTCATAGAGCCCATGGGATTCGACGAGGCCTTCCTGGATGTGAGCGGGCTGGTAGAAGACTTCGACGCGGCCAATGCTCTCGCCTCGTACATCAAGAAGAGGGTGCACGACGAGCTCGGCCTCATCGCATCCGTCGGAGTGGCTCCAAGCAAGATAGTGGCAAAAGTTGCCTCCGACCACGACAAGCCGGACGGGCTGGTGGTGGTCAGGCCGGGAGAAGAGGCGAACTTCCTTGCTCCTCTGGCCATCGAGAAGCTGCCAGGAATCGGCAAGAAGACCGGCGAGTCGCTGCATAACATAGGCATCGAGACGCTCGGTCAGCTCGCGGCACTGCCTGACGATGTCCTGCGCGGTTCATTCGGCCGCTACGGAGAGGTCCTGCGCCGGCATGCTCGCGGCATCGACAAAAGCCGAGTGGAAGCACGCGGAGAGCCAAAATCGATGAGCAGGGAAACCACCTTCGAAACGGACACTCGCGACACGGAGTTCCTGCGTCTGGCGCTGCGCTCGATGAGCGAGCACCTTTCACGGGACCTCGCAAAGCACATGAAGCAGGCCTCAACCGTCACGGTCAAGCTCCGCTGGGAGGATTTCCAGACGGTGAACCGACAGGAGTCTCTCAGGACCCGGACCAGCAGCACACGAGAACTCTACGAGGCCGCCAATCGACTCCTGGTTCACCTGGTATCGAGCAGCAACAAGCGTGTGCGCCTCATCGGACTGAAGGTCTCTAACCTCTCCGGCCCGGAGAGGCAGTTAGACATGTTCTCTCCCGAGACCGCACGAGTGCAGGGGCTGGACAGGGCCATATCGGAGATACGGGGCAAGTACGGCGACACAGCAATACGCCACCTTCCAAGACCGAGGAAAGGCCGTACGTCGCTAGATAGGGGTTGACACGCCCGTTCGTGTCCCTTTACTATACATTCTGATTCGCTATGAATAGCCCGGCAAGAATAGTCTCCCTCATCCTTAGCATCCTCATTATTGTGCGCACCGAGCGTGCGACTGGGAGGCCGTCGGTCTAGCTAAGCTGTAGTAACAAGAACAGGCAGAGGGGCCCTCCCAGTCAGGAGGGCCCCTCTTGTTTTATCCGGAACACAAACGTTGGAAGTGGAGTCTAGAAAGGAGCAGATCATGAAGACGGGTGCACAGGTCCTCTGCGAAAGCCTCATAAGCGAAGGCGTGGAAGTGATCTTCGGCATTTCGGGTGGCACAGTCATCCCGCTGTACGATGCTTTCTCGGAGTACCCCCAGATTCGCCGTGTGCTTGTGCGCCATGAACAGGCTGCGGCACATGCGGCAGCCGGCTATGCAAGGGTCAAGGGAAAGGCTGGCGTCTGTGTCGGAACTTCCGGCCCCGGTGCCACCAACCTCGTGACAGGCATAGCCGACGCCTACATGGACTCAACTCCCATGGTTGTCATCACCGGCCAGGTTGCATGCTCCTTCATCGGCAAGGATGCCTTCCAGGAATGTGACATCACCGGACTCAGCATCCCCATCACGAAGCACAACTACCTCGTGCGAAACGCGGACGACGTCGCCCGCACGATCAAGGAAGCCTTCCATGTGGCACAGACCGGCAGACCCGGTCCGGTGCTCGTGGACATACCAAAGGACGTTCAAACAGCTTTGACCGATGTCTCCTCCGCGGAGACGATGGACCTGCCTGGCTACAAGCCAAGGTTCGAGGCCGATCCGGCGCACGTTGCGAGTGTGGCGGAACTGCTCAACAGGGCGGAGCGGCCCCTAGTGCTCGCAGGAAGGGGGGTGAATATCTCCCAGGCGCAAGAGGAGCTGAAGGAACTGGTAGAAACGATGCAGGCGCCCGTAGTACATACGATGCTCGGGCTTGGCGCGTTCCCTCCGCAGCACCATCTCGACCTGGGAATGCTCGGCATGCACGGCACAGGCTACGCGAACAGGGCCGTACAGAATGCCGACCTCGTTTTCGCCCTCGGCACCAGGTTCGGTGACCGCGCGACTATGCGAACGAACGATTTCGCGCAGAACGCCGTCGTCGTTCACGTGGACATCGACCCCTCGGAAATCGGCAAGAACGTGGCCCCGTTTGCCTCGGTGGTTGGTGATGTCAAGTCTGTGCTTCGACACCTCACCCCGCTGGTGAAGCCCGTTGACCGGTCCGCGTGGGTTTCACAGGTCAGCCGGTGGCGGAATGACTACCCGCTCACTTGCCACAAGCCGACCAAGAGACTCTCAGCGAGAGAGGTCATCCGCAAGGTCTGCCGGAACGCAGACGCGGAGACGATTGTCGTTACCGGCGTTGGACAGCACCAGATGTTCACCGCGCAGGAGTACTGCTCGCCCAGGCTGAACGGTTTCATCTCCTCCGGGGGACACGGAACGATGGGCTTCGAACTGCCCGCTGCCCTTGGCGCGCAGGTTGCCTACCCCGACGAGGCGGTCTGGGTTGTTGCCGGCGACGGCGGCTTCCAGATGACCATGCAGGAACTCTCGACAATCGTTCAGGAGGGACTGCCGGTCAAAATCGCCGTCATCAGCAACGGATACCTCGGCATGGTCCGGCAGTGGCAGGAGATGTTCTGCAACCGCAACTATGTCGACGTCACCCTGCACAAGCCTGACTTCGTCAAACTCGCCGACGCGTACGGCATCCCTGCGATGCGCGTCGACAAGGAGGAAGACGTTTCCAGGGCGATCGAGGCCGCAAAGGCACATCCCGGCGCGTTCCTTATCGAGTTCACGGTCGAACCCGAGGAGAACGTCTTCCCGATGTGCGCGGCCGGCACCAGCCTCAACGACCTCATCGAAGCGCCGCAAGCGGCAGTAGTGTAGTAGGAGAAGAGATGTCTGTAGAGAAACTGCACACACTAATTTCGCTGGTACAGGACGAACCGGGTGTCCTGACCAGAGTAGCCGGCCTCTTCAGGCGTCGCGGCTTCAACATCGAGAGCCTTTCTGTTGGACACTGTGAACAGCCGGGGCTGTCCCGAATGACCATCGTGGTCAAGGGAGATGATGCCTCGGTTGACCAGGTAACAAAACAACTTGATAAACTCATCAACGTAGTCAACGTCACAGACATCACGCGCGAGAACATGGTCGCGCGTGAACTTGCCTTGTTCAAGGTGAGTGCGACTCCTGACAACCGCAGTGAACTGATGCAGCTTTGCGACATCTTTCGCTCGAAGATTGTCGACGTTGCTCACGACTCACTCATCGTCGAGGTCACCGGAGGCGGAGAGAAGATAGACGCGCTGTTCAATCTTCTTGAGCCTTTCGGCGTCACCGAGATGGCACGCACGGGAATCACCGCACTCACGCGAGGCGGTAAATCAAGTACGGATTCTGAAGACTGAGGAGGATTTCCAAGATGGCCAAGGTTTATTACGACAAAGATGCGGACCTTTCCCTTCTTAAAGGCAAGCTTATCGCCATAGTCGGCTACGGCAGCCAGGGACATGCACATGCCCAGAACCTGCGCGACAGCGGTTTCGACGTTATCGTCGCCAGCAGACCGGGCGGAACCGGTTGGAAGGCCGCCGAAGCTGACGGCTTCAAGGTCATGAGTGTTGCGGACGCCACGCAGGCGGCCGACATCATCACCCTGCTTGCTCCTGACAACCAGCATGCTCAGATCTACAACGAGTCGATCGCGCCCAACCTGTCCGAGGGCAAGACGCTCATGTTTGCACACGGCTTCAACGTGCACTTCTTCCAGGTTGTGCCGCCGGCCAACGTCGACGTGAGCATGGTTGCACCGAAGTGCCCCGGCCACATGCTGCGAGCCATCTACAAGGAGAACGCCGGTCCTCCGGCAATCCTCGCCGTCCACCAGGATGTGAGCGGACAGGCAAAGGCAGTGGCTCTGGCCTACGCAAGCGGCCTCGGCTGTGCCCGTGCCGGCGTCATCGAGACGACCTTCTCGGAGGAGACCGAGACCGACCTGTTCGGAGAGCAGACAGTACTGTGCGGCGGCGTGACCGCCCTCATCAAGGCAGGCTTTGACACCCTGGTTGAGGCCGGCTACCAGCCCGAGATTGCGTACTTCGAGTGCCTGAACGAGCTCAAGCTCATCGTCGACCTCATCTACCAGGGCGGCATGAAGTACATGCGCTACTCCGTAAGCGACGTAGCAGAGTTCGGCGACTACACCCGCGGACCTCGCATCGTCGACGAGAACGTCAAGGAAGAGATGCGCCAGGTCCTGAAGGAGATCCAGGACGGTACGTTCGCACTCGAGTGGGTGCTGGAGAACCAGGCAGGTCGCCCGCACTACAACTCAATGAAACGAAATGAGGAGCAGGAACTCATCGAAGTTGTCGGTGAGGAACTGCGAAAAATGATGCCATGGACGAAGAAGTAGACATTACTAAACAGACGGACGACCACGTGTCGTCCAGTTCAAAGGGAGATTCGATGAGCGATAGTGTGATTATCTTCGATACGACGCTGAGAGACGGCGAGCAGGCGGCAGGCACGGGCCTTACGCCCCAGGAGAAGCTTACAATCGCCCGCCAGCTCGACAAACTTGGCGTCGATGTTATCGAAGCCGGTTTCCCTATCAGCTCACCGGGCGACTTCGAGGCGGTACAGCTTGTCGCCAAGGAATTGAGGCGCCCCATCGTCTGCGGTCTGGCCCACTGCCGCCCCGCAGCAATCGACAGGGCATGGGAGGCGCTGCAGGGCGCCGCTCATCCTCGAATCCACATCTTCCTCTCCGCCTCGGACGTACAGCTTGCCCACATGCTCAAGAAGAGCCGCGAGGAGGCTCTGGAACTTGCGCGGGAGATGACCGCCAGGGCCAAGAGCTACACGGATGACGTGGAGTTCTCTCCTATGGATGCGACCCGCGCAGACCCGACCTTCCTGCACCAACTGCTCGAGGCCGTCATCGATGCCGGGGCAACCACCGTGAACATCGCCGACACCGTCGGCTACAGCACCGTTAACGAGTTTGGCGACCTCATCAAGGGCATCATGGACAACGTGCCGAACATCGGCAAGGCATGCGTCAGCGTGCACTGCCACGATGACCTGGGCATGGCCGTGGCCAACAGTCTCGAGGCCGTCAGGCTCGGCGCCCGGCAGATTGAGTGCACGGTCAACGGCATCGGCGAGCGAGCCGGCAACGCTGCACTGGAAGAGGTCGCAATGGCCCTCAAGACGCGTGAGGACATCTTCCACCTGACCACCAACCTCGACACGACACAGATCTACAAGTCGAGCCGTGTCGTGAGTGACCTCACCGGTTTCCCTGTTCAAGCTAACAAGGCAATCGTTGGAGGCAACGCCTTCCGACACCAGTCCGGCATACATCAGGACGGCATGGTGAAAGAAGCCACCACGTACGAAATCATGGATCCGCGTACCGTGGGCATCTCCGCCAGCAGCCTTGTTCTGGGCAAGCTGAGCGGCAAGCACGCCTTCCGCGAGCGGCTCGGTGAACTGGGCTTCACGCTCGGCGATGAGGCTCTCAACCACGCGTTCCGCTCCTACAAAGAACTCGCCGACAAGAAGCGAGAGATTTCCGACCGCGACCTCGAGTCTCTCGTGAGCGAAGAACTGCGCCAGGAGACCGTCGTCTACAAGCTGGCACACGTTGAGGTGTCCTGTGGCGAGCCGAGCCTGCACTCTGCGGCCGTCAGTCTGGTCAGCCCGACCGGCGAGACGCTCTCCGACGCAGCCATCGGCACCGGCCCTGTCGACGCGGTCTACAAGTGCATCAACCGCATCGTCGGCATACCCAACACGCTCGTCGAGTTCAACATCAACGCGAACTCTGAGGGCTTCGACGCCATCGGAGAAGTGCTGATTCGCATCGAGAGCGATGCAGGACTGCACACCGGTCGCGGCGCGTCCACCGACATCGTCGTGGCTGCTGCCAAGGCGTACATGAACGCACTCAACCGTCTCATTCTCTCCAAGCAGGCCAGGGGAGAGATGCAACTGCCCGAGCCCAAAGACAAGAAGAAGGGCATTCAGGGGGCAGCCTGATGGCTACCGTTTCAGAGAAGATTATTGCGGCACACGCCGGGCGAGACTCAGTCTCGCCCGGCGACTTTGCCAACGTAGCCTGTGACATCGTCATGGCCAACGACATCACGGGCCCTCTCTCCATCAAGGAGTTCAACAAGCTTGGCGTGGACCGTGTGTTCGATCCAAAGAAGGTCGTCATGGTCCCCGACCATTTCATCCCTGCCAAGGACATCAATTCAGCCATCCAGGCGAAGGCGATCCGCGAGTTCTCACGAGAGCAGGGCTGCGTCTACTACGAGACCGGCAGAGCCGGCATCGAGCACGTTCTGCTGCCTCAAGAGGGACTCGTCGGTCCCGGCCAGGTGGTTATCGGAGCCGACTCGCACACGTGCACATATGGCGCACTGGGCGCCTTCGCCACCGGCATGGGCTCCACAGACATCGCTATCGCCATGGCGACCGGCGACATCTGGATGAAAGTTCCGCACACCATCAAGTTCGTCTTTAACGGGAAACTGCAGCCGTGGGTAGGCGGCAAGGACATCATTCTTCACATCATCGGGGACATCGGCATCGACGGCGCTCTGTACGCCGCCATGGAGTTCCACGGCGACGCTATTCACGCGTTGGAGATGGACGGGCGTTTTACAATTGCCAACATGGCGATTGAAGCTGGCGCCAAGACAGGACTGTTCCCCGTGGACGAGAAGACAGAGGCCTACCTCTCTGCCCATCCATCAAAGTGGGGCTGCAGCTACAAGTCGTACGAGACTGATTCGGATTCGGACTACTCGCGAATCATCGAGTATGATGCCGCCAGCATCGAGCCCACCGTCGCCTTCCCGCATCTGCCCTCCAACACGAAGAAGGTCAGTGAGGCAGGGGACGTGTCCATCGACCAGGTGGTCATCGGAAGCTGCACGAACGGTAGGATGAGCGACCTGCAGGTTGCTGCGTCACTGCTCAAGGACCGTAAGGTTCATCCGAACGTTCGATGCATCGTTATTCCCGGCAGCCAGAAGGTCTACAGCGACGCACTCGACGAGGGCCTCCTCAAGACGTTCATGGATGCCGGCGCCGTGGTCAGTACCCCCACTTGTGGGCCCTGTCTTGGCGGCTACATGGGAATCCTTGCGCCAGGAGAGCGATGCGTCTCGACGACGAACAGGAACTTCGTCGGACGTATGGGGAGCCCGCAGTCCGAGGTCTACCTCGCCGGGCCGGCAGTAGCAGCCGCATCGGCTGTAACCGGCCGAATCTCGGGACCTGCAGAGGTCTCATCCACTCGGGAGGTGGCCGCACGATGACGCTTCAAGGAAAAGTACACAAGTACGGCGCTGACGTAGATACCGACGTCATCATTCCGGCGAGATACCTGAACGTCTCAGACGCCGACCTCCTGGCGGAGCACTGCATGGAGGACATAGACCCGGAGTTCAGAGAGCGGAAGCGGGAAGGCGACATGATTGTGGCCACCAGCAACTTCGGGTGTGGTTCATCTCGCGAACATGCCCCGCTTGCCATCAAGGCAAGTGGCATATCCTGCGTGATTGCCTATAGCTTCGCCAGGATATTCTTCCGCAACGCTATCAACATCGGTCTGCCTCTTCTCGAGTGTCCCGAGGCTGTCGATTCGTGTGAGGCCGGTGATATACTGGAGGTCGACCTCTCTCGCGGAGAGATCACCAACACGACCCGCGGAACGACCTTCACCGCAAAGCCGTACCCCGAGTTCATGATGGGCATCATCAACGCGGGCGGCCTTGTCGAACACACGAAGCGCAGACTGGAGGGCAATCAGTCATGACATTCAACATCGCAGTACTTGCCGGCGACGGAATCGGCCCTGAAGTCACGGCCGAAGCCAGAAAGACACTGGTCGCAATCGGCGACAAGTTCGGTCATACATTCAACTTCACCGAAGGTATGGTCGGAGGAGCCGCACTGGACTCCGAGGGAGTCCCTCTAAGGGAAGAGACCCTCGAGATGTGCCAGAAGTCTGACGCCGTACTCTTCGGCGCCGTTGGCGGCCCCAAGTGGGATAATCCGAACACGGACCTGCGTCCGGAACAGGCTCTCTTCATGCTCAGGAAGACACTCAACCTGTTCGCCAACCTGAGACCTGTGAAGGCCCTTGAGATGCTTGCAGAGAAGAGTCCTCTGCGGCCTGATGTGGTCCGCGATGCGGACATCATCGTCGTCAGAGAGCTGACGGGCGGACTCTACTTTGGTCAGCCCAAGAAGCGATGGGAGACGCCCGAAGGCCGTCGAGCGGTGGACAGCATGGACTACTCCGAGCAGGAGATTGCCAGAGTTGTGGAAGTTGCCTGCGCACTCGCAAGAAAGCGCAAGCAGAACGTGGTCTCGGTCGACAAGTTCAATGCGCTGATCTCGTCGCGACTCTGGAGACAGGTCGCAACAGAGGTGGGAGAGAAATACCCGGACGTCACCCTGACTCATATGCTCGCCGACACCTTCTCCATGCAGTTGGTCACCAACCCGCGCCAGTTCGACGTGGTCGTGACCGGCAACATGTTCGGCGACATCTTCACTGACGAGGCTGCAGTGCTGTCGGGGTCAATGGGACTTCTGCCATCTGCCAGCCTGTCGGGACTGCCCACAGGAAAGACGCTGGGACTGTACGAACCCATACACGGCTCGGCCCCAACTATCGCGGGCAAGGGCATTGCGAATCCCCTTGCGGCCATTCTGAGTTCTGCGCTGCTGCTGCGGTATTCTCTCGGACTCGACGCTGAGGCAAAGGCAGTCGAGGATGCCGTCATGGCCGTACTGAAGGATGGCTACCGCACCGAGGACATCCAAACCGAGGGCGGCAAGATGAAGAGCACTGCGGAGATGGGAGACCTGGTTGTGGAGAGGATTCGCAGCTAGGAGGGTTGACACCACGGTGCAGCGTTCATACAATCTTAGGTCTGGTGAGAAGAGAGTTGATGACAGTTCTGGCTTCTGTAGTGGTTGTGGCAGCAGCTATGCTTATCGTGCGCACTGCGGGTGCGCAAGGGAGGCTCTCGCAGGCCGTCTACTAGAAGACACCAGAGAGAATTAAAGCTAAGAGAAGCCTCCCGAAAGGGAGGCTTCTTCTTGTTTCGGGCGCAGTCGGCTGGACAGGCTGGCAGACAGATTAGCTTTAGCCCCTTCGCCGGGCAGCGCCACGGGGCGGACGCAACGTAGTAACGAATCACGGTAGGAGGAACATACACATGGCCGAACCCTATGCCTTTTTCAGAGGAGAGTACATGCCCCTCGGGGATGCGAAGATCGGCATCCTGACCCAGGCGCTGCACTACGGCACCGCAACTTTCGGAGGAGTGCGAGCCAATTGGGACGAAGAGAAGCAGCAGTTCTGCGTCTTCCGCGTCCTGGACCACTACCGACGGCAACTCAACGCCTGCAAGATCCTGAACATCAACCTTCCCTATAACGAGTACGAGATGGCGGAAATCACCGTCGAGACCATCAAGCGTTCAGGGTTCAAGCAGAACGTCTATTGCAGACCCCTTGCCTACAAGGCATCCGAGGCAATCGGTGTCAAACTGCACGACCTTGAGGACGACTGGTTCGTTATTGCAACGACGCTTCCTCCATACCTTGGAACCGGCGGCATCCGCTGCTGCACCTCTTCGTGGCGAAGGGTCAGCGACACGCAGATATCGACCCACGGCAAGGTGACAGGTATCTACGTAAACAGCGCTCTGGCGAAGACCGACGCCAACCGCGCAGGCTTCGATGAGGCAATCATGCTGAACGAGGCTGGCCACGTCTCCGAGGGCACCGGCGAGAACATCTTCGTCGTGGTCAAGGGACAAATCGTCACTCCACCACCATGCGACAGCATTCTTCTAGGTATCACTCGCGACACCGTGATGCAGCTTGCCAAGAACGAGTTGGGCATGGATGTGATGGAACGGGCAATCGTCCGCAGCGAACTGTACGTTTCCGACGAGGCATTCTTCACAGGAACCGCAACCAATGTCGCTCCGATTTCAGAGGTCGACCTGAGAACAATCGGTGACGGCGAGGCCGGTCCTATCACCGCGAAGCTGCAGGGCCTGTTCAACGAAGTCGCCCTGGGTAGAAACCCGAAGTACTCTGAGTGGTACACGTTCGTCAAGCCCGAATAGCACGGCAGGCAACAAATAAGGAGCAACCAGAGATTCTCGTAGCGTCTTCATGAGACGCTGCACGTCCAGAGAAATGGCTATGGAACTGGTCCGGCAAATGTACATGGCAGCAGCAATGGCCATGGTGCACCTCATGATGCGCCCGAATGCGCACTTGGGAGGCTGCCGCTGACGACGGACTGAGAGAGCCAGAGAACAGACAGCGAAGAAGCCTCCCGAAAGGGAGGCTTCTTCGCTGTTTACGCTTGGATGCGGCCCGACAAACACAGATACCAACGATTTGCTTGAGGAGGATAGAGATGCCAGAGCCGATTGCCTTCTTCAGAGGAGAATACGTACCAGCGAAGGACGCCAACGTGAGTATCCTGACCACTTCCCTGCACTACGGAACATCAGCCTTCGGCGGAATCAAGGCGAACTGGGACGAGGAGAAGCAGCAGTTCTGCCTCTTCAGGATAGTCGAACACTACCAACGGCAACTGAAAGCATGCAAGATGCTGCACATGGAACTGCCGCACAGCGCGCAGGACATGGCAGACATCACGGTCGAAGCGGTGAAACGCACCGGCTACAAAGAGACCGTCTACTGCAGACCTCTCGCGTACAAATCATCCCCCTTCTCGGGAGTTAAGCTTCACGGCTCCGAAGCAGACTGGTTCGTCATCGCGATTGTCCTGCCGCCTTTCGCGACGACGGGCGGGCTCAAGTGCTGCACTTCCTCCTGGATCAGGAGTTGCGACGCGCAGATACCGACACACGGCAAGGTGAGTGGCATGTATGTGAACAACGCCCTCACCAGGACCGAAGCGAACTTCACCGGGTTCGATGAGGGCATTATGCTCACCCCGGAAGGACATGTCTCCGAGGGGAGTGTCACGAACATCTTCGCAATCATCAGGGGACAGCTCGTCACCCCTCCTCCCAGCGACGGCATACTGCTGGGTCTCACCAGGGACTCGGTCATGCAGCTGGCACAGAATGAACTCGGCATACCGACAGTAGAGCGCAGTATCGTCCGCAGCGAACTCTACCTTGCCGATGAGGTGTTCTTCACGGGTACCTACGCAGGCGTCGTGCCGATCGTTGAGATTGACAGACGCTCGGTCAGCAACGGCGAGGTTGGCCCTGTGACTACGAAATTGAAGGAACTGTACGCGCAGGCCGCGATGGGCAGGCTTGAGGCCTACTCGGACTGGTACACGATGCTCAAGCCATAGCGACCACGAAGAGAGGGGCTATTGAGGGTACAGCGAAAGGGGAGCTTACGCTCCCCTTTCTGAGTTTCGCGTTGGTGTGCGGTCGCACAAAGGAATAGACTAGGACTCGGACTTGGCGGCCACGGCGTTCGCACGCTTGGCAAGCCTTGACTTGAGTCGAGCGGCCTTGTTCTTGTGGAACACGCCCTTGGTTACTGCTCGGTCGAGCATGCTGCTCCCCTGAACAACGGCGACCTGCGCCTGCTCAGCGTCGCCGGAGGCAACGGTTGCTCGGGCGACTCGGAGCATGGTGCGCGTCTGTCCACGAACGACGCGATTATGCAGACGACGCTTCTCCTGCGCCCGTGCAGTCCTTACAACTGACTTCTTACCTGGCAATGGCTTCTCCTTTTCTCACCACGTTTATCACACCCCAGAGAGTTTGTAGCTTCGCAACCAGCTTGCTCAATTGAGCCGTGCTTGTTACCTCCAGGTCAACCCGGAGAGTAGTGCCTCCCCCGTCATCCTTGGTGAAATCAACATCTGTGATATTGATTCCTTCTTCGGCGATGACGGCGCTGATATCGCGAAGCAGACCCGTCCTATCGTACGAGTCTATCTGGAGTTTCACGGGGTAGACCTGGGCTACGTTGCCCCAGTCCACGGCCACCAGTCGTTCCTTCTCCACCTCATTGACCACGTTAGGGCAGTCCTTTCGGTGGATTGTGACGCCGCGACCCTGCGTAATATACCCGATTATCTCGTCCCCAGGCAAGGGATTGCAGCAGTTGGCCATTCGCGTGTACAGGTCGCCAACTCCCAGCACACGTATGCTCGTCGAACGGACCCGCTTTGTGGGCGCCGATATCTCGATGCCCTTCTCGGGCGTCTCAAGCTCGGAAGAGAGCTTCAGGGCTATCTGCGACACGGTCAGGTTTCCTCGCCCCACAGCCAGGTACAGCTCATCCGCGCCCTGAATCCCCAGCTTGCTCGCCAGCTTCTCAGCGCCCGGAATCGGCACGCCAAGGCGTTTCATGCCGCTCTCAAGCATCTGCCGGCCCGTCTCGATACCCTGACTGCGCTCCTGCTTGTTGAACCACTGCCGGACTTTGGTCTGCGCATGAGAGGTCCGCACGTAGCCTGCCTCGGGGTTGAGCCAGTCCATGCTCGGGCCGCGTTCAGTCTTGGACGCCACAATCTCGATGACGTCGCCGTTGTTGAGAGGCTGGTTCAGTTGCACCAGCTTGCCATTCACCTTCGCTCCGATACAGCGGTACCCGAGGTTCGTGTGAATCCGGAAGGCGAAGTCGAGCGGCGTGGCCCCCTTGGGAAGATCCTTGATCTCTCCCTTGGGCGTATAGACGAATACCTGGTCAGTCAGTACGTCGGTCTTGAGAGAGTTGACGAACTCCTCGCTATCCAACTCATCGCGGCGCTCCGCCAGTTCCTGCAGCCACGCCATACGCGCATCTATTGAGGGCTCCTTCTTTCCACCCTCCTTGTAGTGCCAGTGTGCAGCGACGCCAAACGTGGCCACCTGGTTCATCTCATGTGTTCGTATCTGCACTTCAATGGGGGTTGTCCCCTTGCACAGCACCGTGGTGTGGAGTGACTGGTAGCCATTCTCCTTCGGATTGGCTATGTAGTCGTTGAACTCCTCGATGATGGGATGCCAGAAGTTGTGAACCACGCCGAGAGCCTTATAGCAGTCAGGGACGGATTCCACAAGCACACGCAACGCGAACAGGTCGTGGATATCACCGAAACTCTTGCCCATCTCCGCGTACCGCTTCGCCTTGAGATAGGTGCTGTATATGTGCTTTGGGCGTCCAAAGACGCGCGCCTCTATATTCGCGTTCTTCAGCTCTTCCGTGAGCTGTCCAATGGATTCCTCGACGAACCCTTCCCGCTCGGCACGCTTTGTCGCAATCAGGCGAGAGAACCGGCGGTACTGCTTTGGTTCGAGGTACCTGAACGCCAGGTCCTCGAGTTGCCACTTCGTGCGGCGCAGGCCAAGCCGGTGGGCGAGAGGCGCGTAGACATCAAGGGTCTGACGGGCTATGGCACGACGCTTCCCGAGAGGCAGCGCTCCAAGAGTCCTCATGTTGTGGAGCCTGTCCGCAAGCTTGATGAGGACTACTCGCATATCCTCCGCGGTCGCCATGAGAAGCTTCCGCAGGTTCTCCGCTTGCGTGCGAGAGTCTATCTCCTTGTCCTCGGAGCGACTCGTCAAGCGCTGCAATTTGGTGACGCCGTCGACAAGCTTCGCGACATCCTTGCCGAAGCGCCTTTCGATTTCTCCTATTGGTACGTCGCAGTCCTCAACAACATCATGAAGAAGGGCCGCGGCGACGGAGGCGGCGTCAAGTTGAAGCTCGGCAAGTGTCATCGCCACGTTGAGGGGGTGTTCGAGGTAGGGCTCTCCAGAGGCTCTTATCTGCCCCTCATGCGACTGTGCGGCGAATTCGTAGGCCGAACGAAGAAACTCCACCTTGTCCGCAGGTAGATACGAACCCGCTTCCTTTAGAAGAGCTTCTCCATCCATAGCTGGCATAATATCGCAGCGCCCTGTAGGGCGCAAACGTTCGCGCGAACGCGCCTCCCAACGAGTGCTATCATCACCATGGTTCACTGAGGTCTACTAGAGGGTGGAATCACGCGCTTTGGATCGACTCGAAGCGGGAGCTGTCGCTCTCGGCTGTCCGCTCGACACGACGCAACTGGGTATGTTCGAGATATACCGTAGCGAGTTGCTCCTCTGGAATCGCCGCACTAACCTCACTGCAATCACAGACCCGGAGGCGGTACAGGTCCTTCACTTCCTTGACTCACTGACCCTTGCAGCCTTTCTTCCCTCTGCAGGCACGCAACAAGCCCCCTTGACCTTGTTGGATGTTGGCACTGGTGCCGGTTTCCCCGGCCTCGCCTTGAAGATCGCCCGCCCCGAACTGCGGGTCTGGCTGCTTGAGTCGACGGGTAAGAAGGTGGCATTTCTGAGACACATGGTGGACATCCTCAAGCTAAGTGATGTCACCGTCCTTCACGGAAGGGCTGAAGAACTTGCCCACGATTCGAATCTGCGGGAGTGCTTCGACGTCACAGTTGCCCGCGCCGTGGGCCACCTGGCGATTCTCGCAGAGCTGTGTTTGCCGTTTACGGTTGTAAATGGCCGCTTCTTCGCGATGAAGAAAGGTCCCCTGGAGGATGAGCTCCGGCAGGCGGCAGTAGCAATACGGACTCTCGGCGGAGGCACAGCGCGGGTATTGCCCGTCACGACCGAGGGACTGGGAGATGACCGGTGCCTGGTGACTATCGAGAAAGAACTCGCTACATCCGACAAGTTCCCCCGGCGCCCCGGCATGCCCGCCAAGAGACCCCTGGGACTGAACAGCGCCTGATGTGGTCGGTTACGAGGCTTCAAAGACCACCCCAGAACTGTGCTAGGATACACGCAAACTGTCGAAAGGAGACCTACTATATGGAGTCATCGCCGTTCTCACTGCAGGGGAGAGTGGCTCTCATCACGGGTGGCAGCCGTGGCATAGGCAAGGCATCAGCTCTTATGTTCGCAAAGGCGGGCGCCGATGTTGTTGTTGCCGGACTCGAACCTGAGGAGCTGGAGAACGTAGCAGCCGAGGTGAAGGCACTGGGCCGCAAGTCACTCGCGGTCGAGGTGGACGTCACCGACAGCGCACAGATACACGCGTGCGTCGAGCGCGCAACGAAAGAACTCGGCCCTATCGACATACTGGTCAACAACGCGGGCATCCACCTCACACAGCGATTCACTGAGGGCAGCGAGGCCGCATGGTCGAAGGTGATCCAGGTGAACCTGCTTGCGCAGGCGGAGTTTGCACGTGCCGTGGTGAGCGGAATGATGGAGCGAGGCTCTGGCAAGATCGTGTTCGTGGCCTCCGACGCGGGTCGCTCCGGCAGCACCGGACAGGCCGTCTACGGAGCCTCCAAAGGAGGCGTCATGGCGCTGACCCGCAATCTCGCCGCCGAGCTCGCCCGCTACAACATCAACGTTAACTGCGTCTCGCCCGGCCTGGTCAACACCAACATGTGGAACGCGACAAGAAGGGACAAGCCCAAACTCGCGGCAGCATACGAAAAGACGATCCCGTTCAAGCGGCTGGGAGAGCCCGAGGAAATCGCTTCGGCGATACTGTTCCTCTCGTCGGAGGGAGCTTCGTATGTCACCGGACAAATACTGAGCGTAAACGGCGGAGTCTTCATAGGGTAGCCAATCGCGACACGGCCCGACCAGGGTTGTCGCGCAAGCACACATATCTCTGGCACAAGGAGGAACTTGTAGCATGGACATCAAGAAGGTCGGAATCGTCGGCTGCGGCCTGATGGGTTCCGGAATCGCGGAGATCACCGCCCGCGCAGGATACGAAGTAGTAGTCACGGAAGTGACAGAGGACTTCCTCAAGAAGGGTATCTCCAGGATAGAGGCGTCCACCCAGAAGGCCGTGGACAAGGGCAAGATGGCGGCCGAAGACCGAACCGCTCTTCTTGGCCGAATCAAGGGAACCACCGACCTCAACGCCCTGGCGTCGTGCCAGCTCGTTGTCGAAGCGGTCATCGAGAAGATGGACGAGAAGAAGCGCATCTTTGCTGAACTCGACCGCATCTGTCCTCAGGAGACCATCCTCGCGAGCAACACTTCGTCACTGTCCATAACTGAGATTGCCGGTGCGACCAGCCGCCCCAACAGGGTGCTCGGCCTCCACTTCTTCAGCCCCGTGCCTGTCATGAGGCTGCTTGAAGTCATCCGCACAATTATGGCCGACGAGGACATCATCCAGGTTGGCGTGGAGTACGGTAAGGCAATCGGCAAAGAGACCGTGGTCTGCAAGGACGCGCCAGGATTCATCGTGAATCAGCTCTATTTGCCCTACACGCTAGTGGCAATCAGACAGTGGGAGCGTGGACTCGCGAGCATGGAGGATATCGACAAGGCGATGACTCTCGGGCTGAACTACCCGATGGGTCCGTTCACATTGATGGATTTCGTTGGACTCGACATCCACTACAACGCGTGCATGGCCATATACGAAGAGACCAAGGATCCTGCGTACCTCCCCCCTCTAACCCTGAAGAAGATGATTCAGGCTGGACAGCTGGGACGCAAGTCCGGCAAGGGATGGTACGACTACAACAAGTAGGGGTTCGTCGAAAGAGAATCACTGCATTCACGAAGGAAGGAGTCTATGGGAATGACAGGAATCGTATCGTACGCGGCATATCTTCCACTGTACCGGCTCGACCGAGCCGAAATCGGCCGGGCGTGGGGCAAGTCTGGCAAGGGAGAGAAGGCTGTCGGCGCCTTTGATGAAGACAGCATCACCATGGCCGTTGCTGCTGCACAGCAGTGTCTCGCCGGCAAAGATGCTGGCAAGGTAGACGGCGTCTTCTTCGCATCAACAACTGCTCCGTACATCGAGAAGCAGTCCGCCGCCACTATCGCGGCCGTTCTAGGCATGGGACCCGAGACCTACACCGCCGACTTTGGCGGCTCTCTACGGAGTGGCACCAACGCCATCCGCGCGGCACTTGATGCCGTGAACAGCGGCTCTCTCAAGCAGGTACTTGTGCTTGCGGCGGACAGTCGCCTCGCGCTACCGAACGGTGGCAGCGAAATGGCCTTCGGCGATGGTGCCGGAGCCCTTCTCATCGGCTCAGAGGGAGTGGTTGCCAGCATCGACTCCTTCTACTCGATGTCCGACGAGATTATCGACGTCTTCCGGTCCGACCGCGACCGGTACGTCAAGACCTGGGAGATCAGGTTCGTCCGTGACGACGGTCACGGAAGGGTTGTCCCTCAGGCAATCAAGGCAGCGCTGGAGAAGACAGGTCAGTCCGTTGCGGACTTCTCCAAGATCGTGATGTACTCTCCCGATGCCCGTCAGGTGAACGCCGTAGCGAAGGGAATGAAGCTCGACGCAGCAAAGCTGCAGGACACGTTCTTCAACCTGTTCGGCGACACAGGCAATGCGCAGGTATTCATCTCCCTGGCCGCTGCCCTTGAGGCCGCGAGCGCCGGCGACAAGATCCTGGCAGTATCGTATGGTAACGGTTCCGACGTGATGACAATCACGGCCACCGCCGACATCGCGGCAGGCAAACCGAGCCGCGGCATCGAGTACTACATCAACACCAAGCTGATGGTGCCCACCTACCAGAAGTGGCTACGCTGGCGCGAAATCGTCGAAGTAGAGCCTCCTGCGACGGCTCCGATGGAGCAGCCTTCTCCCGTGGCGCTGTGGCGCGACAACAAGAGCGGTCTGGACCTTCATGGCGTGAAGTGTCTCGCATGCGGCACACCGCAGTACCCCGCTCAGCGCGTCTGCATCGAGTGCGGTGCGAAGGACAACTTCGAGGACTACTCGTTCGCGGACAAGACGGGCGTGTTGGCTACGTACAGCCACGACTCCCTGGGAGTCAGTGCAGATCCGCCCACCACCATCGCAGCAGTCGACTTCCCCGAAGGCGGGAGAATCACATGTGACATGACCGACAGGTTCCCTGAGGAGATCGAGGTCGGCATGCCGATAGAGATGGTTTTCAGAATCCTCAGATACATCGGCGGGTTCTACACTTACTGGTGGAAGGCTCGTCCGAAGAGAGATTAGCAACGCTAGCTACAAGCGAGGTGTGAAATGGACGGAATTAAAGACAAAGTCGCAATCGTCGGAATGGGTTGCTGCAAGTTTGGCGAGAACTGGGACAAGAGCGCCGATGACATGATCATCGACTCGGTATACGAGGCCTACGAGGACGCAGGCATCGAGCCGAAGGACGTCCAGGCTGCCTGGCTCGGCACCTACATGACCGAATGGACGGGACAGATGCTGTCGCGCGCACTGAAGCTCGACTTCATCCCCGTGACCAGGGTGGAAAACGCGTGCGCCACAGGCTCGGACGCGCTCAGGAATGCGTGCTACGCAGTCGCCTCGGGCGCCTGCGACATCGCACTTGCGGTCGGCGTGGAGAAGCTGAAGGACTCAGGCTACAGCGGGCTTCCTGACTTCGAAATCCACCGCAGACAGCTGAACACCTACCGCAGCCGCTCGTTCAGCCCTCCAGGACACTTTGCCATGATGGCAACCAAGTACTTCGACAGGTACGGCCTCAGCTACGAGGAAGGAAAGAAGGTCATCGGAAGCATCTCGGTGAAGAACCACCACAATGGCTCACTTCACCCAAAGGCCCACTTCCAGCAGGAAACGACTCTTGAGAAGGTTCTGGCCTCTCCGATTATCGCTTCTCCTCTCGGCCTGATGGACTGCTGCGGCGTCAGTGACGGCGCGGCCGCCGCCATCGTCACCCGTGCCGATCTGGCGAAGAAGTTCAGGCCGGACCCCATCTACCTCAAGGGCCTCCAGATCGCCGTCGGCCCATCCGAGGGATACATGAGCCAGAAGTACGACTGGTCCCACGTCGAGGAGACTCTGCGTGCCGGCCAGCGCGCGTACGCCGAGGCAGGCATCAAGAACCCGCGTGAAGAGATCAGCATGGCGGAGGTTCACGACTGCTTCAGCATCACCGAGATGGTCATCATGGAGGACCTTGGCTTCAGTGAGCGCGGCAAGGCGCCTGAGGACGTGATGAACGGTTTCTTCGCGCTCGACGGCGGTCTTCCCATCAACACCGATGGCGGACTGAAGTGCTTCGGTCACCCCATCGGCGCCAGCGGTCTCCGCATGATGTACGAGGTCTACAAGCAGCTGCAGGGCAAGGCAGACAAGCGCCAGATTAAGAACCCCAGGCTTGGACTGACCCACAACCTGGGCGGCACTCCTGCCACCGCCAGCGTAAGCGTCATCATCGCAGGCAACGAGCTGGGATAAGCCTCCACATCCCGATAGTCCCGAAGGGCCCGCATCAGCGGGCCCTTCTTGCGTATAGAGGCAACCTCGGGACATGTGTTTTCAGCAGGTGTTGAACCCAGCCAAAACCTTTGCGTCCCACGTGGACTCGGCCTATAATACGGCCATGGAGAAGAGTACGTTCAGGACCAAGAGCGGTCTGGCACAGTCATTGAAGGGTGGCGTCATCATGGACGTCGTTACGCCCGAACAGGCGAAGATTGCCGAAGATTCCGGCGCATGCGCCGTGATGGCCCTTGAGCGCGTCCCCGCTGACATCAGAGCAGCCGGTGGCGTTGCCCGCATGGCCGACCCGACCGTCATTACCAACATCATGGAGGCGGTGAGCATTCCCGTGATGGCCAAGTGCCGCATTGGCCACTTCGTCGAGGCGCAAGTGCTGGAGTCACTCGGCATCGACTTCATCGATGAGTCCGAAGTGCTGACACCCGCTGATGAGGCCTTCCATGTATGGAAGCACGACTTCCGCGCGCCTTTCGTGTGCGGCTGTCGCAACCTCGGTGAGGCACTGCGTCGCATCGCCGAAGGCGCGGCCATGGTACGAACCAAGGGAGAGGCGGGCACCGGCAACATCGTAGAAGCAGTGCGCCACATGCGCACCGTCCAGGACGGCATTCGCAGGGTGAAGTCGCTCGGAATGGAAGAACTCGTCACCGAGGGCAAGGAGATCGGCGCTCCGCTGCAGCAGTTGCTCGACCTGCATAAGACGGGCAAGCTGCCGGTCGTCAACTTCGCCGCCGGCGGCGTCGCGACGCCCGCAGACGCAGCACAGATGATGCAGCTTGGAGCCGACGGAGTGTTTGTAGGCTCCGGTATCTTCAAGTCCAGCAATCCTGCGGTTCGCGCGAAGGCCATCGTGGAGGCCGTGACTCACTACAAGGACCCGGAAATCATAGCCCGGGTTTCAAAGAACCTCGGCGAAGCCATGCCCGGCATTGAGATTGGCACCATCCCGCAACAGGAACTTCTCGCCTCTCGAGGCTGGTAGGGAAGCGTTTGCGCAAAGTAGTAGCCGACGATCTGGACGCGCTCCTGGAAGTTCTTCCTCCACATATTCGCGAACCTCTTCGCGAGCAGGCTGAGATAGACGACCTCATCGAGATCGTCATGGACCTGGGAGGCCCTCCTGAAGCCCGAGTTCCCGGGCAGGAAGTCCTCATCAGCTGCAAGGAGGTCGACCAGAACGATATTGCGTTCGTCGTCTCGCGGATCGGCTCGTTTACAACTGACAATCGTGCGGGCATCGAACGCACACTGCACCGGATCTCTGCCATGCGTAATCGCGGTGGCGACATCGTTGGCCTTACATGCCGCGTTGGTCGCGCCGTCTTCGGCATGGTGGACATGATTGAAGACCTCATCGAGTCCGGACAGAACATCCTTCTTCTAGGACGCCCGGGCGTCGGCAAGACGACGATGCTCCGCGAGACCGCCCGCGTGCTTGCGGATAGCGCAAAGAAGAGGGTCATCGTTATCGACACATCAAACGAGATTGCGGGCGACGGAGACATCCCTCATCCCGCGATAGGGCATTCGAGACGCATGCAGGTGGCTTCGCCTGAAAAGCAGCATGCGGTGATGATTGAGGCTGTGGAGAACCACATGCCCGAGGTCATCATTATCGACGAGATCGGAACCGAATTGGAGGCACAGGCCGCACGCACCATCGCGGAACGCGGGGTGCAGCTCGTTGGCACGGCACACGGCAACTCCCTGGAGAACCTCATCCTGAACCCGACCCTTTCAGACCTCGTCGGAGGTACGCAAACGGTTACTCTCGGCGATGACGAAGCCCGGCGACGGCGCACACAGAAGTCCGTGCTCGAACGCAAGGCTCCACCAACTTTCGACGTTGTAGTGGAGATACTCGACTTCTACCGCGTGGCCGTCCATCTCGACGTTGAAGAAGCCGTCGACAACATTCTCAATCGCCGGCCGGCGCAGACCGAGGTACGATGGGTGGACGAAGACGACCAGATACGCAGTGAGGTCGTCACAACCCCACAGGGCGAGTCCCCGTCTGGAACAGAGAGGACGGAACGATTCGCGGCACCTTCTCCACGGGCTGAGACGGGGCAGATACGGGTGTTCCCATTCGGAGTGAATCGCTCGCGACTTGAGGCATCTGCCAAGAGGGAACGCCTCTCTCTTCGGCTGGTCGACGACCTGCATCAGTCGGACCTGTTCCTGACTACAAGGACGCACTATCGCCGCAAGCCACAGCGCGTGCGTGACGCAGAAGCGCTGGGAATTCCCGTCTACGTGCTCAAGGGAAACGACGCGTCACAGTTGCGGCAATGCCTCCTCACACTGTCGCCGGGACTCTCGAGGTCTAGCTACGTGCATCAGTT
>Ga0272441_10002958_pt1 | contig 33449 bp, 24 predicted proteins | sample SSMProp6N_FD_193582 | JGI IMG/M metagenome (GOLD analysis project Ga0272441, IMG submission 193582) | Marine sediment archaeal communities from Little Sippewissett salt marsh, Falmouth, MA, United States - SSM-Prop-6N | ecosystem: Environmental > Aquatic > Marine > Wetlands > Sediment ... | reverse complement strand
TTACACTACCTTTTTGGAAACGGCACTAGCATCGCGATATCCGGCCGACGTTCGGGCGCGCCGAAAGAGAAACCGGCGTCGAGCGCGGTGGCCCGGGAGGGCCACCGCGCGGGATTCCTCTGTCCCTCGCCGCCTCAGCCCAGCCCGGCCGGCCGGGCGTCGGCGTACCGGTCCAGGGCGTCCTGAAGCAGGGCGCGGGCGCGCGTCGCCTCGGCGGAGAGGTCGGCGGGCTTCCCGCCGAGCGGATGCGCCTCCAGCGGGTCCTTGGCCACGTCGAAGAAGTCGCCCCGGCGATACAACTTGTACCGGCGGGTGCGGGCGAAGACCTTCGCCTGCTTCCGCTTCCCGCCGCGCGAATACCAGCAGTAGATCCAGTCGCGGGGCGTGCCCTCCCCGCCCTTCACCTGCGGCAGGAAACTCCGGCCGTCGAGCGCCGGGTCCTCCGGGACGGCCACGCCGGCCGCCTCGCACAGGGTCGGCAGGACGTCGCTGAAGTCGACGAGGTCGGGGCACACGCGGCCGCTCGCCGCCCCGGCGGGCCAATCGACGATGAGCGGCACGCGCGTGCCGGCGTCGGTCGTCTTGCCCTTGGCGCCGGCCACCTTCCGGCCGCTTAAGTCCGAGACGATGGGCTTGTCCGTCCCGTTGTCGCCGGTGAAGAGGACGAGCGTGTTCTCGGCCGCGCCGACCTCCTGAAGGGTCCGGAGGATCTTCCCGACGATCTTATCCATGTAGGTAACCATGTCGCCGAAGTACTTCGGGGCGCCCTTGTAGGTCTTCTCGCCCTTGCGCGTCGGGTCCCAGTCGGCCGAGTCGGGCGTCGGCTCGAACGGGCAGTGCGTCAGGATCATCGGGTAGTAGACGAGGAACGGTCCGTCCTTGTGTCGGCGGATGAAGTCGCAGGCGTAATCGCTGACCACGTCGGGCCCGTACTCGCCGCCGTTGTAGTCGACCCGCCTGCCGTCGGTCTCCAGACCGGGGTTGGCGTACCGGCCGGGCCGGCGGTTCAGTTGCCAGAGGCAGTAGGCGTCGAAGCCGAAGTGGCCGGGCCCGTCGAACCCGCCGCCCAGTTGCCACTTGCCGACCACGCACGTGGCGTAGCCGGCGCGCCGGAGCAGGTGGGCGAAGGTCGTCTGCTTCGGGTCGAGCAGACCGAACTTCACGTAATTGCGGACGTTGTACTTGCCCGTCATGATCTTGACGCGCGACGGCGTGCACAGGGGTTGGGCGTAGGCATGCTCGAACCGCACGCCGCGCTTCGCCATCGCGTCCAGGACCGGCGTCTTGTACGACGTGCCGCCGTTGGCCCCGATGGTCTCGTAGCCGAGGTCGTCGGCCATGATGAGGACGATGTTCGGTTTGTCCTTGCGGTGTGCACCGGCTGCGCGTACGAACGAAGCGGCCCATGCCGCCACTCCCGCGGCGGCGGTGGCGCGGAGGAAGGTCCGGCGAGAAACGGCGGGCGTGTCCATGCGGCATCCTTTCGTTGAAGTCGCGGCGACGGACGGAACCTGGCGCAAGATTATACGGGCCGACACCTCGCCTACGCCAGCACGGAACGCCCGGCCCCGCTGCAATAGCGGGCCCCGTCCCGCGTTGTACTTGGCGAGCGCCGATGCGGAGCGAGGGGCGCCGAGGGTCTGTCCCCGTCACGCTCCAAAAGGGCCGCTGCCGGTCGTGAAGCGGACCAGGACCGCCTGGGGGATCGGAATTCCCAGAACCTCGGAAGAATCGCCATGCCCCCGGCAACCAAAGAGGTGTGGAACGAGCCACTTGTGAACGCCGAGACTCCACCGCCGCCGTCGCCGTCGGACGCCGCGCTCCTCGCGCGGGCCCGCGCCGGCGACCACGCCGCGTTTCACACCCTCGTGGACCGGCACGCGCCGGGGCTGTATGCCACGGCCGTGGCGCTCGTCGGACGGGCCGCCGACGCCGAGGACCTCCTCCAGGAAACGTTCACGGGCGCGCTGCGCGGCCTCGAGCGGTTCGAAGGACGGTCGTCGGTCAAGACGTGGCTGACGGCGATCCTGCTGCGACGCGTGGCGATGCATCGCCGACGGGCCGGACGCAAGGACAACCGCCTCGTTTCCCTCGACGCTGCCTCTCAGACCACGACGGACGGGCCGCCCACGACGGCCGCGGTCGACGCACGGCTCGACGTGATAGACGCCATCGGCGGGCTGCGGCCGGAGCATCGCGAGGTCCTCGTCCTGCGGGAACTCCAGGGCCTCGCGTACGACGAGATCGCCGACACCCTCGGCGTGCCGCGCGGCACGGTGGAGTCGCGCCTGTTCCGGGCCCGGCGGGCCCTGCGGGAGCGGCTGGGAGATTACCTGGACTGACCGCCCCGACGGCTGCGCGGTGGCCCAGGAGGACCACCGCGCGGGAATAGGGTTCGCAGAACACTGGCGGGCAAGCCGCCAGTGGCACCCGCCAAACGCGGCGCAAACAAGGATCACGCCATGAGCGGCTGCAAGAACGAGCAACGGCTGTCGGCGTACCACGACGGCGAACTCTCCACCGAGGACCGGGCGGACCTTGAGGCCCACCTGGCCCGGTGCCCCGTGTGCGCGGCGGAACTGGAACGGCTTCGGCGTCTGTCGCGCCTGGTGCAGACGGCCGGGCGGACGGCGATGCCGGGGCCGGTCCGCTCGCGCCTGCACCGGGCGGTGGACGCGGCACCGGCGGCGGACCTGAGGCGGACCGCCAAGGCGCTGCTCGCCCTCGCCGCCTCCGTCCTGGTGGTCTGCGGCGTGTGGCTGTGGCAGGCGAACGGCGGGGCGGAGGCGGCCGAGGCCATCCCCGTCTGGGAAACGGTGGCCGCCCGCGGGCCGGCGCAGACGGGCCCCGCCGCCTCCGAGGAACAACTCGCCCAGTGGATCCTCCGGGACCTCGAACGGACAAACGGCCATGACTAAGACGAAGGTTCTCCTGGTGGTGGCGTTCGCGGCGGCGTTTGCCGCCGGCGTCGCGGTCGGGTTCGCCGTCTGGGGGGACCGGCACCGGTCGCACGGTCCCTCGTGGCTGGCCGCCGAACTCGACCTCACGGACACCCAGAAGGAGCAGATGCACGAGATCTGGTCGGAGGTCATGTCCGAGGCGTTCCGCGACCACTGGCAGCGGCGCCGGGCCATGGCCGAGCAGCGCGACCAGGCCATCCTCGACCTCCTGACCGACGCCCAGCGGACCCAGTACGACGCCATCCTCCAGACCTACGCCGAGCGGCGGGAGGCCATGGAGGAGGAACGCAAAGCGGCGTTCCAGCAGGCCGTCGAACGGACCAAGGCCATCCTCACGCCCGAACAGGCCGCCAAGTACGAGGAACTCATCAAGCGGGGGCCGAAGCACGGTCCCGGCGACCGTCGGGGCCCGCGCGGCCGGGGCGGTCCGGGCGAGCGGCGCGGTCCGCCCCCGACGTGGGACGACCGGCAGCCGCCACCCGAACCGCCCGACGACAACGCGAACCCCCCGTCACCTCCTCGCGGTGAGGAGTGACACAGGCAGAACCCACAGGTAACCTCAGAAGGAGACGGACCATGTGGAAGCGCACCATCGTGATGGGCTTGGCCGCCGCCGTGATGGCCATGGTGGGCACGAGCATCGCCCTGGCCCAGGGAGGGCCGCCCGAGCGCGGCGACCGGCGCGGCCCGCCGCGCAGTCCGGAGGAGATGCGGCAGCGGATGGAAGAGTTCCGGCAGCGGATGTCCGACCGCATGCGCGAGCAACTCGGCGCCTCCGAGGAGGAATGGAAGGTGCTGGAACCCCGCATCGAGAAGGTCCGCCAGGCCCAGCGCGCGACGCGCGGCGGTGGATCCCGCATGATGCGAGGCATGTTCGGCAACCGCGGCCGGGGAACCCGAGGCGACGACCGGCGAGGCAACGATGACCGTCGCAGTGACCGTCCGGAGCAGGAACAGTCGCAGATCGAGCAAAAGGCCGAGGCCCTTCAGAGCCTCCTCGACGACGAGAACGCCAGCCCGGCATCCATCAAGGCGGCCCTGGACGCGTACCGCAAGGCGCGCACGCAGGCCCAGCAGGACCTGGAGACCGCTCAGAAGAGCCTCCGCGAGGTCTGCTCGATGAAACAGGAAGCCCGATTCGTCCTGATGGGCCTCCTGAATTAGGGGGTCGCCGGACGGCTCCGCGCTCCCGCCACGGGCCATCGCCCGCCGTAGCGGGCTTCGGGCGGGCAGGCGGGAGCAGGCGGCCCGTGCTTCGCAGCGAAGCGCTGCTTCGCAGAGTAGCAGGGCGAGGGTGAACGCCCATGGTGGCATGGCCACTCGCCGTTGGGTGGCCATGGGTCAGGCCCCCTGTCCCCGTGGCCGGTTCCCGGCGTGCCGGGATGGCCATGCCGCCCCTCCGCCCCGCCCCTCCCGCAAGGGAAAGGGCCAAACGGGCTCGCACACGAACCGCACCCGTCCTGCTCACCGGCAGGATGAAGGAGGAACGACGATGACGCTCCGCACGTGCATCCTGACGGCCGTCCTCGTGGGACTGGCAGCCGCAATCGCTGGCGCTCAACCGGCGCCCGGCGACCGGCGCGGTCCGCCGCGCGGGATGCGGCGCGGCAGGGCAGGCGACGCGGAATTCCAGAAGGATCCCACCGCCGCCTCCGACGCCGAAAAGAAAACCCTGGCCATCCTGGCGGACATGCGGCAGAACGAGTCCCGCGGCATGATGAACGTCCCGGCCGAGGACGGTCGCCTGCTCCGGCTGCTGACCGAGACCATCGGCGCCAAACGCGTCGTCGAGGTCGGCACCTCGAACGGGTACTCGGGGATCTGGCTGTGCCTGGCCCTTCGGACGACGGGCGGGAAATTGACCACCTACGAGATCGACGCACGCCGGGCGGCGCTGGCTCGCCAGAACTTCAAACGCGCCGGCGTGGACGACCTCGTGACCCTCGTTGAAGGCAACGCCCACGAGGAGGTGCCGAAACTCGAGGGCCCCGTCGACCTGGTGTTCCTCGACGCCGACAAGGAAGGCTATATCGATTACCTGGAAAAACTCCTGCCGCTCCTGAGGCCCGGCGGCCTCGTCGTAGCCCACAACATGAACACGCGGCAGGCGGACCCGCGGTACGTCAAGGCCGTCACCACGAACCCGGACCTCGAGACGCTCTTCCTGCACATGGACGGCGCGGGCGTGGGAGTGACGATGAAGAAACGCCCGGCGGCCGAGACGGCCGCGGCCGAATAAGCGCATCCCTAACGGCGCCCCGCGCCGCAGACCAACGAGCCGCACCATGAACGCCATCCTCCAACGCATGCAGCGCGACGGCCTGCTCGACGGGCGGGCGGCGGTCGCCGTCGACGCCCTCCTCTCGGAGGGCAAGCCGATGGACGACGCCCTCCGCGCCGCCGGCGGCGTGGAGGAAGACCAACTCCACACCTGGCTCGCCGAGGCGTTCCACGTGCCGCGCGTCGATCTCGAGACGGCCCAGCCGGACGGCGAGTTCCTCGCCCAGTTCCCGGCGCGGGTGCTGCTGGCGCACCATCTGCTGCCGCTCTCGCAGGAGGACGGCGTGGTGACGGTCGCCACGAGCCGCCTCTTCGACACGAGCGGCCTGGACGAACTGCGGATGGCGTGCGGCCTGGACGTGCAGCCGGCCCTGGCGCCGTCGGCGGAGATCAACCGCTGGATCAGCACCCTGCTGGGCGTCGGGGCCGATACCGTCCAGTCGCTCGTGTCAGAAGCCGAGGCGGACGGCGTGGAGATCATGGACCGCGTGGCCGACGAGGACGTCGACCTGGAGACGGCCGCCCAGGACGCCTCCATCATCACGTTCGTCAACCAGGTGCTGGCCGAGGGCGTCCAGTGCCGGGCCACCGACGTCCACTTCGAGCCGTTCGAGGATTCGCTGCGCGTCCGGTATCGCGTGGACGGCGTGCTGCAGCAGGCGAACGTGCCGGCGGAGATCCGGCAGTTTCACCCGGCGATCGTGTCGCGGCTGAAAATCCTGAGCCGGCTCGACATCGCCGAGAAACGCCTGCCGCAGGACGGCCGCATCAAACTCAAGGTCGCGGGGCGCGAGATCGACGTCCGCGTCTCGGTCATCCCGATGCTGCACGGCGAGGCGGTCGTGCTCCGCCTCCTGGACCGCAGCGCCACGCTCCTCGGCCTGGAGCACCTCGGCATGGCCGAGGACGACCGCCGCGTCTTCCAGCGCATCCTCGGACTGCCGCACGGCATCGTCCTCGTAACGGGGCCGACCGGCAGCGGCAAGACGACCACGCTGTACGCGGGCCTGTCGCGCATCAACGACATCCAGCGCAAGATCGTGACGATCGAGGACCCGATCGAGTACCACCTGAGCGGCATCAACCAGATCCAGGTGGCCACCAAGGCGGGCATGACGTTCGCCCGCGGGCTGCGGTCGATTCTACGGCACGACCCGGACGTGATCCTGGTGGGCGAAATCCGCGACCTGGAGACCGCCGAGATCGCCGTCCAGGCCTCCCTGACCGGGCACCTCGTCTTCTCGACGCTCCACACCAACGACGCCCCCGGGGCGATGACCCGACTGGTCGACATGGGCATTGAGCCGTACCTGGTGGCCTCCTCCCTCGAGATGGTCCTGGCGCAGCGGCTGGTGCGGATCATCTGCCCGCACTGCCGGGAGTCGTTCGTCCCGGAAGACCTGCCGGCCCTTCGGCGCGGGTTCGGCGACGACGACCTCCAGGTGCTGTATCGCGGCCGCGGCTGCCGACAGTGCCAGGGCACCGGGTACCTGGGCCGGACGGGCATCTTCGAGGTCATGCCCGTCGGCGAGGCGATCCGCACGATGATCCTGGATCGGACCTCCGCCTCGCGGATCCGCAAACAGGCCGCCGGCGAAGGGATGCAGAGCCTCCGCGAGGACGGGTGGCGGCTCGTCAAGGACGGGCGGACCACCCTCGAAGAGGTGCTGAGGGTGACGAAGGACGAACGCTTTAACGGCAACGGGGGCCCGACAACCGGCGGGGGCGCCGCGTAGGGGACGCGGAAAAGACTCCTGGACCCTTTTTCCGCGAGCAACCCTTGCGACGCCTGAAACCGGAAACGGAAAAGGGTCCAGGAGTCTTTTCCGAATTTCGAACGCAACATCACATGCCCATCTACGCCTACAACGCGGTGACGCAGGACGGCCAGAAGACCTCCGGCACGGTGCCGGCGGCCAACCGGTCCGCCGCCCTGGACGAAGTGGTCCAGCGGGGCCTCGTGCCCGTGTCGGTGGACGAGCAGACCTCCGATGCGAAAGGCCGCACGAGTCTCCTCGCCCCCTCCGGCCGCGTCTCGGCGGCCTCCGTCGAGGCGTTCAACCGGGAACTGGCGAACCTGCTGGCGGCCGGAGTGTCGCTGAGCCGGGCCCTGAGCATCCTGGCCCGCGAGGCGTCCAGCCCGGCGGCCCGGAAGCAGTGGGCCTCCATCCACGACGACGTGGCGGGCGGGACGGCACTGTCGGACGCCATGAGCCGCTTCCCCCGCTCGTTCCCCCCGGTGAACGTGGCGATGGTCCGGGCCGGCGAGACGGGCGGCTTTCTGGACGTGGTGCTCGAGCAGATCGCGAACTTCCGCAGCCGCGAACGCGACCTCATGGGCCGCGTCCGCAGCGCGCTCATTTACCCGATCATCCTGGCGGTGCTCGCGTCGGCGGTGCTGGTGTTTCTTCTGACGTACTTCATTCCGCAGTTCTCGCAGATCTTCGAGGACTTCGGCGGCCGGCTGCCGGCGCTGACCCGGACGGTCGTGGCGGTCAGCGGCGTCATTACGGATTACGGTCTGCTGCTGGTGGCGGCGCTGGTGCTGGCGGCGATCGTCGGCCAGCGGGTCCTGGCCTCGCCCACGGGTCGGCTGGGGGCGGAGCGGGCCCTGCTGGCCACCCCGCTCGTCGGCAAGGTGCTCGCGCGCTTCGCCCTCGTCCGCTTCTGCCGCATGCTCGGCACGCTGCTGGAGTCGGGCGTCCCGCTCGTCACGTCGCTGAAGGTGGCCCGCGAAGCCATCGGCAACCAGACGCTCGCCGCCGCCGTCGGCCGCTCCATCGAACAGGTCCAGAAGGGCAAGGCCCTGGCGCGGAGCCTGGCGACGAGCGAACGGCTGTTCCCGGCGTCGGTGGTCGAGATGATCGCCGTCGCCGAGGAAAGCGGCCGGCTCGACGAGGAACTCACGCGCCTGGCCGGCATCTACGAGGGCGACCTCGACCGCCGGCTCCGGACGCTCGTCGCCCTCGCCGAACCGGCCCTGCTGTTCATCATGGCAGCCATCGTCGGCACGATCGTCATCAGCATGCTGCTGCCGGTCTTCACGCTCCAGGAATACATTCGCTAAGAGAGGACGCGCTATGCATCGGAACGCGGAAAAGACATGGAGCGCCACGGTTATCGAACAGGCCCGGCGCGCGCGCGGGTTCACGCTGATCGAACTGCTCCTGGTGCTGGCGATTCTGGCGGCGTTGGCGGCGATCGTCGTGCCGAAGTTCACCCAGCGTTCGAAGCAGGCCAAGATCACCGCCGCCCGCGCCGACATCGCCAACCTCGAAGTCGCCCTCGACGCCTTCGAGGTGGACTGCGGCCGGCACCCCACCACCCAGGAGGGGCTCGACGCCCTCATCGACCCCCCCGCCGACACCACCGACTGGATGGGCCCGTACATCAAGCGCGGCACACCCAAGGATCCGTGGGGAACGCCCTATATCTATCAGTACCCCGGACGGCACAACACCCGGGGCTACGATCTCCACTCCACCGGGCCCGACGGCCAGGAGGGAGGCGATGACGACATCGACAACTGGTCCGAGCAGTAGGAAACCCCCTCTCCCCCGACGGGAGAAGGATCGCCCGACGGGTGGCATGGCCACCCGACGTCGGGTGGCCATGCGCCCCCGCGCACGGCGCCCTGTCTTGGGCACCGCGCGGCGGACAAGACGGCCCGCCGCGCTACCGCCATGGCCACGCAAGCGTGGCCATGCCACCCGCGCATCCGCGTGCGGCTTCACGCTGCTCGAACTCATCCTGGTGCTCGTCCTGATCAGCGCGGCGCTGGCGATGGCGGCCCCGTCGCTGAGGCGGTTCGCGCGCGGCCGGGAAACCACCGACGCCGCCACGCACCTGCTGGCGCTGGCGCACCTGGCCCGCTCGCAGGCGGCCGCCGGCGCCCAGAGGTGGCGGCTCAACATCGACCCGGACGAGGGAACGTACTGGCTCACCGTCCAGGAGGAAGGCGTGTTCGTCCAGCCCGAGCGCGATTACGGACGCCTCTTCCACTTCCCGGACGGCTGCCTCGTCACGCTGGACGTGCCCGAGACGCTGGACACCGACAACGCCGACGACGCCCCGTGCATCCAGTTCTACCCGGACGGCCGGAGCGACCCGGCCGTCATCGAACTCGAGGACACCGAGGGGCGGGTGCTCCAGGTCGTCAGCCCCTCGGCGACCGAGTGGTTCCGTATCGAGACCCCGACCGACGAGACGCGCCTATGACCGCCCGACCGCCAATACGATGCGACGCCGAGCGAGGCGGGTCTCCGTACCCGCCGCGCGAGCATCCCGCCGCCGACGTCGGCGCGGCGGGCCGGGAGCCCCGCCGCGCGGGACAAAGGGAATCCCGCGGGTTCACCATCGTGGAACTGCTGGCCACCCTCGTCCTGGTGGGCATCGTGCTGCCGGTCGTCGTGCAAGGCATCCTGCTGTGCCTGAACACGGCGGGGTTCGCCACGCAGCAGGCGGAGGCGGCGGCCCTGGCGCGGAGCAAACTCGCCGAACTCGTCGCCACCGGACAATGGTACGAATCCGAAATGGAAGGCGACTTCGGCGAGGACTGGCCCGAATACGAATGGGCGGCCATGCTCGAGGAATGGGAGGACTCGCGCCTGGCGCGACTGGACGTCTTCGTCATCTGGACCCGGCGCCAGCAGGAACGCCAGGTCGTCCTCAGCACCCTCATCTACACGGGCAGCACCAATGAGTAGAACCCGCACACGCCGCGGGGCGTTCACGCTCCTGGAGATGATCGTGGCGATGGCCATCATGGCCGTCCTCGCCGGGTCGCTCTACGCCACGCTGCACACGGCGTTCCGGGCGCGGCGGAGCGCGACGGCCGCCGTCGAGGAAACCCGCCGGGCGGACCTAACGCTGGCGCTGGTGGAAACGGACCTGGCGTCGGCCGTCGTGCCGACCGGTCTCCTGGCGGGGGGCTTTCTGGGCGAACCCGCCACCGACGCCGCCGGCCGGCCCGCCGACGCCCTTCTCCTGCACGCCACGGCGCCCGGCGGCACGGCCGTCGCGGGCCGCGGCGACATCCGCGCCATCGAGTTCGCCTGCGAGCCGTCCGACGACGACACCGGCCTCGTCCTCGTCCGCTACGTCACGACGAACCTCCTGGCCCCGACCACGCCGGAGCCGGAGGAGGAAACCCTCTGCCGCAACGTCTTTGCCCTCTCCCTCCGCTACTACGACGGCATTGAATGGCTCGATACGTGGGACTCGACCACCCAGGACAACGATCTGCCCGCCGCCGTCGAGGTGGTCCTGGAACTCTGCGACCCGGACGACCCGGACCGCCAGGAAGCCACCTATCGAGCCACGCGGATCGTTCGCCTCCCCGCCAGCGGCATCCAGCCCGGCGGAACGATGGAGGTCGCCAGCCCATGACGCGGCCCACGCCACAACGCGACGACGCCGCCCGGGTGGCATGGCCACGCGCCATTGCCGGGTGCCACTGGCGGCTTGTCCGCCAGTGCGATGCCCAGGCGGGTGGCATGGCCACGCTTGCCGTGGCCATGCAGACGTCGAATCCGGCGCATGGCCACCCAACGTCGGGTGGCCATGCCACCCGGCGCACGCGACGCCGCGCCGCGCGCGGCACGGTGCTCATCGTGACGCTCGGCATCCTCATCGTGCTGGCGGCGATGGTGCTCGTCCTGGCGCACAGCATGCGCGTGGAGGGGCTCTGCTCGGCCAACCGTCTCTCCGCCCACCAGGCCGCCGCCGTCCAGGACGGGGCCGTCCAGTACGTCCTGGCCTGCGTCGACGGGCTCGACGGCGGCGTGCCCGAGCAGGCGGACCTGCTCTGCGACGGCGTCCAGGTGGGTGACGGGGCCTTCTGGCTCCTGCGGCCCGACCGCGAGGACGACGGCCAGTTCGCCTTCGGCCTGGCCGACGAGGGAGGCAAGGTCAACCTGAACGCCGTCCCGGAGGCGATGCTCGACAAACTCAAGGACATGACCGTCGGCCTCCCCGCCTCCATCATCGACTGGCGCGACGAGGACGAGGAGGTCACCGCCGGCGGCGCCGAGAGCGAGTACTACCTCATGCTGGCCGACCCCTACGCCTGCAAGAACGGCCCGCTCGAGACCGTCGAGGAACTCCTGCTCGTCCAACTCGCCGACACCGAACTGCTTTTCGGCGAGGACAGCAACCGCAACGGCGTGCTCGACGAGAACGAGAACGATGCCGACCTCTCCGACCCGCCCGACAACCGCGACGGGCATCTCGACCGCGGCATCTACGACCTCGTGACCGTCTACAGCCACCCGGTGGGCGGCCAGGGCGGCGGCCAGGGCGAGGGCGAGAACGAGCAGGTCAACGTCAACCAGGCCAGTTCCCAGGAACTGGCCGGGGCGCTCGCCGACGGCGTCGGCGAAGACCGCCTGCCGGAAATCCTCACCCGCGCCCGCCGAGGCCGGCCGTTCCAGAACCTCTTCGACTTCTACTACCGCACGGGCCTGACGAGCGAGGAGTTCCACGCCGTCGCCGGCCGGCTGACCACCGGCGGCCAGGGCGGCGGGATCGGCCTCCTGAACGTCAACACCGCCTGCCAGGAGGCCCTCCTCTGCCTGCCCGAACTCGACGAGGCCGACGCCTCCGCCCTCGTGTCCGGCCGGCCCAGCAGCGAAACCACCGAGCAGGACACCTCCTCCGACAGCGACGACGAGGACGACGAGGACTCCGACGCCGACAACCTCGCCTGGATCGTCGACGTCCTCTCGCAGGAGAAGGCGGTCGCCATCGGTTCCTACATCACGACCAAGTCGTACCAGTTCTCGGCGGACATCGTGGCGGTGAGCGGCGACGGGCGGGCGTTCCGCCGCTGCCGCATCATCGTCGACGCCGCCGAGAGCCCGCCCCGCCTCATCTATCGGCAGGACCTGACGGCCCTGGGCTGGCCCCTCTCGCCGGACATCCTCACCCTGCTGCGGTCCGGCACGCCGATGGAGGAAGTCCTCGAAACCACGTACCAGGAGGTACAGTAGATGGCCGGAAGGCGTCACATGCTGGGTCTGGCCGTCGCGAAACGGTCGGCGACCGTCGTGGAAGTGGCCCCCGGCCACGGGGGGGCCGACGTCGTCCGCGCCGCGGAGTTCGTCTTCCCGGAGGGGACGGACCTGGACAACCCGCAGCGGCTCGGCCAGGCGCTGAAGGACTTCCTCGAGGCGGAGCGGTTCTCGGCGTCGCGGTGCGTGATCGGCCTCGATGCCGCGCGCCTCACCGGCCGGGAGAAGACCCTGCCGCCCGGCGCGGAGGGCTCGGCCGTCCAGATCCTCTCGGTCGCGATCGAACGCGAGTTCGCCTCCGACCGCAAGGACCTCGTCTTCGACTACACAACCGGGGCGGCCGAAAACGGCGAGACGCCCGCCCTCCTGCTCGCCGCGCCGCGCGGGCACGTGGACCGCGTCTCGGCCATGGCCCAGGGGGCCGGACTCACCGTGGCGGGCGTGACGGCCTCCACGCTGGCGCTGGCGGAGTCGGCCGACGGCCTGATGCTCAGTGACCGCGTCATCCTCCACGTCTTCGCGGGCGGGGTGGAACTGGCCGTCCGGACGCCCGGCGGCCTGATCCGGGTATGGCGGCTGTCGGTCCCCGCGCCGCCCGGCCCGGACGCCGGCCGCGAGAAGGCCGAGGCCTGGCTCGACGCCCTGGCTGGCGACCTCCGCCGAAGCGTCCTCATGCGGCTCGGGCAGGACCGCCTGGCCGAGACGCGCGAACTGCTCGTCTGGAACGAGTGCGGCCCGGCCGAGGAGGCCTGGACCGTCCTGGCCGACCGCCTGGGCATCCCGGTCCGGCCGTGCGCGTCGGCCGAAGCCCGCCGGCCGGCCGGCGGCGAACCGGCCGCAGGCGGCGGCCAGTACTCGGCGGCCGCGGCGATGGCCCTGGCCGGACTGAAAGGCCACCGCCTGCCGGTCGACTTTCTGCACTCGCGGCTCGCCCAGCGTAAAGGCCTCGCCGTCGGACGGAAGGTGGTCTGGGGCGCCGGCATCGCCGCCGCCGTCGTCCTGGCGGCCGGGCTGCTCGTCTTCCACCTGGTCCGGACCGAGGGCGACGCCGCCAACCTGGCGGCCCGCCTCACGCAGAACGCCGACGCCGTGGCCGAGGCCCAGACGCTCGTCGACCGGACGGCGTTCGCCCGGGGCTGGTACGACCGCCGGCCGCCCGTTCTCGATTGCCTGCGGGCGGTGACGCTCGCCTTCCCGGCCGAGGGCGGCATCTACGCCACCAACCTCCGCGTCGACGACGCGCTCCAGGGCGTCGTCTCCGGCAAGGCCGAACGCGACGCCATGGTCCTGGACGTCCTGGACCGCCTGAAGGGCGCCCCGCACTTCACCGACGTCAAGCCGCTGTATTTGCGGGAGGCCGGACGGGGGCAGCGCGAGGTCGCCTTCGCGGTCAGTTTCCGATACGTCCCGGAGGCCATCCAACCATGACCTTCTCCAAGCGCGAACGCATCATCCTGCTGCTGACGGTCGTCGTCGTCGGGGCGCTCGTCCTGGACTTCTTCGCCCTGACGCCGCTGCTCGAGCGGATCGACGAGGCCGAGACCCGCCTGGACCTGATGACGACCCGCATGAGGCAGGCCGAGGCGCTGCTCACCCGCCGGCGGGCGCTCGCCCCGCGATGGCGCCGCATGACGGCCGAGAGCCTCAAGGCCGACCCCGGCGAGGCCGAAAGCCAGATCCTCCGCGCCATCGGCGAGTGGGCCGACCGGGCCCGGCTCAACCTGACCTCCGTCCGGCCGGACCGCTCCGCCGAGGACACACCCCTGCCGGTCATCGATTTCCGGGCCTCCGGCCAAGGCTCGATGGCGGCCGTGTCCCGGTTCCTGTACGGGATGGAGACGGCGAACATTCCCATCAAACTGAAGAATCTCCAACTCTCAAGCCGGAGGGAGGGCTCCGACAGCCTGTCGCTCCAGGTCACGTTCTCGACGCTCTACGTGCCGCCCCAGGCCGCCTCGCCGTCCGACGGCGCCGCCGCGACGGCCTCCGAAGGGAAACAGCCATGAGCCATCGCCGCCCCGTCATGCTCAACGTGCCGCGCGGCGGGTCTTTTGACCTGCCGCGCCGAGAAGCCGGACGGCGTCGCTGCGCGGCGGGCCGGGAGCCCCGCCGCGCGGGATGGGCAGCTGTGGTCGCCGCCATCGCCGCCGTCGGCCTGCTCGCCTGGCCCCTTTCCGCCGCCGAGACGCCCCAAGCCACTGCGGCGCCCGCGGCCACGCAGACGCTCCAAGCCAGTCCCGCGCCTGCCGCGGAGCCGACGACCGAAGCCCGTTCCGCGCCCGCCGCGGAGCCCACGGCCGAAGCCAGTCCGGCCGCCCCCGCAAGTGAGGCACAACAGGCGGGCCGCCCTCGCGACGCCGACGGCTCCTACGACGATTACCGCATCCTCGTCGACCGCAACATCTTCGTCCGGAACCGCCGGCCGCCGCGGCCCGAGCAGTCGTTCGCGCCTCGCACGGTCGACGACTCCGACCCCGCGCCGCGCCTCGTCCTCACGGGCACGGCCCGCAGCGGCGAGGGGTTCATCGCCTTCTTCGAGGACCGCACGAGCGGCGAAACCCGGCGGGCCGCCGTCGGCAAGACCGTGGGCGGGGCCGTCGTCCAGGCCATCACCCTCGACGGGGCGGTTATCCTCGACGGCGAGACGACCCGGACGATCCAGATCGGCTGCGATCTCTCCGGCCGGGAGGTCGTCCTGCCGCGACCCGCCGAAACGACGACCGCCGCGGCGCCGCAGCACACGGCGTCCGATTCCGACGAAGGGGAGGACGATCGCAGCGGAGGGCGGGAACCGTCTGACGACAACCGCCGTGAGGGCTCCCACGGCAGCCCGCCCGGCGAGCGGCCGGAAGGGGCGCCCGGCGGACCGCCCAACGCAGGGAAGCCGGCCGAACCCCCCAACGCCGAACCCAACATCAGCGAAGACATCTCCGCCATTCTCGAACGCATGCGCCAACGGCGCCAGGAGGAGTTACGCCGATGACGACGACGCAACGTATCCTGAGCGGGGCCCCGTTCGTGTTGGCCCTGCTCTTTGCCGCGACGGCCCTGGCCGGTGAACCGGCGGGGCCGACGAAGCCTCCGGCGGCCGCCCCGCCGGCCGGTCAGGCCGCACCGGCACCGCCGGCCGAGACGCCGCCCGGCACCGAGGCCCCGCCGGCCGGTCAGGCCGCGCCCGCCCCACCGGCCGAGACGCCGCCCGGCACCGCGGTTCCGCCGGCCGGTCAGGCCGCGCCCGCCCCACCGGCCGAGACGCCGCCCGGCACCGCGGTTCCGCCGGCCGGTCAGGCCGCGCCCGCCCCACCGGCCGAGACGGCTCCCGGCCCGGCCGCACCGGGCGAGATGAACGCCGTCCCGCCGGAGGGCGAAGCGCCCCCCGCAGAGGTCCCGGAAGGCCAGGCGCCGGAAGGCCAGGCGCCGGAGGGCCAGGCGCCGGAGGGCCAGGCGCCGGAGGGCGAGGCGGGCGAGGAGGAGATGCCTCCCGCCCCCGTGCCCGGCGAACCCCTCCGCCTCAACTTCCGCGACGCCGCCGTCCAGGCGGTCCTGGAATACCTCTCGGAGGCGACGGGCCTGGTGATCGTGACGACGACCCCCGTCGAAGGCCGCATCACCGTCATCAGCCGCCAGCCCATCAGCACCGACGAGGCCGTCGACCTGCTCGACTCGGTGCTGAAGGAGAAGGGCTACGCGGCCGTCCGGACGGGCCGGAACCTGAAGATCGTCCCCCTGACGCAGGCGGCCAAGGAGAACCTGCCCGTCTACTCGGGGAACAACCCGGACGAGATTCCGGAGGCGGACCGGCTCGTCACGCACGTCATCCCGGTCCGGTACGCGGACGCGACGCGTCTGCGGCAGGACCTGGCGCCGCTGATCTCTGAAACGGCCACGCTCTCCTCGAACCAGGCCAGCAACGCCCTGGTGCTGGTGGACACGCAGGCGAACATCCGCCGGATCGTGGAGATCATCCGGGCGCTGGACGAGCACATGGCCGGCGAGGCCGAGGTCAAGGTCTTTCAGCTGGAATATGCCGATGCCTCGAATACGGCGACGCTCATCACGAACCTGTTCAAGGGCGACGAGCAGGAGAGCGGCGACTCGCGCCGGCGGTTTTTCCCGTTCGGCCCCGGACGGGACCGCGGCCGTGGGGGAGACCGCAACGAGGAGAACGGCGGCCGCGAGCAGAAGGTCATCGCCGCCGCCGACACCCGGACCAACACCCTCGTCGTCAGCGCCTCGCCCGACGTGATGCCGGTCATCGAGGGCATCATCGAGGAACTCGATTCCAACCCCACCGAGGAGGACTCCTACTTCATCTATCCCCTGAAGAACGCCGACGCCGTCAACCTCGAAGAGGTGCTGAACAACATCTTCTGGGGCACGGGCAGCACCACCGGGACGACGACCGGGGCCCGCGGGACGACCCAGCGGGGGCAGACCTCGCGCAGCGGGCGGACCACGCTCACGCGGCAAACGGCGGCCTCGGCCAACGACCTCATCGGCCAGGTGTACTGCGTGGCCGACGAGGACACCAACTCCATCATCGTGCGGACGGCCACGAAACACTTCGACCGGGTCCGCGAGATCCTGGAGGAACTCGACCGGGCCATCCGCCAGGTGCTCATCAAGGTGCTCCTGGCCGAGGTCACCCACGAGGACGAACTCGACCTCGGGACCGAGTTCTCCGTCCTGAACCTCCAGTACGGGACCGACCTGGAGGTCAACGGCATCATCAACTCCAGCGACACCGAGGCCGGAGGGCTCATCACCGCCACCATGACCGCCAACCTCGCCCAGACGTTCAACGCGCTGCAGCGCGAGGGACGCATGGACGTCCTCTCCCGCCCCTACATCCTGACCAGCGACAACCAGGAGGCCACCATCACGGTCGGCCAGGAGGTGCCGTTCATCCGGAACTCGCGGCTCACCGAAGAGGGACAGACGATCAACACCATCGAGTACGAGGACGTCGGCATCATCCTGACCGTCACGCCGCACATCAACCCGCAGGGCCTCGTGATCATGGACGTGGAACCCGAGATTTCGAGCATCACCGATACCACCGTTCCCATCTCCGAGACGGTCAACGCCACGGTCTACGCCAAGCGGTCGGCCAGCACACAGGTGGCGATCCACAACGGCCAGACGATCGTGATCGGCGGCCTCATGGAGGACCGCATTGTGGACACCGTCCGCAAAGTGCCTATACTGGGCGACATCCCGCTCCTCGGCGAACTCTTCAAGAGCGTCAACAAGGACAAGACCAAGACCGAACTGCTCATCTTCCTCACGCCGCACGTCGCCGAGCGGCCGGACCAACTGACCGCCATGTCGGAGGACGAGACGGCCAACATCCAGGCCGTCAAGGAGGCCGGCGGGTCCGGCGCGTTCGAGGAACACGTGGAGTCCATGAAACGCGGCGCCACGCCCGAGGAGCCCGAGCCGGAGCCCGCACCGGAACTCGCACCGCAGGCCACTCTGGAAGACGCACTGGAGGCCGCACGGAAAGCCCGTTCGGAGAGGGAGCCTGATGAGGTCCAGCCGTAACGCCGTCGCCGTCGCGTGCCTGTGCGGCGGTCTCGCTATGGCCGTGGCGCTGGCGGCCGGAGGGTGCGGCCGGGCCACGAACGCCGAACCCGAGGTCCGCCGGCCCAGCCTCCAGGAGGATCCGTGCGCCCGGCGGCTGCACGATCTCTCCGGCCGGCTGCTCCTCTACTACGCGCAGCACGGCCGGCTGCCGGCCTCGCTCGACGCCCTGCCCCCGCTCGACGCCGCCAACCCCACGCCGGCCGTCTGCCCCGCCTCCGGCCGGCCGTATGTATACGAGCCCGCCGGCGTGCGCGTGCCCGACCAGCCGGGCCGGCTCGTCCTCTACGACGCGCAGCCCAGCCACGCGGGGATGCGGTGGGGCGTCTTCGTCGACGAGGCCCCCGGCGGCCGGCGCCTGACCGCCCGCGTCCTCCTCGTGCCGGAGGAAACGTTCCGCGCGGCCGAGGCGGAACCGCCTGCCGCGACGCCGTCCGCGCCATAGATGCCGCGCGGTGGGTCTCCCGACCCACCGCGCCGCAAACACCCATCCTGATCGTGCGCGGCGTGTCGGGAGACCCGCCGCGCGGGACGTTGCGCGCAGGAGCCCCCATGACGCCGACGCGAACGCTGATCCTCTCCCTCGCCGCCGTGCTTCTCGCGACGACCGTCGCGCCGACGGCCCTCGCCGCCGCGGACGCCGGGACCGCGAAGCCCTGCTGCATCCAGGTCGTCGAGAAAGGCACCGGCTGGCCCGTCCCGCTCGTCATCCTGCGGACCACGCACAACGTGCGCTTCGTCACGGACAACGCCGGCATCGTCGCCCTCGACCTGCCCGAACTCATGGGCCGCGAGTCTTGGCTCTGGGTCCACAGCCCCGGCTACGAGGTGCCGAAGGACGGCTTCGGCTACCGCGGCGTCCGCATCACGCCCGAGCCCGGCAAGACGGTGCGCATCGAGGTCACGCGGACCATCATCGCGAAGCGCCTCGGCCGGCTGACGGGCGGCGGCCTCTTCGCCGAGAGCCGGCGCTGCAGCCGGGAGGCGGGTCCGGCGGAGACCGGCGTCCTCGGATGCGACAGCGTCCAGACGGCCGTCCATCGCGGAAAGATGTTCTGGGCCTGGGGCGACACGACCCTGCCGCACTACCCGCTCGGCATCTTCCACATGTCGAGCGCGACGACGCCCGTCCGCCCGCTACAGTCTCTGGAGCCGCCCGTGCGGCTGACGTACGACTATTTCCGGACGGACGCCGGCCGGCCGCGCGGCGTGTGCAAGATGCCCGGCGACGGGCCCACCTGGGCCAGCGGGTACGTCAGCCTGCCGGACTCGGGCGGCACGCCGCACCTGGTGGCCACGTACGCCAAGATCAAGCCGCCGCTGGAGGCGTACCTGTACGGCCTGTGCGTGTGGAACGACGAGGCAGCCCGTTTCGAGCCGCACAAGACCGTCTGGACGAAGTCGGACGCGGCCCCGAAGCCGCCGCCCGTCCCGACGGGCCATCCGCTGTTCTGGACGGACCCGGCCGGCAAACGGTGGGTGCTCTTCGGCGACCCGCTGCCCCGGCTGCGGTGCCCCGCCACGTTCGAGGCGTGGGAGGACCCGTCCACCTGGGAGGTCCTCACGCCCCCCGAGTCGCTCGCCTCGGCCGAGGGCGGCAAGCCCGTCAAACCCCACAGCGGGAACGTGGCGTGGAATCCGTTCCGCAAGCGGTACGTCACGGTGTTCATGCAGTGGTTCGGCAAGCCGTCGGTCTTCGGCGAACTGTGGTACGCCGAGGCGGAGTCGCCGACGGGCCCGTGGGGCAAGGCCGTCAAGGTATTGAGCCATGACAACTACACGTTCTACAACCCACGGATTCATCCGGAACTGACGCCGCCGGACTCGCCCGTGCTCCTCTTTGAGGGGACGTACACGCAGCAGTTCGCCGATAACCCGCACCCCACGCCGCGGTACGACTACAACCAGATCCTCTACCGTCTGGACCTGGACGACCCGGCCCTGGCCCCGGCCCGGGAGCCCGCGGCGAAGGCGCCTCGGGAGACCGCCGCGAAGACGGAGCGCAAAGCGGCGGCGCCGGCCCCGGCAACGGCGCGGGAGGCAGAGGCGCCCCTCCTGCCCGTCCGCCTCAGCGACGACGGCCGCCGCTTCGTCCTCGGCGACACGGGCCGGCCGTTCCATCCCTGGGGCTTCAACTACGATCACGACGCCCAGGGCCGGCTCATCGAGGAGTACTGGGCCGAGGCGTGGCCGACCGTCGCCGCCGACTTCCGCGAAATGAAGGACCTGGGGGCGAACGTCGTCCGCATCCACCTGCAACTCGGGCGCTTTATGGCCGGGCCGGAGGAGCCGAACGCGGGCGCCCTGGCGCGCCTGGCCCGCCTCGTCCGCCTGGCGGAAACGACGGGGCTGTACCTGGACCTCACGGGCCTCGGCTGTTACCACAAACAGGACGTGCCCGCGTGGTACGATGCGATGGGCGAGGCCGACCGGTGGGCCGTCCAGGCCCGGTTCTGGGACGCCGTCGCCCGCACCTCGGCCGAGAGCCCCGCCGTCTTCTGCTACGACCTGATGAACGAGCCCGTCCTGCCCGGCGCGAAGAAGCCGGAGACGGAGTGGCTGGCGGGCGAACTCGGCGGCAAGTACTTCGTCCAGCGGATCGCCCTGGATCTGGCCGGCCGCTCGCGGAAGGAGGTGGCCAAGGCGTGGGTCGCGCGGCTCGTTGCGGCGATCCGCGCCCGCGACCCGCGGCACCTCGTGACGGTCGGCGTCATCCCGTGGGCGCACGTGTGGCCTAACGCGAAACCGGTCTTCTACGCCCCGGAGGTGGCCGGGCCGCTCGACTTCGTCAGCGTCCACGTCTACCCGAGGAAGGGCGAGGTGGACGCGGCCCTCGCGGCCCTGGCGGTCTACGACGTCGGAAAACCCGTCGTCGTGGAGGAGATGTTCCCGCTGAAGTGCGGCATCGACGAACTGGCGAACTTCATCGAGCGGTCGCGGCCCGTCGCGGACGGGTACATGACGTTCTACTGGGGCAAGACGGTCGCGGAGTACGGCGAGAAGCCGGCGGACATCGCCTCGGCGATCACGAAGACGTGGCTCGAGCGGTTCGCCGCGATGCGCCCCGGGACCTGAGCCGAAAAAGATTCCGGGAGTCTTTTTAGGGTGGCATGGCCACCCGATGTCGGGTGGCCATGAGGTCCCAAAGGGTCGATATCGCGCGGCGGGCCGTCTTGGGCACCGCGCGGCGGGTACGGAGACCCGCCGCGCTAATCACATGGCCACGCAAGCGTGGCCATGCCACCCCCGTTCGTATGGCTTGCCAGAGGATTTTGGCGCACCCAGCGCGGCCGGGCCGCGAATTATCTGAAAAGCCGCTTGACGCCGCCCCGCCTCCCAGGCTATGCTTCCTAAGTCGTAATCTTTCCGATTGGAGGCCGGCCGTGGCCGTGGCGAATGCAGAAGTCGAGCGGCGCATCCAGGAGGCGGCTGAGACGCTGCGCGAGAAGGGCCTGCGCGTCACGCACCAGCGGATGGAGATCTTCCACGAACTCGCCGCCACCGACGAGCATCCCGACGCCGAGACCGTGTACCAGCGCGTCTCGGAGCGCGTGCCGGCCGTCTCGCGCGACACCGTGTACCGGACCCTGGCGACGCTGGAGGAACACGGCCTGGTGACCCGCGCGGGGGTGCTGGGCGGCCCCGCCCGCTACGACGCCAACACCGAGCCGCATCACCACTTCGTCTGCACGGTGTGCGGGGCGGTGAAGGACTTCCGCAGCGCGGCGTTCGACGGCCTGTCGATTCCGCGGTCCGCCAGGGCCCTGGGGCGCGTGGCCTCGGCCCACGTGCAGGTGCGGGGCGTCTGCTCGGACTGCCTCGGCCGCAAGGCCTGAAAAGGGGGAAGCGCACCGGAGGGGGGATTTTTTGTTGCCTCGTATTTCGGATTAGTTACTATATCGGACCTGTTCAGAGAAAGGAACCCTGCCATGGCAGACAAGAAACGGTTGACGACCGCCTCCGGCATGCCGGTCGACAACGACCAGCAGAGCCTGACGGCCGGGCCGCACGGGCCCGTCCTGATGCAGGACGTGCACCTGGCGGAGAAACTCGCGCACTTCAACCGCGAGCGGATCCCCGAACGCGTCGTTCACGCCAAGGGGGCCGGCGCCCACGGCGTGTTCGAGTGCACCGCCGACATGAGCGCGTACACCCGGGCGGCGTTCCTCTCGGAGGCAGGCAAGCGGACGGAGGTCTTCGCCCGCTTCTCGACGGTCGGCGGCGAGAAGGGCTCCGCCGACGCCGCCCGCGACCCGCGCGGCTTCGCCGTCAAGTTCTACACCGAGGAGGGCAACTACGACATGACCGGCAACAACACGCCGGTCTTCTTCATCCGCGACCCGCTCAAGTTCCCCGACTTCATCCACACGCAGAAGCGGCACCCGGCCACCAACGCGCCCGACCCCGACATGTTCTGGGACTTCCTCTCCCTGACGCCCGAGTCCATCCACCAGGTGACGGTCCTCTTCTCGGACCGCGGCACCCCGCGCAGTTACCGCCACATGAACGGCTACAGCAGTCACACGTTCAAGTGGTACAACGCCGAGGGCAAGATCCACTGGGTGCAGTACCACTTCAAGACGGACCAGGGCATTGAGAATCTGACGCGCGAGGAGGCGTGCCGCCTGGCCGGCGAGGAACCCGACCACGCCACCAAGGACCTGTACGACGCCATCGCCGCGGGCGACTTCCCGTCGTGGCGGGTGTGCGTCCAGATCATGCCCGCCGAGGACGCCGCCGACTACCGGTGGGACATCTTCGACATCACGAAGGTCTGGCCGCACGCCGACTACCCGCTCGTCGAGATCGGCCGCATGACCCTGAACCGCAACCCGGCCAACTACTTCGCGGAGGTGGAGCAGTCGGCGTTCAGCCCGGGCAACGTCGTGCCGGGCATCGCCCCCTCGCCGGACAAGATGCTCCAGGCCCGCGTCGTCTCGTACCACGACGCCCACCTGCACCGGCTGGGGCCGAACTACCAGTTGCTGCCCATCAACGCGCCGCGGGCCGCAACGGCCGCCAACTACCAGCGCGACGGGACCATGCGGCTGGATGACAACGGCGGCGGCGGGCCGAACTACTGGCCCAACTCGATGGGCGGCCCCTCGCCCGACCCCTCCGTCGCCGAGCCGCCGTTCGACCTCGAGGGTCACGCCGCACGCCACCGGCAGGACCTGGCCGACGACGACTTCGTCCAGGCCGGCAACCTCTTCCGCGACGTCATGACGGAGACCGACCGCGAGCACCTCGTCGGCAACATCGTGGCCCATCTGGGTGGGGCCCAGGGGCGCATCCAGAAGCGGCAGGCGGCCCTGTTCTTCAAGGCGGACCCGGACTACGGCCGGGGCGTCGCCGAGGGCCTGGGCCTGGACGTGGCGGAGGTCGAGCAACTGGCCGGCATGTCGCAGGAGGACCGCGTCGCGGCGACGTCGGCCTGAGGCGTCCGTGAGCGCGGTTCAGCTCGAGTCATGGCGCGGTGGCTCTCCGTAACCACCGTGCCCCAGGGGCTTGGTGTTCTGTCAGGCTTGATTCCGCGGGTGCCACTGGCGGCTTGCCCGCCACTGCGCTTCGGTCTCGGGGAACACTGGCTGACAAGCAGCCAGTGGCACCCGGCGCCTCGTGGGGCCAAGTTGTTTGTGCGGTGGGCCAGAAGCCCCACCGCGCGGAATACTCATCTATGACAAATGCCGTTTGCGAACCCGAAGAATCCAAGAAAGGAGATGCGTATGTGTAACGAGAACCGGATGCCCCTCATCGGAGAGAAGGCGCCGTCCTTCACGGCCGAGACCACCCAGGGCCCGATCGCGTTCCCGGACGATTACAAGGGCAAGTGGGTCGTCTTCTTCTCGCACCCGGCGGACTTCACGCCCGTCTGCACGACCGAGTTCATGACCTTCGCCTCCATGGCGGAGGAGTTCAAGAGACTCAACTGCGAACTCCTCGGCCTCTCGATCGATTCCACCTATAGCCATATCGCGTGGCTGCGCACCATCAAGGAACGCATCGAGTACCACGGGATGAAGGACGTCGAGGTGACCTTCCCGGTCATCAGCGACCTGACGATGGACGTGGCCAAGGCGTTCGGCATGCTCCAGCCCGAGGCCAGCACCACCCAGGCCGTCCGCGCCGTCTTCATCATCGACCCGGAGGCGACCGTCCGCGCCGTCCTCTACTACCCGCTCTCCAACGGGCGGAACATCGAGGAGATCAAGCGCCTCCTCCAGGCCGTCCAGCATTCCGACGAGCACAACGTGGCGACGCCGGCCAACTGGCGGCCGGGCGACGACGTCATCATCCCGCCGCCGGGCTCGTGCGGCACGGCGAAGGAGCGGACCGAGACACCCGCCAAGGACACAAAGGTCCTCGACTGGTTCATGGTTCTGAAACCCTGCCCGCACGGCGAGACGTAAGCGCCTCGCCTACGTATCGCTCGTTTCAGCACGAGATAGCCATTGCAGGCGCGGTGGGTCTCCGTACCACCGCGCCCTCGCTTTGGCAACAAAGGTCACTCCACCAGTTCGCCCACGAGCAACACCGCCCCGGCGTACCAGTTGATGCCGCGATACTTGGGATTCGTGGCGGGGTCCTCGGCGTCCTGGTGCCCCTTCTTGAAGATGGCGGCCTTGTCCGGCGGGTCGGGCAGCAGCTGGAGCGTGACCGTGTGGACCGCGTCCGGCAGGTCGCGGCCGATGGGCAGCGTCGCCAGCCGATGGTACGTGCAGTACCGGTCGAACCGCGGGCGCACGACGGGCTTCCTGTCATCAAGCGTAACCGAAACCTGGCCGCAGTCCGGGCCGAGCAGGTCGTAGACGGCGGCGGTGGTCCCCTTGAACCGGAAGTGCAGCCGCGCCCCGGCCGCGGGCGTCTTCCAGACCTCCGGCAAACGGTTCGACCAGCGCTTGGCCATGCCGTCGGACGCGGGATCGAGATGCGTCCATCCGTCGCCGGGGTCGAGGCGGCTGAGGGGCACCATCGTGGCCCGTTCCCAGTTGTCCGCCCGCAGCGGCTCCGGCAGCGCGTGCGGGCCGGGCCGGCCCACGCCCGCCATCGCCTTCACGCCGCGGACCACCGCCTCCAGATACAGTTCGTGCCCCGTGTCCGGGTACGGATGGACGCCGTCGCGGGCAAAGACCATCTTGCCGCCGAGGGCCTCGCGCTCGGCGTCGGTCTTCGGCTTCCCGGCCGCCCACACGAGCCGGTCCGCCTTGGCAAGCCGGGCCACCTCCATCGCCATGTGGATCGACGGAATGGCGTAATGTTCGGCGACGCGTTCGTCGGCGCTGGCGGCCCGGGGGAACTGGCCCTGGAGCATCGGCCCGACGAGCGATTTCGTGATCGTATAGACAAAACATATATCCGTGGTCGGATCGTGCCGCCACGTCTGACGGACGATGCCCTCCATCGACCGGTAAATGTTCTCGGGCGGCGCCCCGCCGTCGTTGACGGCGAACTCGACGAAGAGGAGGTCCGGGTCGTGGCGGAGGACGTCGTGGGCCAGGCGGAAGCAGCCGAGGTCCGACCCCGTGCCGCCGATGGCCGCGTTGATCTCGCTGACGCGGGCATCCGGGTACTGCTCGCCGAACCACGCGAGGGTCTTCGGCCGCCAGCCCTTCTGGGCCGTGATGCTGCCGCCCAGATAGGCGATGCGGACCGCCTTGCCCGCCCGCAGTTTGGCGAGCACGTTCGGCATCCCGCCGCGCACGCGGCACTCGACGGCAGGGACGAGGGGATACGCTTCGGCGCGCGCGATGCCGACGGGTGCGACGAAGCCGACAGCCGTCATCGCGACCGTCAGCAAAACGATGATCCGGCTCAGGCGGTGGAACATGGAACCTCCTTCCGACTCCGATGCATCCTCCCCCTCTCCCTCGGTGGGAGAGGAATGGGGTGAGGGTGACAATGCCGGGTGGCATGGCCATCCCGGCGCGCCGGGACGTGGCCATGTGATTAGCGCGGCAGGTCGGTCGACCCGCCGCGCGGGACGTCGCGTCGGGGCGGCCACCCGCCGTTTGGCGTCCAACCGCCGGCCGTTGACGGTACCCGCACGGTCGTATTCATAAGGGGCGATATCACCGATCCGCCGCTGCCCGGCGACGGCCGATCGGCCGCCCGCCGGCCAAAGGCGAAAGAGAAGAGGCGCTACGGACGGGGCTCGGACGAGACACCGAGGTTCAGCCAGAGGTCCACGTGCCGCGCGGGGTCGTACGAGGCGCCGACGACGTCGGGCCGCCCGTCGCCGTTCATATCCGCCGCCCGGGCAGCGCGGGTCGCCACGCCGAGGCCGACGCGCGTCTCCCGGAAGCGGCCGGCCCCGAGGTTGCGGAAGAGCAGCATCCGCGGCGCCTGGTGCCGACCGAGGCCCATCTCGGCGACGAGGATGTCCGGCCGCCCGTCGCCGTCGAAGTCGGTCACCGCGAGCGTCCGCGGGTGAAAGAGCCCGTCGCACAGGGGATGCGGCGTCCAGGCGGGCCCCTTGAACCAGACGAGGCGTCCGTCCGCCCGGTCGCCCTCGCAGGCGACGATTTCCCGCCGCCCGTCGCCGTCCAGGTCCGCCGTCGCGACCTCGGTCACGTCGAGCGCGCCGGCGTAGCGGTCGGGCTTCCACTCCGTGCCGTCCGGCGTGGCCCGCAGGACGGACGGCCCGGCGACGACGTCGCGCCGCCCGTCGCCGTTGAGGTCGGCCAGGGCCAGGCCCTCGACGGCGCCGAGGCCGGAAAGAATCTCGCGCCGGCCCTCCAGTGGCCACGGCGTGACGGAGGCATCGGGGGGAATCTCGCATGCCACGAGCGAGGCGTTCTCTCCGGCGAGCAGCAGGACCTCGGGGGCGCCGTCGCCGTCGAGGTCGTCGACGGCGAGGTCGCGGCACACCTGGAAACGGTTCTCGATGAGATGGCGCGGCCAGGGGGCGGTGGGGTCCGCGGGATGCTCGAACCAGTAGAGTTCCGCGCCGCCGCTCGGGCGGCCGGCGATGACGTCGACGCGGCCGTCGCGGTTCACGTCCACCAGGGCCGCCCCGCCGTCCAGCCCGGGCGCCTGGGCCATCGGGTGCCGCTGCCACGAGGGGTTCTCGTACCAGGCCAGGTTTTCGGGGCCGCGTTTGCAGCCGACGATGACGTCGCGGCGTCCGTCGGCGTTGACGTCGCTGGCCAGCGTGAACGTATGCTGATGACCGGGCGGGTCGGCGTCGACGACCTCGTGGCGGAACGTCAGGGGCGCGGCGGCGGCCTGGCGTGCGAGGGCTTCGGCGGCGGGGCTCCGGCCAAGCAGGCTCCGCCGGGGCCCGGCCTTCGGCGGGGCCGGCATCGCCACGGAGGCAGGGGCGCTGGCGACCTCGCCCCCCTCCGGCAAGCGGTAGACGGCCTGGACGGAAACGACGGGGGCGTTCGGTTTCTCGCCGCCCCATCCGAGTCGGGCGGCATAGCCCCATCCGACGAAACTGCGGAACCGGCGGACGGCCAAGTCCTCGCCGGCGAAGGTCCAGACCTTGAGCGGCTCGCTGCCGGGGTCGCCGCTGCGGTTGACGCGGCCGGCGTAGAGGCGGAACTCGATGGTGCCCTTGACGAGGACCGGCTGGGGCCGGGCCGCCTGGAACAGGTAGAGCCGCACCTGGACGCCGTCCGGGCCGGGCGCATCGTCCCAGTTGACGGCGGCGGGCGGGCTGGCCCAGAGTTCCAGGGCGTCGACGCGCTCCACGGGCGACGGGGGCGCCAGGGGGACCGTGCCGCGGCCGCTTTCGGTACCGCAGCCGGCCGCCAGGAGGCAGGCGGCGAAGGTAAGGCTGATGGTGGCGGCGCGGCTCATGGCGACTGGTCTTCGCGTCGGGCCGGGATGGCGAGGCGCGTGCGGTCGGTTTTCGCCGGGCTCAGGGGCTCGCGGCGGGCGCCCGTTTCCTCCGGAGGCTCGCCGGCGTCGTCCGGGGGCAAGCGGTCGGCACCCGCGGGCACCTTGCCCGGGAGGCCCTTGAGGCGGAACTCGTCGAACATCTCCTCGCCGTATTTCTCCAACGTCTCTTGCCGGACCCCGCCGTCGTGCGAGGCCCGCAGCAGGTCGAGCCGGCGAACCTCGCTGTCGGTCTTGGCGTCCACGTCCTCGGTGTTCTGGAGGACGGTGGGCGTCAGGATGATGAGCAGTTCGGTGCGTTCCTTCACCTTGCGGGTGGAGCGGAACAGGTTGCCGAGGACCGGCACGTCGCCGAGGACGGGCACCTTGTTGACACGGTCGCGGTCGGTGGTGCGGATAAGGCCGCCCACGACGATCGTGTGGCCGTCCTGCACTGTCACGGTGGTCTCGGCGGACCGGCTGTTGACGACGATGGCGTTGACGTTCTCGCTGATGGGGACGGTGGAATCGTCGATGGAACTGATCTCGGGGTTGACCTCCATGCGGACGAAGCCGTCCGGGGTGATGCGCGGCGTGACGTTCAGGATGATGCCGACGTCCTCGTACTGGATGGTGTTGATGGTGGTGCCGTCCTCGGTGATGCGGCTGTTGGTGATGAAGGGGACGCGCTGGCCGATGTTGATGGTGGCCAGTTGGTTGTCGGTGGCGAGGACCTGGGGCCGGCTGAGGATTTCAACGCGGCCCTGGGCCTCGATGGCCCGCAGGAGGAAGTTGGCGTCGCCGCCGGTCACCGAGACGGTGAAGCCCGGGTTCAGCGTGAGGCCGGCGGAGGCGGAGAACGCGGGCGCCGTCCCGCCGAACAGGTCGTGGCTGCGCCACCGTTCCTGGACGTTCCACTCGATGCCGAACTCCTCGGTCTCGTCGATGGTGACGTCGGCGAGCAGCACCTGGATGAGGACCTGGGGGGGCGGGCGGTCGAGTTCCTCGATCATGTCGGCGATGACCTGGTAGTACCGCGGGCTGGCCGAGAGGAGCAGCGTGTTCGAGGCAGACTCGGCCACTATCGCGACCTCGCGTTCGAGGATGAACGGCAACGTGCCGCCCGTTGTCCCGCCGAGCGACTGCTCCAGCACGTCGCGTTCCTGGCTCAGGAAGTTGGTGACGGCGGTCTCGATGTCCGACGCCTGGGCGTTGCGGAGGCGGTAGACCTCGGTCAGCCGCTCCGACGCCGTGCTCTGGTCGAGTTCCTGGATGACCTCGCTCGCCAGGTCCACGTAGTGCCGCGTGCCGCCCACGAGGAGGCTGTTCGTCCGGATGTCGACGGTGACCGTGAGGGCGACGTCCTGGGCGGAGCCGACGCGAGCGGCGGCGCCCTCGCCTTCGGCCTCCTCGGCCACGAGCCGGTACTCGACGGCCTGGCGGTCGGCGGCCGCCTGGCCCATGCGGAAGAGTTCGCTCAGCACCTGGGCCATGGCCCGGGCGTCGGAGTTGACGAGCGTGAAGACGCGGATCTCGGCGGTGCGCGGCTGGGTGTCGTCCATCGACGTGACGAGGCTCTCCAGGAGCCGCATGTTCTCCGCCGGGGCCGAGATGACCAGCGAGTTCGTCCGCACGTCCGGCGTGATGAGCACGCCTTCCTGCAGCGCGCTGGCGATCTGTTCGGCTCCGTCCTTGGTCCGCGAGATGAACTGAAGCAGCGCCTGCCGATTCGGGCTGGCCTCGGTCATCGGGTCCGGCTTCTGGTTGAGCGCATCGTTCAGGATCTGGGCCAGTTCCGCCGCGTCGGCGTTCTTGAGGGTGAAGACGCGAATCTCGGTCACCCGGGGCACGGAGTCGGTGTCGAGTTTCTCAACGAGTTGCTCCATGCGGTCCAGGTCCGCCGGCCCGGCCGAGACGAGGATGGCGTTGATCCGCTCGTCGACGCTGATGCCTACGGCCGCCCCGGCAGCGGCGCCGGGCTGCGCGTACAGCGTGCGGAGGGTCTCGGCCACCTGCGTGGCGTCGCCCTTCTTCAGCGGGAAGACCTGGACGGCCACGTCCGGCCGATCGGGCTTGGCGTCGAGCCGCTCGATCAGCGACTCCGCCAGACGGATGTCGTCCGGGCTGCCCGAGACGAGCAGCGCGTTGGTGCGCGGCTCGGAGACGACCGTGACCGGCGAGGGCGCCGGGCCGCGCGCCACCCGCTGCGCAAAGACCTGCTCCAGCGTGGGCTGAAGGACGGTGGCGGTGGCGTTCTCGAGGTAGAAGATCTTGAAGTCGTTGGCCGCCAACACCTCCGCGGCGTCTAGGTCCTGGATCATCACCTCCAGGGCCTTGAGGCTCTCGCGGCTGCCGGTGACGAGCAGCGTGTTGGTCCGCCCGTCGGGGATGACGCTGACGGGCAGCATCCGCCCGGCGCTGCCGGCGTCGACCTCGGCCTGGCGTTTGGCGTCGAAGAGTTGCTGGAGCGTGGGGGCCAGGCGGGTGGCGTCGGCGTTCTTGAGGGTGAAGAGCCGGATGTCGCCCAGGATTGAGAAATCCTCCGTCGAATCGACCGTCCGGATGATCTCCTCGATGACGGCGAAGTTCTCCTTGCTGGCCGAGACGATGAGCACGTTGGTCCGGATGTCGACGGCGATGGCCACCTTCTCCCGCGCCTGGACGAGCGCGCTGTCGCCCGCCAGGACGACGCCGGGCTTGTAGAAGCCCTGGCTGACGAGGCCTTCGAGCATGGTGGCCACACGCTGGGCGTCCGCCGTCTTCAGCGGGTACAGGCGGACGATGCCCGTCTCGTCGGGGGGCTCGACGTCCACCTTCTTCAAGAGGTCCTGGATGAGGCCCAGGTTCTCCTTGCTCGCCGAGATGATGAGCGCGTTGGAGAGGGCGTCGATGGCCACGTCCACGCGGTCCTGCGGCATGGGCTGCTGGCCGGGCGGCGTCATGCTCTGAAGCCGCGCCGCGAACAGGTTCTGGAGCGTCGGCCCCACGACGCCCGCATCGTTGAACCGCAGCGGCACCACGGTGAGGCGGACGGCCGGGTCGGTCAGTTCCACGTCGAGTTTCTCGAGGAGGCTTTTCAGGATCTTCGAGTCATCGGCGTTCGCGGCCACGAGGAGGGCGTTAATCCGCAGGTCCGGCAGGATGACCGGCTTCTGCCGGCGGACGTCCTCGGTCCGGGCCGCCGCGTACCGTTCGTCGAACAGGTTGGCGAGCGAGACGCTCAGGTTGCCGGCGTTGGCGTGCTGGATCGGGAAGATCTGGATCTGCCCGCTGATGGCCGGGCTGGCCCCGTCGAGTTGGCCGGCCAGGCCCTCGACGATCTTGAACCCCTCGGCCGACCCGCCGACGATGAGGCTGTTGCTCCGCTCGTCGGCGGCGATGATCATGCGTAGGGCCTCGGCGTCGGCGGCCCCGAGCGTCTCCAGCCGCTCCACCCGCGCGTCCATCATCTGTTGGAGCACCGGGGCCAGGGACGCGGCCTCGGCATTCTCCAGGGGCATGAGCCGAATCTCGCGCAGCGCGATCGGCTGCTCGGCGTCCAACCGCTTCATCAGCGTGTCGATCATGACGAACGTGCTCTCGCTCGCCGAGACGACCAGCGCGTTGGTCCGCGTATCGACCGTGACGGTGGGCACGTCCTCCGGCCGCACGAACTGGGCGTTCGGCCCGCCGTACAGGCCGTCGATCAGGTCCTTCAAGCGGGTGGCGTCGGCGTTCTCGAGCGGAAAAATGCGGACCGCCGTCAGCGACCCCGCCCCCGGCACGTCCATCGTGTTGACCACATCGGCGATGAGCGGCATGACGTCGCTCCGGGCGGCGACCACGAGGATGTTGGTCGTCGGATCCGGCTGGATGCTGAGGGCCTGGCGGGCCTTGGCCCGTTCGGTGACGTGGCCGAGTTTGTCCTTCAGGACGGTCCGCAGGCGGGTGACCTGGGTCCGCAGCCCCTCGGCCCCGGGCGGGTTGGCCTGGGTCTCGGCAAAGACGGCCTCGAGCATCGGGGCCAGCCGCTCGGCCGAGGCGTGCTTCAGGCGGAACAGGCGGACCTCCGTCACGAGGGCGCCGGCGTCGCGGTCGAGGTCGGCGATGATGATCTCCGCCAGGGCGAGCGATTCCTCCACGCCGCTCAGGACCAGCGAGTTGGTCCGCGGGTCCGCCGACACGTTCAGCGGATTCGTCAGCGCCTTGCCGCTCATGCTCTCGGGCTCGGCCCGGCCTTCGACGCTGCTGTCGGGCTTGCCGGCCAGGCGTTCGCCCTGCTCGAAGATGTCGGACAGGATGTCGCTGACGGACTCGGCGTCCGCGTGTTTCAGGTGCACCACCCGGACGCGGGTGCCCTCGGCCACCGGAACGGCGTCGAGCACGTCGACGACGGCGGCCATCGCCTTCAGGTTCTCGGCCGTCGAGGAGACGATCAGGGCGTTGGCACCCTGCTGGCCGGCCACCGCCGGATCGGCCGTGATCTTGATCGGCTTCGTGAGGTCGAGGTCAGGGATCTTGCGGCCATCGGCGCTGCGAACCTGGAGCAGGCGGACCTGCTCCTGCAGGGCCCGCGCCTCGGGCGTGACCTGGGCCGCCGGGCTGGGGCGCAGCATCTCGTTCAGCACCTGGGCCAGGCGGGTGGCGTCGGCCTTCTTGAGCGGGATGATAAGCACCTCGGCCCCGGCGAACGCCGGCTCCAGGTCCAGCGTCTGGATGATGCGTTCGACCTGCTCGAACATCGTCCCGCGGGCGGTCACGATGATGGAGCGGGTCCGCTCGTCGGCCTGGACGTCGACGGGCTCGTCCGGCCGCGTTCGCCGAAGTTGCGCCAGCATCTGCTCCAGGATCGGCAGGACCTTCGTCGGCTGGGCGTTCTGTAACTGGACGATGCGGAACTCCAGTTGCGGCGCGATCTCCTCCCGGTCCAACTGCTCGATCAGATGGGCCGCCTCCTCCAGCCGCGCCGCCGACGCCGAGACGACCACCGCGTTCGTGTCCGGCAGCGCCGTGACGGTGACCTGGTCCTCGGGGGCCATGGCGGCCGTCTGGCGATAGAGGGACGTCAGCGCCCCCGCGATCTTCGTGTTGCTCGTATGTTTCAGGGAGAAGACCTGGAACTGGCGCCGGGCGTCGGCAGCGGCCTTGTCGAGGGCCTCGGCGAGTTGCTTGATCGCCTCGAAGTCCGCGTCCGAGGCGTTGATCAGGATCGCCTTCTGCTGCGGCAGGACGGTCGTCTCGACCCGGCCGGTGGGCCCGGCCGGCCCCGCCCCACCCGGCTCGCCGCGCGCCCCGCCGCTACGGTACGAACGGCTGCCCGTGGTCGGCCGACGGTAGGACCCGCTCCGGCGCACCGGCGATACGGAGCGGCCGGCCTCCTCGCCGAACAGCCGCTGGATCGCCGCCTCCACCTCGGCCGGGTCGGCGTGCTTCAGGTTGATGATGCGCAGCGTGCCGCGCGCCGGCTGCATCGTCTCGATCTGCTGGACCCATTCGGAGACCTGCTTGAACATCTCGTCGCCGGCCGCCAGGACGAGGGCATTGGCCCGCTCGTCGGCGGAAACGGCGAGCGGATCGATGCTCCGCCGCTCCCGCATCGCCAGCAGGTACTGCTGACGATAGAGGTCCTGGATCATGCGGGCCACCTCGGGCGCCTCGCCGTTCTCGAGTTGGATCACGTGCACGGTCGAGGCCGTCCCGGAGGTGGCCTGGTCGAGGTTCTTGGCCATGGCCGCGATCCGCTCCACGTCCGCCGCCGGGCCGGAGATCACGAGCGTGTTCGAGCCCTTCTCGGCCGACACGCTGACCGAGGGTCGCC
>Ga0272441_10002957_pt1 | contig 33450 bp, 30 predicted proteins | sample SSMProp6N_FD_193582 | JGI IMG/M metagenome (GOLD analysis project Ga0272441, IMG submission 193582) | Marine sediment archaeal communities from Little Sippewissett salt marsh, Falmouth, MA, United States - SSM-Prop-6N | ecosystem: Environmental > Aquatic > Marine > Wetlands > Sediment ... | reverse complement strand
TATGAAACTTACCGATCCGGTTGGTACCCCTCTGGCGGATCCGGATTTCTACATGGATATTTCTTCGGTCATCGAAGATAAAATTGAGATGCTTCGCTGCCATGCCTCTCAAATTGAGCTGATGAAAGCAATGCAGGATGTTGATGATTTTTTTGAACAAGTAAGATCATACAGCTCCTCCCTGGGGGAAAAGGCCGGAATTACTTTCGCAGAATGTTTCTGGCAGCATACCGGCGGAGGTTTCCCGCAGATACCTGTACTCCAGCAGGAATTAAGAGAATTCGTCAGGAATAAATAATCTTTGGGAAAAAAACTATCGTTCTGGAATATCCTCTCCTGCTCTTTCAGATTAAATAAAAAATAAATCATGTCACAGCGCAACTATTTTTTCATTTTTACGACAAATAAGCAGAAGAGGAGGACCGATATGAACTTTAGAAAAGCTGCAGCTGTATTTATCATCTTTGTCTTTTCAGGCATCTGCCTGATTGCTCAAGATATTCCGGAAGAAGAGTTTTTGAAGAGACTTGATATGGATGAAGCAAGTTTCGATAGACTGATCGAGTTGAACCGGGAAACCCAGCAGCAGGCACAGGCGGCAGCCGTCGAACAGAAAATTCTGCAGGCCCAGCTAGAAAAACTGTTGCTGGACGAGGATCCGGATATGAGGAAGGTTGAACAGTTGCTGCGGGAATCCTTAGAATGGAAGTTGAAGGTGGAATTGGCCAGAATAGGCCGGAGTGTGGAAATGCGTAAAATACTCGGAGAAGATAGATGGCTGCGCTTTCTTCGCCTGAGAAAGGAGTACCTCAACAGAAACTCAAAGAATTGACGGGTGCTTATTTGACTGATCTTTCTGAGAGCTGTGGGGGTGATGAATCTCTCATAAGGAAATACTGCGAAGAGAAGGATGAATCGGCGTTCCGATTAATCGTCAGCCGGTACAAACCCTTCATACGTAAGGTTCTCTTCGGGGTATTCGGCAAATGGGATGAGGAGGCGGAGGAAGCTGAACAGGAGGTTTATATATCTCTGATGACTTCATTGTGCTCGTACAGTTTTCATGCCGCTTTTCAAACCTATCTATATAGAATAACCCGGAATAAGGGAATAGATCAGCTGAGAAAAAGACATAGATTGAGGGAAGTGAGATACTTTGAAATAAAGAATAATGAAGTACTCAAATATGATCCCGTGCACAGTCAGAATGAAGAGAGAGAATATCTCCATGAAATTCTGGAAAAATTAAAAGAGGAGGAGAGAAGTCTTCTTTTATTGAAAGATATTGAAGGGTATTCCATACATGATATTTCTGAACTTATGAACATGCCTGAAGGAACGGTGAAATCGAAAATTCACAGGGCCAGGAAACGAGCTGCTAAATTAGCCGAGGAATCCGGCATGACAGGAATCGGAATAACAGGAGGCGTACATGAGATGCCGGGAATGGAATAGGATACAGCTTGCCCTGGACGGAGAAATTGAGTTTTCAGAAGGTCTCATAGATCATATCCGCAGATGCAGATACTGCAGCAGTCGCCTGGATGCATATTATCGATTTCTATCCGTCTACAGGAGAGAATCCGAGAACCCTGCAGTCTGCAAAAGAAAAAAAATACAAAAGACCGGAAATCTATCAGCAAGAGCCGCAGCCGCGGTACTTATTTTCGTTGGTACTGTTGCCTATATGGGACTGGGTGGTCTGAGGCATGCGCAGGAGGGTGATTTGAAGAGGTCCTACACAAAAGACCTGGTAGATAGCGTCATACAGGGAGAGCTTCTCGACGAGGGAAGTAATTTTTTCCCGATGTACGAGGGTGACTGGTTCAAAGAGGAGCCTGATAGATTTTAATAGATAAACAGAATAGAAGCTCCCAATAACGCGACAAAGGTGCCGAGAACAACCTTAGCGGTTATTTTTTTCTTTAGAATAAAATGATCGAAGGGCAGCAGAAGTACCGGGCTGATCTGTACCAGCGCGGTAACGATACCTACTGGAGCCATGGTGAGGGCATAGAGAGAAAGCACAACTCCGATTATCGGCCCTATAACCGCCGCGGCGGCAAGGAGAAAAGTTAGTCTGATATGTGTCATTTTCCTTATATCAGAAACGAAAGATTTTCTCATAAGGGCAAAGAGGATCAATCCTGATAAACCCGCAAGCAGGCGAATATAGGTGCCGGAGATAGGATGGACATTATTCAGGAGCGCAGCTTTTGAAAGGATGTTGGCCAGAGCCTGAGCGAGTCCTCCTGCCAGCGCAAAAGGTATGCCGAGATTATGCTGTTTTTCCGCCTTTATCCTGTTTTGTCCTTCCTCATAGATAACCCACATCACACCGCCGATGGTAATGAGAATCCCAAGTATCTGGAAATGGCTTAATTTTTCAGATAGGGCGAACCAGGAAATCAAGGCGCCGAAAATAGGGCTGAGGGTAAGGATGACGAGGGTTTCCCGTACCCCTATAAGAATAAGAGAACGGAAAATGAAAAGATCTGCAATGGCAAAACCAAAGAGTCCGGAAATGAGAAAGAGCAGAAGCGAGGAAGAGGGAAGATCCACCGGGAAAAGGGTTCCGGTGAAGAGAAAATGGACAAAAATCATAGGAGGAAGAGCGAGCCATAGGCGAATATGGGTCACCGTATTGGATCCAAGCTTTTTCCCGACGTAAGACCAAACCGTTGATACTGTTGCAAAACAGGCTGCTGTGAGCACGGCGAAAATTTGTCCTAATACGGCGTTCATAATATTGAGAGTTCCTCCGAATGAATCAGGTTGCAAATACGGAATGATTTGGAAAATGTCAGAATCTAATCTAATTTATACCTGTACTATACAGCAATGAATGAGATCAAGGAAGTAGTCCTGTAAAAAAACAGGCGGACCGAAGTCCGCCCGTATTTTAGAATTGTCTACCTACGGAGCGGAAGCCTGGATTTTCCCTTCGACCCAAACACCGGATCTGGTTTCGCCCGGACGTTCGGGAATCGTCATAACCATACCCGGATGAATAAGGTCCGGATTTTCCGGATCCGGCATTTTATCCTTGTTGGCGAGATATATTGGATACCATGCTCCGTATTCATCATAAATGAAGTCATAGCCGGCGATCTTCCAGTAGCAGTCCTCGTTTCCAGGCATATCCCGAACGACATAGGCAGCAGGAAGAGTTGATCCGATGACCTGGGGCCCTCCGAATGCTTCAAAAAGTGCTATGGCACTGCGGCTTGCATCTGCGCTGTTCGTATAAGCTTCGTTGGAATATAGTGCCCGGGCGGATTCTAAAAAACCAACAGCCCTGGCAAATGAATCAGGATCCTGACTGGAGCGGCCGGACCGTTCAACCTGACTTTTCAGTCCCTCAGCTCGATTTAGCAGCTGATTTGCCCGGTATTGAGCAAGTCTTGCTGTTATATATGCATCGGATTTATCAGCATACTCTTTTGAAAGCTCAGCATACTCCTGAGCTTTCTGGTAATCGCCTTCTTCCAAAGCCTCTTCAGAAAGCTGCCGGTACCTGAGAGATTCCCTGTAATCCGGATTATCCTGGAGGTTCTGCGAATATAAGTAAGGAATGGACACAAGAAGCAGCAAAACTATCATCAATCTTTTCATTCCGTACCTCCTTCAATTCCGGCTTCCTGCAGGGCAGCTTCGGCGTTTTTCTCGGCTTTAGAGATTGCCTGCTTAGCCTCCTCGAGGGCAGCCAGGGCCTTTTCTCTGTTCTCGGCGGCTTCTTCATAAGCTTTTCGATAAGCCGCAGACGCCGCTTCATACTTTTCCTGGGCTGTCTCCCATTCTTCCGACTTCTCAGCTTCCTGAGCTTCCTGATACAAAGCCTCGGCTTCAGCATAGGTTTCCGGAGCACCCTTCACTGCTTTCAGCTGATCAGCTTCGGCTTTGGCATCGATTACCTTCTGACGATAGGAAGTGAGATCAAATTGTATGGATTCAGCCGCCGGCTTCTCTTCAGGTTCCGGTCCCGAAGCACAGGAAGCAATAAGAAGTGCGCCGATCAATATAATCAAGAGCTTTTTCATATCACCTTCCTTGTTTCTTAAATTTATAAGGTATGTATATACCTCAGAACAGTGTTCCTTTTAAAAATAAAACATTTTGATTCAGATCGCAAATAGATTCGCGGTTTATTGTGAGAAAAAGGAAGAGAGGAAGTTACCTAGTAAATGAGTTCATCCTCTCTTCCAAAAGGGTAAAAATTTCTCAGGATCAGTTTTCAAAAAGGATAAGATACTGTGCGTATCCCTCCTCAGCCATATTTCCCTTCGGAACGAAGCGCAGGGAGGCGGAATTCATGCAATAACGCAGTCCGGTCGGTTCCGGACCATCTTTGAATACATGTCCGAGATGGCTGTCTGCGAAATTGCTTCGCACCTCTATCCGCTGCATGAACAGTTTATTGTCTACCCGGTATGTAACATAATCCGGATCAATCGGACGGGTAAAGCTCGGCCATCCAGTTCCGGATTTATACTTGTCCGTAGAGCTGAAGAGAGGCTCTCCGCTTACGATATCAACATAGATACCCTCTTCCTTGTTGTCATAATACTCGTTCTGAAAGGAAGGTTCTGTACCATCCTCCTGGGTGACTTCGATCTGCAGAGGTGTGAGCTCTGCGAGTCGTTTTTCAAGGTTGAAATTGTTCCATAAACCTTCCTTGGTTTGAAGTCCTTCGGGTGTTTTACCGCTTTTCCACATTTCACCTATAAAACTCCCCCGACCGGAGGCGGTGAAATAACGTTTATATGCGTCGGTACTTTTCTTGTAGTAATCCTGATGATATTCTTCTGCAGGATAGAAGGGTCCTGCCGGGAGTATGTCCGTTGTGATCTCTTCCGAAAACCTGCCGGAGGCATTCAATTCCTGCCTGGATACCCTCGCCAGTTGTTCCTCTTCCGCACTGGAGTAAAAGATGGCGGGTTTATAATGATTACCCCGGTCATAAAACTGTCCGCCGCCGTCGGTTGGATCAATATTTCTCCAGAAAACATCGAGGAGCTGTTTATAGCTTACAACAGCAGGATTGTAATACACTACCACAGATTCTCTGTGATCGGTCATGCCGGATGCAACTTCCCTGTAGGCCGGATCCGGTTTCGTTCCGCCGGAATATCCTGATATAACTTCAGCGACACCGTTCAAACGTTCAAATGGATACTCAAGACACCAGAAACAACCTCCGGCGAAGATAGCCCGAGCATAGGGATCCAGGTTCTGAAGCTCCTTTTCCGAGAAAGGATCGACTTCCTCAATTTTTTCCGCCTCCTCCGGTTCGACTCCCTTACCCGGTTCTGTAGATTCAATAAACGGGCCGTCCTCTTCGGCCTGACCTCCGGAAAAGAGGGGTTGTAAAACAAAAATGAAGAGCAGCAGGAACAGGAGCGGTTTGAGTGAAAATGATGTATATGATCGATACATGATTGCCTCCTTAGTAATTAAGTAGGGAATAGATTGTTCTTAATATACTAAGGAAGTTAGAATCTGACCAATAAAATATGAAAATCCGCAGATACCGTATATTCGGAAGAAAAATATTTCATTAGCTGCAATACCGCAGAAAGTGAAGAATGTTGTTTGAAAGCTCTGAGATGATTGTGATGAAAAAGGCGCTGCTGCCGGAGATGAAGAGCGGCCGATTTATGTATACCTCAGATATTCATTATGGAAAAGAATAATCCTGGCTTCAGATGGAATAAATATCGATTAATCGGACTATCCCTAAATATATATGCATAAAAAAGGGTTATATCTCATATTGCAGGTATAATTATACAAATATTTCTTGACGGAAAATATAAATGACTATAACCTGAACAGTAATATAAAGTAATATAATGTAATAAATCGTGAATGGACCAGGTGAACAAGACACAGATGTTGATGTTTCCATTTCAATATTGTGTCTATTTTTTTATTTAAGGGGGACTAAATGGCTGCAGAAAAAAAACATCTTAAACGGCAGCTGGGAATTCTCGATGTGACTGCAATAGCAGCGGGAATTGTAATCGGCGCAGGCGTCTTTGTAATTACAGGTCTTGGTGCAAAGTACGCCGGCTCACTCACTTGGGTTTCATACGCAATTGGTGCTATTCCGGTAGTTCTAGCCGGTTTAAGTACCATCTATCTGAACCTCATGTATCCTGTAGAAGGGGGTGAAAGTTATGTGTACCCGACCAGGATCGTATCGAAACCTCTCGGTTTTCTGTCCGGCTGGGGTATGTGGCTTGCATTGATCGGTCCTGTTGCCATTACTGCGAAGGCCTTCATCTCCTATCTGAATGTGATGCCCGGTGTTTCATTTCAGACACCAGTAGTACTCGGGGCCATCATCGTGACCTGTGTTTTTTTCCTGATCAACCTGAGAGGGGTAAGAACGGTATCAAACATCCAGAATATTTTGTTCCTATTCATGGTAGCCGGCATGATCATCTACATCATCCTGGGACTTCCTCATGTCAAGGCAGAAAATATAGCCCTGGGATCACCAATGGGTTTTTCAGGTGTAATGAAAGGCGCATCACTTCTTATTTTCGCCTATGCCGGACTAACCCTTGCAGCCGACCTCGGAGAAGAAGCGAAGGATCCCGCAAAAACAATAACCTGGGGAATCATCCTGGGTGCTCTGGTACCGGCTCTGCTCTATATAATTTCCGCCTTCGTTTCTACCGGGATCCTCCCCTGGGACCAGTTTTCAGCTTCCGAAGCACCCTATGCTGCAGTTGCTTCGGAATACATGGGTAATTTCGGTGTAGCCTTTATCGTTATCGTAGCTTTTGCGGCAATCCTTTCATCACATAACGGAGAACTTGCCGTCGGCGCCCGGGTATTGTTTGTCTTATCGAGAGACAAAATAATAAAAGGAAAGGTAGTTTCGATAAATAAGTTCGGCATCCCTGGTTACTCTCTTCTCGCTACCGCTGTCGTTGCTATTTTTCTGATTGTAACAGGAACCTTACAGCTTGTAGCAGAGGTTATAGTCGCCATGTTTCTCTACAACTGGATTATCACGCATGTAGGGGTTATTATGGCGAAGAAAAGGTATCCTGATATCTGTGAAAAAATTCCCGGTATCTATCATAAAGGATGGTTCATGATATTCCCGTGGCTGGGAATCATCATTTCCGGATATCTTTTGTATCTGCAGGGCTGGAAGGCTCTGGCGTATGCTTCCGTCTGGATGCTCATCGGTCTGGTTATTTACTATGTTCGACGGGCGAAGGACAAAGATGAGATCGATGCTCTCATGGCTGAATGGCCGAGAGATCGCTATTTTGAGGAAGAAGAAGCGGAGAAATGATTGTAAAACAGGGCGGGTGATGATATTCTTCATCTGCCCTGTTCAACTTATGTAAAATGAAAGGAGAAAGATTTGGAAAAGGTAAAAAAAATTGGAATTATAATATGTGATCGATACCGTCGCTGCGCAGGCGGAAAATGTCTGCGGTCCATGAAGGAAAGAGCCGGAGCCTTCAGTATTTATGAAGGGATTCCCATCGAACTTGTGGGCTATACGACCTGCGACGGATGTCCGGGGGGGAATATTGAGTACGCCGTAGATGAGATGATAAAGAATGGAGCCCAGGTTGTTCACCTGGCTACCGGACTCGTGGTAGGTTATCCTCCCTGTCCGTATATTCAGTATTTCCATGATTTTATCGTAAAAAGGTACGGGATAGATGTCGTTTATGGTACTCACCCGATACCGCAAAAGTATCTGGACATGCATACTAAACTCGGTACCTGGGAGGGGAAAGAATGGAAAGACATAATTGATCCGACCATGGATACTGAAGAAGTAAGGCTTGATTATAACTGATCAGATACAGACGCTGAGAAACTGAAGGAGAACACATTGGGGAAAATCGTATCATCAGCACTACTGTTTGGACTGGCAGGTCTGATCGCAGGCTATTTTCTTTTCGCCAGGGTCGGGAACTCCTATATTGATCTTTCGACACTCATTTTACCCGGCGAGGGTCTTCTCAAACAGCTGGGAAATGCAATTCGGGGGGTGGAAGAAATCCGCCGAAAGATACTAATTTCCGGAGGTGCCGGGCTTCTTGCGGGTGCATGCATCGGAGCAATTCGGAATCGATAAACAGGGGTTCAGATTCCATGTTCGAGAGCAATTTTCCCGGTGCGGATAGACTCGACAATTTTAAACTGTCCGAGGAGATTTATCGCGCTATCCACCGCCGCAGTGTCACCGGTGATCTCAAATACCCATATCGATCCGCTGGAGGAAACGATCCTTGCCTGGATAGCATTGATAAGCTGTAGAATCGTTGCCTGTTCATTTTTCTCAACTTCAATTTTCACAAGAGCATGTTCCCTTTCGATTATTCTATCGATATTGAGGTCCCAGACCTTGATGACATGGACGAGCTTCTGCAGCTGCTTTCTCACCTGTTCTAAAACCTGATCATTTCCTTCAACGACGATGGTAAATCTGCTTTTACCGGGAAGTTCAGTATGACCGACCGTAAGACTCTCTATATTGAAACCTCGTCTTGAAAAAAGACCTGATATGCGTGTCATTACACCAGGAGTGTCATCGCACAGAATAGACATAGTATGTTTCATTCGTATTCTCCTTCTTCCAATGCAAGCAGGTTGGAACCAGTAACCATAGGATAGACGTGATCATCCTTCCCCACGACGCAATCTATCACTTTTACCCCGGCCTCATGCGAAAAACCCTGCAGGGCATCTTTCAGCTGGTCGAGGGATGTAATTCTCTTGCCTTTGCATCCGAAAACTTCCGCTACCCGGTCGAACTGAATATCCGTGTCGAACCTGCTGATATCAAAACGACTTTCGTAAAAATAGTCCTGCAGCTGATGAATCATTCCGAGTCTGCTGTCGTTCATAACGAGAATTGTGAGATCGACCTCTGATTCCACTGCTGTTATCAATTCCTGAATATTCATCATGAAAGAACCGTCACCGGTTATCAGAACCACTTTTGATGAAGGTTTTCCGATAGACGCACCGATGGCAGCCGGTAATCCAAAGCCCATGGTACCAAGACCGCCGGAGGTAATAAAAGTCCTGCCTGCTGATACCGGATAGTACTGGGCGGCGGATATCTGATGCCGTCCAACGTCTGTAACCAGTATGACATCTTCAAGATAAGTTGAGGTGATATCCAGGATATCGGCGGAACAAAGTTCTGTCTGCTTCGGCCTGGGGGGATTTTTTTTATGATCCGAAAGATATCCGAGCCATTCTGAATTGTTCATACTCGAAGGCTGGAGCAGCTCGACCAGCCGGGGCAGAATGTTCAGTACATCTCCTACAATGGGAAGATAGGCTGGTACATTCTTACCGATTTCAGCGGGATCTATATCGATGTGAATGATTTTCGCGTCTCTTGCAAAGGCCGTCAATGGACCGGTTGAGCGGTCCCCGAACCTTGTGCCTATGGCGATAACCAGATCAGCCTCGCTTATAGCAGTGTTTGCGACGCGATTGCCATGATAGCCGAATAAGCCAAGATTGAGGGGATTGCGGTTATCCAGGGCTGACTTACCCATCAGAGTATGGACAAGGGGGATACCTGTTGTCTGTATGAATTGAGCAAGTACATCAAATGCATCGGACAGAAATATACCCCCGCCGGCAATGACTACCGGTCTCCGGGCTGATTTGATTATTCCTGCAGCCCTTTTTATCTGCCCGGGATGTCCCTTCATTGTCGGATTGTAACCTTCGAGTTTATTTCTTTTTTCATGCTGACTGGAAAAATCCTCGGTTTGAACATCCTTAGGGATATCGATCAGCACAGGTCCTTTTCGACCTGATTCTGCCAGATAGAATGCTTCTTCTGTAATCGGTGCTATATCACAGGCATGCTGAACAAGATAGTTATGTTTTGTTATAGGAATGGTTATACCGGTGATATCAACTTCCTGAAATGCGTCATTTCCTATCATGCCTCTGGGCACCTGACCGGTTATCGCAATAAGAGGGGATGAATCCATATAGGCATTTGCTATACCCGTAACCAGATTTGTCGCTCCAGGACCGCTCGTGGCCATGCAGACACCGGTTTTTCCCGTCGCCCGGGCGTATCCGTCAGCCATATGCGCTGCACCTTGTTCGTGCCGTGCGAGAATATGCCGGATGGTCGATCTGTTCAAGGCTTCATAAACAGGTAGATTTGCTCCTCCGGGATACCCAAAAAGGACCTCGACACCTGACTTCTCGAGTGTTTTAACCAGTGATTTCGCGCCAGTGGATTTTCCTTTTTTCATAAAACCTCCCTCTCAGGTTTGGCTGTACAGTCGGAAGGCTGATGTCCGGTCAAAAAAAAGGCCTGCCGCCGGAGGGCGACAGGCCTTCTATAATAGACAGTGCCTATCAGCTTCTCCGACGGTATATGAAACCGGAAATTAGTACGACGACGAGGACGAACAGGTGAGCAGGTACTGGGAGCTGTCTTTTTCGTCTGTATTTCACGTGTCTCATTTCCGTTCCTTTGAATAGAAACTATAGTGAGAACATACCTGGAGGTCAAGGGGAGGTGAAAAGAAATACTGAATATTCAATCCTTTTATTGGAGAGGGCCTTCAGGAATATTTCGTATTATTTCTGAAAGCTCGAAAAGGATCATCGCTGTGGCGCCCCAGATTTTACCAGCCCGGGTTGCGAAATAGGGAGCTCTGATGTGTTTGCCAGCCGAACGGGAAAGGAAATAATCATACTGAGGCGGGTTCTGTAATTCCTCCAGATATATCCAGCGGATATCATCAACTTCATAATGATCCGGCTGGAGAGTTACCCGATTCCTGCAGGAGGCAATTACGGGAGCTACGGAAAAATTACTTACCGGAATATAGAGGGGGGTCAGATATCCCAAAATATCTACGGCATCTCGTGGTAGATTGGTTTCTTCCTGAGCTTCCCTGAGAGCTGTGTCAATAGGATACAATTCCGGCTCCTGATGTATACCTCCGGGCAGGGCTATCTGGCCGGAATGATGAGTCCCGTTATCCGCCCGGACTATCAGGGGTATTCTGATTTTGTTCCCGGAATGTTCAAGGACGATAAGTACCGCTGCCAGTCTGGAACCGGAAGGGTACGCCGTATAGTCGGAGGAAAATCTATCCGGAGGGGCCATCCTTGACTGAGCCTCAAACCCGGGAAGAGGGGAGTTTCCAAGGACCGTTACAAGCAGATCAATGAAAGCTGAGTTATGTATCTTCATTTTTTGTAGACGCTTTGAAAAGCCGATCATTGATTGCCGCACCAATCATGGTATCCGGCAGTCTATGGGCGACAATCATTCTAAGGTTTTTGACATCGAGGCGCTGCATAGCTGCATAAAGGTTGGTTGCAGCTTCCTCCAAGTTCCCGGTGGAACTGAGAATTTCCAGGGGACCAGCGGGCTGCTGGTCGGGCGGAGTAAAGAGAAGAAATCCGACGGAAGGATCAGAATAAAGATCCAGGGGAATTGTATCAAGAAGATAGAGAGGAGTGTCCGGGGCATAGTGGGAGGAAAGCAATCCGGGACTTGGAAGATGTTCATTCTGGAATGTTCCCTTCATCTCAATCGGACCGATAACGGATTCTATCATCTCCTTCGTAATACCCCCCGGCCTGAGCAGGATTGGGCGGGGACCGATAAGAGAAAGAACCGTTGATTCAACTCCCACCCTGCAGGCTCCTCCGTCAATTATAAAATCAATCTTTCCGCCCAGCTGGGAATGGACATGAGCGGCGGTGGTCGGACTGGTTCGGCCGAAGGAATTGGCGCTCGGGGCTGCAACCGGTGTTCCAGCTTCATTGATAAGTTCAAGAGCAATAGGGTGAGACGGCATCCTTATGGCGACTGTAGGATTGCCGGCGGTGACAATATCAGGCACTGAAGATGTTTTTGGTAAAACCAGGGTAAGGGGCCCCGGCCAAAAGTCTTTCATGAGTTTATATGCAGTTTCGGGTACACCGGGACAGAGACCTTCGATCTGTTTCTGCTCGGCTACATGAACAATCAGCGGATTGTAGAGTGGCCGCTGCTTCACCCTGAAAATACGCTCCACCGCTTCCGGATTGAAAGCATCGGCTCCGAGGCCATATACGGTCTCGGTTGGGAAAGCAACTAATCCGCCGTTCTTCAATTGTCGGGCGCCGGCAGAAATCATACTTCTCAGATCGGATGTTCCTCTGGAATGGTTGAGGATCCAGGCTGCAGCATCCCCGAGACTGTGAAAGATAAGTGAGGAAGCGTCAAGGTCTCCAAGATGCTTTCTCCCGTGACCGCTCAGGACATAGATACCGAAAACACCGAGGTTCTTTCCCGTTATAACATCATGAGGATGATCTCCAATGATGAAGGACCTGCTTAAATCAAGATTGAACTTTTCAGCAGCCTGAACGAGAAATCCCGGTTCCGGTTTTCTGTTTCCGCAATTATCGCCTTTTTCATGAGGACAAACGTACCATTCGCGGATATTTATTCCAGAGCTCGAAAATACATCATCGAGTTCCCTGTGAATACCCTGTACCTCTTCCATGGTAATGCTTTTTCTGGAAACCCCGATCTGATTCGTAATAATGAAAAGTTCAAAATGTTTCTGTAAGGAAAGGAGAGAAGTGATGGTATCGGGGAAAATCTCAATATCTTCAATATTTTTCAGATACCCGACATCCTGAATGATGGTCCCATCACGATCAAGAAAAACAGCCGGTTTTCTTTTAATCAAATCTAACAATGCTCCTTAAAAGCCGTGCACAACTCTCAACAATATGGCGATCATATGCGGAATGCCGCGGAAAGGCGGTAATTTACACAGAACACTTATTTTTAACAAGAGAGAAGGCAATGGATGATTGTATTTTACACCCATGCAATGATTCTGGAGGTGGCGGGAGTCGAACCCGCGTCCTAATGGGCACCCCGAAGGCGTCTACAGGTTTAGTCCCGGCTTGTATGTTTCGGAGCAAGAATGGTGCCGTGACAAACCCGCTTGCTCCTGAGTTCGACTGTGTGTCCCTGTTTCCACGCCGAACGATGGAACAGGCAAGTTCCGGTTTCTTTCAGGTGCTTACTCCCTCGGAACAGCGTGAATAAGACCCGTTGCTGCTAATTACGCAGCAAGTGCAAAATCTGCATTATTGTCTGCAGTTAGTTTGGTGTCCCTTTTTAGGAGTTGTGACAGCTCCACCTGCAACCGACAGCTGTGCGAATCCACCAGTCGAATCCGGTACACCCCCCGATGGTATAAAAATATCATTTTTCAATGCTATTATCAAGCGCCGGTCAACGGAGACGGTCACGCATTTCTCTTTCGGCGTCTCGTTTCAAATCACGGTTTTTAATCGCATCACGTTTATCGTGCGTTTTTTTACCCTTACAGATTCCTATTTCGAATTTTACAATCCCTCTTTTCAGATACACTTTCAAGGGCACCAGAGTGTAACCTTTTTCGTCAATTTTACGCTGCAATCGTTTTATTTCCCGTTTATGAACGAGAAGTTTTCGGTCCCGATCCGGATCATGATTAAAAATACTGGCGAACTCATAAGCAGAAATATGAAAACTGCAGAGAATAAGTTCCGAATTGATTACCCGGGCATAGGAATCAGCGAAGGAGAATTTCCCGCTGCGGATGGATTTCACCTCCGTTCCCTTCAATTCAATACCTGCCTCAAATTTTTCCTCAACCGTGTAGTTAAAACGGGCCTTTCTGTTATCAGCCAGTATCTTCATACCGGATTCTTCGATTATTTTTGCCATATATCCGCTATTCTCTTTCCTTGACCAATACCGGTCTGAAACCTACGAACTCAGTGCACCATTGAGGCGGTTGGGACCCGCGCATCCAGACAGGTACATCCTTTTCTTCCTGTACCCAGCTTCCGCCGCGTACTGCCTTTTCAACTCCATCGTATCCTGGAACGGAAAGTCCGTACTGTGTATCGATAAGATCCGATACGAAGTACCAATTGCTGCACCATTCCCAGACATTACCGCGCATATCGGTTAATCCGGCAGAACCCTGTCGATCAAAACTCGCGGAAACTGCCGAGTTTATTCCCGCTTTCTTGAAAATATGGGATGGTGAACCGTTCAAACGGGCGGCATATTCCCATTCAGCCTCGGTAGGAAGCCGAAACCGGTAATTCTGCTTTATCAATTCAGGAGGCAGTTTGGTACTGAGCCAGTCACAGAAAGCATCTGCGGCAAACCATGAAATATCTGCAGCGGGAAGACTTTCATCAGCTCCATCACCTTCAAGAAAAGAAAGATATTCCTGTTCAACAAGACCTTCTTCTATCAGGTATTCTTTATTTTCCAGGCTCCATTTTTCTGAGTCCCTGATGAACTCAAGATATTGACGTCTCGTAATTTCAGTTCTCCCGATAAAATAGGGATCAATTTCTTCTTCATGGGGCAGCATATTATACATATTGAAATCAGAAGAGATCAGTTCAGGAAGGTTTTCATCAATACCTATCGGAACAGAAAAAGGAGGATCCATATAAACGAAGCTGATACCTTCTATCTGCAGATTACGGTTTGATATTTCAGTTGCCTGATATGCATCAGTGAAGGAAATATTTTCCGAATTTTCAATAATGGGCTTTAATAGCGAATCAAAATCAACCGATGAGATGGAATCTCCTTTCCGGTCTATCAAAAGGGAGGCTATGTAAAGTTCAAGCAGTTGAAAATCCACTTTTTCCGAAAGGGACAGTCTGCGAAAGTAGTCAGAAAATAGTTCGTATGAAATAACGGCAGAATCGATTCGATTTATTTCTTCAGTATGTATGATCTTCCCCTCTTCAAGATAAGAGACGGCCAGGGAAAGTGCGGTCTGCACATCAGAAAGCATCTCAATTGTGCTGAGATTATTTATAAGTATGTATAAAAAATCATATAAATCTGAAGTCCGGTCTTCTGCTTTTGCGGAATCCTGGTGTGAATAATATGAAAGAAGCTCTTCCAATCCCGTACTTGCCTCATAAGGATAGGGATAGCTCTGATGAAAGGATCCCACCTGGGCCCAGGAACTTACCTGTTCAAACTTCCATCCAAGAAATGCCCTTTCGTTTTCAATATCCAGCTGAGCGTCGATGTCCAAGGTTTTTGGTATAAAAAGAGATCCGAAAATTCGTCCCGGTATATTGATTCTCTCCAGAGATTCGGTAAAGAAAGGCTTTGTAATCCGAATAGAATGGCTTCCCTTTTCTACAAATACTTCGGAAGGAGTAGACCCCGCGTAGACTTCATCGATGAAAACAGCAGCATTTTCGGGAAGGCTGCTGAAAATCACTCTCGATCCATTTTTACGGATTCCCGGAAAAAAGAAGAGAAGAAAGAATATGAGGAGTATTGCGATGGAATAGAGTATCGTGAGGTATATCCCGGGCCGTAACCCGAGTAGGGGTTTAAGGCGCACTGGGACCGTATCGGGTATTTCAAGGCTGTTTTTTTTCTTTTTCATGCTGAAAAATGTATATTGAAGGGCTTAACTTGTCAATGTGACGTATCTGTGATACATATGAGGAGTTGCTGCAAGGAGCCGGAATGGAAAAGTGGTATTGCGCTGTCCAGAATATAACTGAAAGGTATCTCACCAGAAGAAAAAGAAAAAAGGAAATTCTGCGGGCAAAACAGAAGGCAAAGAATCCGATCGTTGACTGGATTGAAGCCTTTTTGTGGGCCGCCATCGTGGTTCTGATCATAAATCAATACGCTGCCCAGGCATATCAGATTCCTTCCGGATCAATGAAAAATACGCTGCAGATTACAGACAGAATTTTTGTGAATAAGATGGTTTACGGACCTGAATTGATTCCCGGGGCAGTTAAACTGCCCGGCTTTTCCATCCCGAAGAGGGATGAAGTAATAATTTTTGAAAGTCCGACATATATTTCAAAGGGTCCTGTTTTTGATACCCTTCAGCGGCTTCTCTATATGCTCACGTTTTCACTTGTTGATATTGATAAGGATGAAAATGGTATGCCAAGACCCCATTTCCTGATAAAACGTGCGGTTGGGATGTCAGGGGACCGGATCAGATTTGTAGAGGGCAACGTGGAAATCAAGCCGCCGGGTTTTCAGGAATGGATGACAGAAAAGGAGTTCCGCGCTTTATCAGGCCTGAAGGACAGAACAAGAAGAATAATACAGCCGGAAATTTATCCGTATATAAAAGCCTCAGCCTGGAGTGATGCATTTCTTTCCCTTTCCATACCGGTTCCCGAAGAACTTCTCTCCGAGGCTGAAAAAATGCCGGCAGTAAGCGATATGTTCGAGTGGATGAAGTACAGAAGTCAGATGCTGTACCGTTTGAATCCTCAGGACAGACGGGCGGCAGGATTATGGAAGAAGTTCGAAACCGGCTGGTACATCGATGAAGAACATATTCTGCCGCTGGGTGATAACAGGGATAACAGCAGGGATGGTCGTTATTTCGGCCCTGTTAAGCTGGATAAAGTATTGGGAAGGGCGATGTTCATTTACTGGCCTTTAGGGAGAGCCGGAGAAATACTTTAGAGCAGAAAAATTATGTCCAAGCGAACAAGAGCTTTAAGATATTACCGCAGTTATAAACCCCAGGGACCTTTCAAAAAGCTGTTCGGTTTTATTTTCCGGCTGGTCCTGGCTTTGTTTTTTCTGAGCCTCGCGGTGCAGACAATCTTTATTCAAGTTTACGCACAGAGGGACAATGATGGGGAAATTAGAAGATATCTTGCCAGTCCTCTCTTGTACGGCCCCGAAATAGAAATAATCCAATACCGTTTTCCATCAATGAAGGCCCCCCAAAGGGGAGAGCTGGTTATCCTGTCGTATAATTCTTCCGGCAGGGATCCCTGGTACACTGATACTCTAAACTCGATTTCCCGTTTTTTTACCTTCAACAAAAAAGAATTTTTTTCGGGATCCGACTCCCGATACGGTTCGCAGGAAATACTATGCCGGGTTCTTGGAATGCCCGGCGATACGGTAAAAACTGAGTCCTTCCGTGTAAAAATCAAGCAGTCCGGAAATTCCCTTTTTTCCGATGAAATGGAAGTCCTATCGAGTGCTTATTCCATACAGGTACCATCACAATCGAATAGAATACAGAAGGGATTACCCTTTTCAGGAAATCATCCCGAGTTGGTTCTTTCCGAGGGAGAATATTTACTCGTACCGGATAACCGTGCAATGCTGGGGATTACATCGAATTGGAAGGCCTGTGAATCTGCCATGATAAAAGCCAAGGTATTGCTTTCCTTCTGGCCTTCCTTCCGTATCGAATGAAATCGTATAACGCATCCGGTTATTCCCTGATACCTCTAAAAACCCTTCCGGCAGTTTATATTCATATTCCATTCTGCACGGTAAAATGTGACTACTGCGATTTTTTTTCTGTAGCAAATCAGGATTCCTCCATCCAGAACAGGATTGTCGATCAGACTCTGAAACAGCTGGATCTTTCGATTCAGATGATATCACCTGAAAAGATAGATACCCTGTATATCGGCGGGGGTACACCGAATAGTCTGAACAGCGGTACCTTCTACAAGCTTATCCATTGCTGCAAAGAGCTGGTTGAAAGCAGAAAAATCGAAGAGTGGACTGTTGAACTGAATCCTGAGCATATAACGGACGAAATGCTGAAAATCCTTCAAAATGAAGGTGTCACAAGACTCAGTATCGGTATTCAGAGTTTTTCCGATCGAAGTCTCCAATTACTCAACCGGCGGGCAACTGCATCGCGAAATCACGCTGTGCTGAAAAAAATTGAAAAAATATGGACGGGCAGCTGGAACCTTGATCTCATTACAGCCCTTCCCGGACAGACCATAAGGGAAGCAGCAAGGGACCTGCAATCGGCTGTTGACTATCATCCATCCCATATATCTTTATATAATTTGACGATAGAACCGGATACTCGGCTTTGGGAAAGAGTTGCGGAAAAGGAGGTGGAAAGCCTGAATGATAAGACATCCGCCTCCTTTCTGGAAATGGGATGGGAGTTTTTAAGGAAACATTCATACCTGCATTACGAAATTTCGAATTTTTCCAGGGAGAATGAACAGAGCCGGCATAATCTGCATTATTGGCGAATGCATCCTTACCTGGGCGTAGGACCGGGTGCGGTCTCGACCCTTCCGGTAAAAGAAGGCCCCGGGGCAGCTGCAAGATTTCAAGTAACCAGAAGATTTGATACATTTCTTCGTACCGGATTTTCACGGAAAATACCGGTGGAAGTAATGGATGCGGAAATAATAACAGCCCGGCAGTTCCTTCTGGAATATCTGATGATGGGTTTAAGAACCTATCCTGGAATACGGCTTCGGGATTTTCAGAAGATATTCAATACCCCTGTTGATAGGGTTATCCCCCGGACAATACAAAAGGCGGTTCATTCCGGTTTCCTCTCGCTTCATTCGCTGAAAAACCAGGATGATGCTCCCGGCTGTCTCAGCCCTACAAATTCGGGAATGATGTTTCTAGACAGGGTGCTTCTTTGGGCTGCTTCTGAAATAGAGGATATCGATGTAGCATGCACCTGGCCGGTTCACGATAATCCCTGATTATGGCAAATCTTGACGGTAGTATAACATTATGATATTTTGATTTGTATATATCATATGAAGGAGAACCCATGTCCGGCCACAATAAATGGTCTTCAATAAAGCATAAAAAAGGCGCCGCAGACGCCAAAAGAGGTAAGGTTTTCACAAAGATCATCAAGGAGATAACCGTCGCTGCACGAAACGGCGGAGGTGATCCTGATTCGAATCCATCCCTGCGGAATGCCGTCACGAAGGCAAAGAACGAAAACATGCCCAAGGATAATATTGAACGGGCGATAAAAAAGGGAACCGGAGAACTCGAAGGAGTTGATTACCTGGAACTCACCTATGAAGGGTATGGTCCCGGAGGTGTTGCCATCCTTATAGAAACCCTGACGGATAATAAAAACAGGACAGCCGCGGATATCCGTTCCATCTTCACAAAGCAGGGGGGCAATCTCGGTGAAAACGGCTGTGTTTCCTACCTGTTTCAAAGAAAGGGTCTTATAACTTTCAGTGCCGAGAAATATTCGGAGGATGAGGTTTTTGAAGCAGCTTTGGAAGCAGGAGCTGAGGATGTCACATCTTCAGGCCAGGAAATAGAAGTACTCACCAGTCCGGATGATTTTTCTGAAGTATCCGAAGCATTGAGGACTGCAGGATTCACACCCGAAAGAGCCGAAGTTTCCATGCTGCCAGACTCAACAGTCAGTCTTGATAGTGAAACAACGATGAAGGCATTACGCCTCATCGACAGGATTGATGATCATGATGATGTTCAAGCAGTCAGCACGAATCTGGATATTCCTGATGATTTTGATCCTGATGCATTCGAATGATCAGGATTCTGGGTATTGACCCCGGACTTGCGCATACGGGATGGGGAATCATAGGCGCGGAAAAGCAGCGTCTGATCCATCTTGCACACGGGACTATTAAAACTGACAAAAGTCAGAGCCACTCAGAGCGCGTTTTTATGGTCTATTCTGAAATCTGCCGCCTCATATCCGATATTCCTCCCGATATTGTCGGTATAGAGACCCTGTATTTTGCCAAGAACAGGCGAAGCGCGATACCTGTAGCAGAAGCCAGAGGAGCGGTTCTGGTAGCAGCGGCGCAGCATGGGATTGAATGTATCGGATATACTCCTTTGGAAATCAAACAGGCCCTGACAGGTAACGGACGGGCGGAAAAGAAACAGGTTCAGGAAATGGTGAGAATTATGCTGGGAATGGAGGACCTTCCAAGTCCGAATCATGCCGCAGATGCCCTTGCAGCAGCAATCTGTACTTACCATATGCACCAGTTTTCCCTGGCGGCAGAAAAACAGATGCCGCCGAAGGAGATGTGAGGATGATTCACAGCTTGAATGGTGTTGTCCGCGGACAGCGCGGGAATATGCTTTTTCTGGAACAGAACGGAATTGAATGGGCCCTCGAGGTCAGTCAGCAGACCATGCAGCATCTGGCTTTGAAAGAAAATAAGGTTCGTGTGTTTACCTATCTTCATCACAAACAGGATACCATGCAGCTCTTCGGTTTTTCATCCGAGGAAGAGCGTGATGTTTTTTTAAGATTAATCAAAATTTCCGGTATCGGACCGAAACAGGCGCTGAAAATACTGTCCGGTTTATCGGCAGACCAGTTTATCCATGTAATTGAAGCTGAAGAGATTGACCGTCTTTCCACTGTTCCCGGTGTCGGAAAAAAGACGGCAGGTAAAATAATTCTCGCTCTCAGGGGAAAAATTCTGACTTCAGCTCAGCAGAAATCGGAAGAAGTTTTTCCGGAGCTCCTTGATGCTTTATCGGATATGGGATTTGACAGGAAGAAAGCCCGGCTCGCCCTGCAGGAGGTTGCCAAAAATATCGGTTCTGATACACTTAGTCCCAATGAGTACGAACATGAATTATTTCGAAGAACCATAGTACACTTAAGCTCGGCAGGATAAATGCAGCAGAATAGCCAGTATCTGTCCGGTTCCTACAATGAACAGGAGGATACGAATGAACAGTATGTACGACCCCACTACCTCCATGATTTCCAGGGACAGACCGCGGTAAAGGAAAACCTTTCGGTCTTTATAAAAGCAGCACTTGAAAGAGGAGACAGCCTGGATCACGTATTCCTCAGCGGACCACCCGGTCTTGGAAAAACTACACTGGCAGGAATTATGGCCAATGAAATGGGGGTTGATTTCAAAGTAACATCGGCCCCCGCTCTTGATAAACCGAAGGACATGGCCGGAATTCTCACGACGATGACGAAGAATTCGGTTTTTTTTATCGATGAAATTCATCGATTGAGACCGAATATGGAGGAAATGCTCTATATTGCCATGGAGGATTATGAAATAGACTGGGTTGTAGGGCAGGGGCCATCGGCCCGGACAATGAGAATCCCGATCCCCGAATTTACGCTTATAGGCGCAACTACCAAGGCGGGGCAGGTGGCCGGTCCCTTATACAGCCGATTCGGTATTTCAGTAAGACTTGATTTTTATACTTTCGAGGATATTGCAAGTATTCTTAGAAGAACCGCTTCGATTCTGGAAATAAAAATCGATGATGATGCCGTTGATCTATTATCAAAAAGCTCCAGGGGTACTCCAAGGGTAGCGAACAGACTTCTGCGGAGAATGCGCGATTTTGCACAGATTCTGGGAGACGGAAAGATAGACACGAAAGTCATTGAGGAAGGATTGCGGCGTTTGGGAATAGATCGTTTCGGACTCGAAAAACAGGATCGGGAGATTCTGAGGACAATCATCGAGAAGTACAAAGGCGGACCGGTAGGCGCTGAAACCCTCGCAATATCGGTCGGTGAAGCAATAGAAACCCTGGAGGATTTCTATGAGCCTTACCTGATACAGCGGGGGTTTTTGCAGAGAACTTCCAGAGGAAGGATGGCAACAGAACTTTCATACAATCACTTGAAGATAAAGCGGAAAAAGAATGAAAACCAGGATCTTCTCTTTTGAACTGCCCGAGGAGCTGATTGCTCAAAATCCTGTGAGCGAACGCGGGAATAGCCGGCTCATGTATCTTCGGCGGGAAGATACATCGATAAAACATTTAACCATAAATGATTTACCCGATTTGATACCGAAGGGATCAGTTCTCGTAATCAACAATTCCAGGGTTCGCAAGGCAAGACTATACGGAAAGACAGAATATGGCGGAACAGTTGAGTTTCTGCTTCTCGAAGCTCTGAGTTCAGAACGCTGGAAATGTATGGTTTCCAAATCTAAAAGGCAGAAACCCGGGCGCTCATATATTTTCCCCGGCGGCCTTACAGGACATATTGAGGAAATTGATGAACAATTCAGGATAGTCGAGTTCGATTCAGTTGTGGATGATGCATATCTTGAAGAATACGGACATATACCCCTTCCACCATATATTCACAGAGAAGATACACTCGAAGATCTGGAGAGATACCAGACTGTGTATGCCGAAAAACCGGGTTCCGTTGCAGCGCCTACCGCGGGACTTCATTTGACCCGCTCAATTTTACATCGGCTGGAACAAAACAGTATAAAAATTGCCCATGTAACACTACATGTAGGCATGGGGACTTTTCTGCCTATCCGCAGTGATGATATAGAATCGCACAGGATGCATACCGAGCAATACTGGATCTCCCCTGAGAGCGCAGAAATAATAAATCTAGCGAAGAGAGAGGGGAATTTGATCTGCGCCGTCGGTACTACTTCTGTGAGAACCCTCGAATCCGCCTGGACCGGAACAGAACTGCCTGTCGGTGAGGGAAAAACAAACCTCTACATTTATCCGGGATTTAAATTCCGTGTAGTGGATATGATGCTTACCAACTTCCATACTCCGGAATCAACATTATTGGTTATGGTATCAGCTTTTGCAGGTACAGATCTTATAAAATCCGCTTATGATGAGGCAATACGTGAAAGGTATCGTTTTTTCTCATATGGTGATGCAATGCTTATCCGGTAAATAGCATCCGAAGTTTCGAGTACCGCTCTACGCTAATAAGTGGAATCATCCATGGACTCAAATTCCCTTTTTACTTTATTCAACCTTAGCAGATCATCCTGAATAATGTCTGCATAATCAAGATCGCCTGTGCCGATTCTCGTATTTTCATCCTCCCAGAATTGAATTTCCGAAAGATGTGCATAGGGCAGCTTTTTCAGCCGGGCCCACCAGACAAGAGCCTGGTCCCAGTAAATAAGGGCGGAATTGAAATAGTGTTCAGCTATTTCGAGACTTTCAATATTCTGTTCTTTCCATGGTTCATTGTAAAAGTAGGCAATACGTTTATCGTATTCTGCAGCCCAGAGACGATACTGTTTTACCATTTCAAGATTGACATGGAGATAGAAAAGTGCCTGATAGCGCTTCCACTCCATCGGGTCTTCAATTTTTGCGATGGCGTTCAGAGGATTTACAAAAGGACGTTTCAATGCACGTTCGAGATACCATATGTTTTCTTCAAAGTTTTCCGGATACTGGTAAAAGTTCTGGTGATAAAGTTTATAGTACTGTTCGGCATAATATACATTATAAGCGAAAAGAGGCAAAGAGAAGAAAAAAAGAAGGAGAACCGGGATGATAAACTTATAATGAAACTGAATCTTCATCCGTATTATTATCGGAAAGTTTTATCTTTTTCCATACCAGATCTTCCAGTTCTTTTACCGGCAGGGTGCCATCAAAAATATGAAGTTTCATATCTGTATTTTCGAAGAGACTGAATACATGGAAGTAGTTGGCCCGTATTTCATCCTGGAGGTCCTTCTTTTCATAAATCTCCTGCGGTGTATCCCGTCTCAATATACGCCGCTGACCTTCTTCAGGTGGAACATCAAGGAAAATAAGATGTTCCGGGAGGGGAAAAGCACAGTTTAATTCCCACACTGAAGAGAAATTCCAGTCGATGGACTGATAGGCGAGAGAACTGAAAAGGTATCTGTCGCAAATAACCATTTTACCGGTATTGAGAAGGGTAATAATTCCGTCACGTGGATGATACAGGTGGTTGTGCCTGTCAGCTGCGAAGAGCTTTGCAAGAGTACCCTCGGCAACGATTTCTTTGTTTTGGAGAACATGACGTACGGTTTTGCCGATAAAAGTTTCTGTGGGTTCGCAGGTCAAAACGGAGGAGCGCTTATGGAGGTTCATTTTTTCGTTCAGGAGCCTGCTTTGAGTAGTAGTACCGGCACCATCAAGACCCTCAAAGACGATAAAATCCTTTAAAATGCTGAACTCTTCTTTCATATCCGTCATTATTGTGACATATAGTAATGAAATTGGTGCATTCTGTCATCTTATATTGTAAAAAAAGTACATTTCACGTTAAATTTGATATGGTATAGGAACATGGATCTTTGAGTACAGCGGGGTAGTATAACTGAATCTCAACAGGAACCTTATAAAACCACTTCAGATTCTCATTTTCATAGGCCTTTGCATTTTGACAATTTTGATTTTGTTGCCGGTCCAAAGATCAATTGACCGGTACATGGAAAATGTGCAGATGCAGACAATCAGATCCATTGAAGATGCTATACAGAGGACAATACGCTACAAAAGTATTTCACCATCTATCCTGCTTTTTCTTGAAGTACGAGAAGTGACGGTCGCAGGAAGAGAAGGTGAAAAAAGGGAAAATATTAACATCTCAAAAGTAAGAGTTCACTACAGCCTCTGGAAGTTACTGCAGGGAAATATTGCTGAAGCAATACATGAAATTCGAATTATCAATTCGACTTTCAGTATCAATCAGCAGGACGATCAGAATTTATTGAAAATAATCAGGGATTTAGGCAATCAGAGAACGGTTGCCGGTGGGAAAAACGGGACGGAAACTTTACCCGCGGACCTGCTTATAATTGGAGAAAATTTATATATAAATTATATTGATGAAAATCAGAGAGTACAAATGGGGAAGCTCTTTTTTGAGTTTCGGATAGATGAAAATGAATATAATCTTAAATTGAAAGGGGATTGTGAGGGCGTATTGGATAAGCCTCCTTCGACCGAAAATATTGCTCTTGAGGAAGCTGCTGCAAAAATCAGTGTTCAGGCCCAATACCGGAAAGCTGATAAAGAAATTTCCGGAAGAATGAATATCGGGGAGTTCTCTTCGAATTTGTTTTCATTTAGGGAATTGACCCTGGAAACAACCAGTACTCCCGAGAAAATAATGCTGCGAAAAATTGAAGATAGATCACCTTATGATTTTCTCGTTGAATATGTACCTGATGATAAAGCAATCTATTTCAATTTTGCCTCCGAAAACTTCACCCCCCAGAATAACATCAGACCTGAAGATGACTTATATCCGATATCAGCATGGCTCAATTCCAATGTAAGCGGGGTTATGGATATAAGATACAATCTTGAAACCCGACAGATAAACTATGCGGGAGATATTGATGTTCGCGCTGATAATGAGTTTTTACCCTTCCCGATAAATATTAGCCTGGATGGAAATGGAAACCGGGAATATGCATCTTTTAATATACTCAGGGTGGAATCGGAAAATATAGAGGCAGATTTTCAGGGCAGAATATTCATCGCAGAGCCGTTTGCAGTTGGTGAGCTCAATATAAAACGTTATGCCCTTGATGAGAATACGGTCCTGAAGGGAAAGGCAAGGGTAGAAGGGAGCAGGGAGAATTTTATATGCACTTCCGAAGGTATCACCATCGGTGAAATACAGACTCGCGATATTAGATTGACCGGCGGATTCGCAGGTGACGAGGCGGATTTTCAGATAGTAGCTGAATATGGTGTCAGAGATGCCTTGAACAGAGAACCGAACATAAAGGCTGACGGAAATATTGTTTTTGGAAGCAACAGTTTTCTCGAATTATCATTCAGTGCTCAGGATATTCCGCTTACCCAATCGATTTTAGAGTTCTACAATGATAATTACGGATTGATTGACCGCGCGGGACCTCTCTACGTTGATACGGAGGCATATTTTACATCTAATTTTGAACGTTTTTCCTTTTCCCTGCTTCCTTTTTCTGTGGAAAATGAAAAAGGTGAGACTATTGCATCCTGCCGGGTGAACGGAAACAATAATCGTCTGAATTTATCTGATGTGAGTATTCGGGTGAACGACTACAATGCAAGCGGTGATTTCGAGATTACCCGGAATTCCAATAATAAATACTCTTTCTTAACGGCTATGACAATTAACTCTGTCTATTATGAGCTGCTTGGGTCCTACTACCAGGGATCCACGCTTATCCTCAGGGGGAACCACGGTATTTATCTGAATATCATGTTCAGAGATAATTTTACGGCCTTCTCGGCACAGACCAAAAATATGCCTCTTCCATTAAATCCCTACAGAATAAGTGAATTAAGCATGAGCGGTCGGGGAACACACAGGGACAGTGAAAACTGGAATGTGCAGATACCGAATTGCAGCATTACCAATGTGCCCGGGTTTCCGGAAGATAACCGTTTTGAAATATCCGGCAATATCAAGCCCGGGGATATCCGGCTCTATACGATGAATTATTCAGATTCCATTTCCACCGTAAGCGGAGGTGTTCAGGCGACTTTTTCGGCTCTGAATCCATTTTACGGACAGATTCAATTGATGCTCCGGGATAACAGCAATAAGGAGCGCTACTCCATAACGGCTATCCGTGATGCTGATTTTATCGAAGCACAGATTGACTTGAGGAATGCCCCGCTTTCCAGATTACAGGATCTTCAGATCGACGGATTGCTCAGCGGAAGCGCAGGTATTTCAGGAACCTCCGCAAATCCCAAGATTGATTATTCGATCAAGCTTGAAGAAGGTGAATACAGACAGAATGCAGTTCAAATCGAAAGTGATGGTACCTTTGAGAATGATCTTTTGGTTTTGGATTATCTGCACACTGAGTACAACAGTAATATTTTACAGAGAGCAGAAGGTTTTCTTGACCTGAAGGCCGGAATTTTTCAATTAAAGGGGCAGTATCGGGGGATTTTTGCGAAAAAACAATCTGCTGCCGAAGTATCCTTGAACGGGGTGATATCTGAGTATGAACCGCAATTAAAACTGAAAACCTTATCAGAGGCTGATTTTTCGGCTGATCTATTACTATCGGACATTCAGATGTTCGGAAAAGAACATGATGACTGGAATTTGAGCATAAACCGCAACGATGATACCTTATCATTTCTCGGAGGACCTGAGAATGCACTTGAAGGATCTTTTACAAGTGATGGATCTTTCAACTTCATGCTGTCCCAGCCGCTGCCTGTACGATTTACAGCGGAAGGAAATCGATCACCGGATGATTTCGGAATATCGGTACGTTCTATTTCGCTGGATGCGAAATTTCTGAGTTTGCTTGGTTTACGATTTATTGAGTTTTATAACGGTAGCGTATCCGGAGATTTACAGATAAGCGGGGCACCGAATGATCCGTCTTTCGATGGTGAACTGGAAGTAGAGGACTTTTCAGGCAAAATTGAATATGTAAAGGGCGTGATCAGACCCTTTGACACCCGAATAGTGATATCCGATGAAACTGCTACGGTACAACCGGTAGCTGTAAGTGTCGAAGGACAGCGAGCTGTTCTCCAGGGAGGATTCTCCTTCGACCGGTGGAATCTCGCTACAATTGATGTAAACGTCCGCACCCTTTCAGAGGAGGGGCTGCCGGTACTCTTTCGAGATCCGGTATCCGGTTTGAGTATTGACGGTTTTGCAACTGGTACTTTTCAATATCGTCTCCGGCCTGAGAACTCGACTATATTCGGTGATCTGACGACCCAGAACTGCATTGTCACTTTTGAGGAAAAACAACCCGGTATTTTAAAGAATAGAGCCAACCCTCTTGTTGTTGATCTGAAGATAAGTACCGGCAGGAGGGTGGAGTTCCTCTGGCCCAGGAAAAACTTTCCCATTATCCAGGCTTTTGCGGATACGGATCAGAGCCTATCTATCTATTTTGATAATATTACCGATACCTTTGAGTTAAAAGGAACGGTAGAATTGAAAAGCGGGGAGATCTATTACTTTCAGCGAAGTTTCTATCTGAAGGATGGTTCGATCACCTTCAATGAAAATGAAGACAGATTCGATCCTCTTCTTCAGGCTGCAGCCGAAATTAAAGAGATCGATAACAGCGGAAGTCCCGTCACTATCTCCCTGATAGTGGACAAGGAGCCCCTCAGTTCCTTTACACCGCGCTTCGAATCCAATCCGACCCTCAGTACAACCGAAATAGCCGGCATACTTGGTACGAATCTATACAGCTCCTTTAGTCAAACCGAGGGTGAATTTGCCTCCGCCCTTTTAATCACCGGAGACTTGTTCAGTCAGTTCGGCATCGTCAGATCCTTCGAACAGCAGATGAAGAATGTCTTGAACCTCGATCTTTTCTCAATTCGTACACAGATGATTCAGAATGTTATCCTTGAAAGAGTACTGAATCAAAACATCGCCCAGGACCCTGAATCTCAGGCATCTGTCGGTAGATATCTTGACAATACCACCCTCTTCCTAGGAAAGTACTTGGGGAATGATCTTTTTCTGGAGGCGCTCGTACAAATTCAACAGGATCCTATTACAACCGGAGATTTCGGTCAGAATGAGTTAGACTTTTCAATGGAGGTTGGTCTGGAATGGAAACTGCCGTTCTTCCTCCTTGATTTTTCAATAAATCCTGATTTTGAAGACCCAATGGACAGCCTGCAAAATACAAGTTTGGGGCTTTCATGGGACTTCTCTTACTGATACATTATACTGAAAGGAGAACATATGCGACTTCGCTACTTCCTACTATGCTTCCTGCTTCTGCTTGCGACTGGTTTAACAGCTCAGCAGAGCCAAAGCTGGTATTTGAATAAACCGATAACGGAAATACAATTTGATGGCCTGCAGCACGTATCTCAAAGTGATCTGGACCCGATTATTGAGCCATTTATCGGAAAAGAGTTCAACGACAGCCTTTTTATGGACCTGCAGAGCAAACTTTATGCTTTGAATTATTTTTCCTTGATCGAGGCGGAAGCCGTCCCTGAATCCGATGCCCGGGAGGCTCTTATCCTTCTGTTTCGGGTAAATGAGCGTCCCATTGTAGACCGGATTGAATTCAGCGGAAATCGCAATATCAGAGATGCTGAAATTCTGGATGCCATATTGCTCAAAAGGGATGATATCCTCACAAAAAACAAGCTGAACGTAGATGAGGGGGCAATCAGGGGACTCTATCAGGAGAAGGGCTTTTCAAATATCAATGTCTCTTCCGAGACGGAAACTGATGAAGAAAACAACACCGTCCGGGTAGTTTTCATCATCGATGAAGGTTTTCAGACAAGAATCCGGGAAATACGCTTTTCTGGAAACAGCTTCGCACCGGAAAGTACTCTGAGAAAACAGCTTGTCTCGAAAGAGCAGACCTTTTTCAACAGCGGTATATTTAAACAGAACCAGCTCGAACAGGATAAGGCAAATATTGAACGGTACTATCATGAGCAGGGATATATCGATGCCAGGGTGGCTGATATCGGACAGGAAGTAGTCGAAAGTGAAAAAAACAAGAATTTTTTAAACATCACTTTTTTCATCGAAGAAGGGAGACAATGGACTTTCGGAGGTATCGAATTCGAAGGGAATCAGCTTTTCGATGATGAAGAACTGCTTGGGAAATTCAGTCTTGCAGAAGGAGACATTTTAAACCTTACCAAGCTCCAGCAGAGTTTCACCCGGATCAGTGACCTCTATTACAACGATGGATATATCTACAATTCGATTTCACAGAAAGAAAGCAGGAACGATGAAGATAAGTCTATTTCGTTCTTTATCCAGATTATAGAAAAGGGAAGAGCCCATATTGAAAATATTATAGTCAAGGGAAACGTGAAGACGAAGGACAAAGTTGTCTTTCGGGAGATACCTTTGGAAACCGGTGATATCTTCAGCAAGAAGCAGGTCATTACGGGTATGCAGAACCTTTACAATACAGGGCTCTTTTCAAACGTTGTTCCTGAAACCCCCTTCGGCAGTGCCGAGGGCCTTATGGACCTGGTTATCAATGTCGAAGAGGCGAAAACCACCAACATCAACTTCGGCATTACCTTCACCGGTCAGGCGGGGCAGTTTCCGATGATAGGCTTCCTGAAATGGACGGATAATAACTTCCGGGGTCAGGGTGAGCAGCTTTCGGTTGGCACGGAATTATCTGGAACCCAGCAGAATCTGAACCTGTCATATCAGACCAACTGGCTTATGGACCGAAGATGGTCCGGCGGTGTCAATCTCACGGTGGAGCACCTGAACAACAGCGGTGTTCAGCAGGATATTCTTGATGAACGTTTTACGGAAGAGCAGTATGATAACGACGAAGCAGCTCCGGACCCGTACAATTCCTACGATGAGTATCAGGAGGCCCTCGAGGAAGGCGAATCAATAGATGAAGCATATCTGATGGAGTATGACCAGTGGGAGCTTTCCCTCGGCTTGTCCACCGGATATACATGGATCACCGATATCGGCAGGGTAGGAGCCTCGACGGGGCTCAGCAGCGGATTATCCTACATCGATTATGATGATCTCGCCTATCGTCCCTACAACCCGAGCATCAGAAACAATCTGGATCAATGGCGCTTCAACAACAGATGGTGGTCACGGTTATCTCTCGACAGGAGGGATTATATTTTCGCACCGTCAAAAGGATTTTATCTCGGACAGACATTTACCTATGGCGGAGGATTGCTTGGAGGGGTCAGCCATTATCTGAAGACCCAATCTACGGGTAAACTCTTTTTTACCCTGGTTGATTATCCTTTATTCAAGAATTGGAACCTTAAAACCGTACTTGCCCTGCATAGTTCTCTGTCCTTCATCCTTCCGCAGTTTTACAGGGATGACGGAAACTGGCAGACGGGGATTGAAGCTACTACCAGTTATCTCCTCTATACCGACGGAATGAACGTTGCCAGGGGATGGACAAGAATGTATGACAAGGAAGCACTCTGGGACAACTGGACCGAACTGAGAATACCGATTGCGGAGCAGGTATTGTGGACGGATATATTCTTCCGCGGCACCGGGGTCTGGGACAGCAGGAAGCAGTTCGGTTTTATAACTGAATCCCCTGAAAATTACTACTTCAGCTATGGAGCCGGCCTCCGTTTCACCATACCGAATTTACCCTTGGGTTTGTATCTTACGAAGTTGTTCAAGCTTGATAGTGATGGTAATATAGAACCTCAGGCAGGACCGATTTTCAGTGATCCCGATGATCCGGATTCCGGAATGATACTGGTCCTCACAATAAATATTGATTTCATGTAAAAAGATCGGAAGGAAAAGCATAGAAGGAGTTTTAGGTGAAAAGGAAGACAGCATTATTGGTAGTTCTCTTTCTCCTGTTTTCACATACAGTGTTTGCCGCAAAACTGACCATGGTGGCCGTAGTGGATCTTACCAGGATCGTGTCGGATTATTTTCAGGAATCAGCTGCATGGCGGGAAATTGATCAGTTAATTCAAAAGACAGAGGAGACCCTGCAGGAAAAAAAGGAAGAGATAAACTCTCTGGAGCAGAGAAAAATGACCGCGATTGAAAACAACAATCAGCGGCTTTCCCTGCAGCTGGATGAAGAAATCCGGAAAAAACAGGATTATATGAAAGAATACAACCGCATTATGACAGAAAGAATCGAGAGCAAGAAAAGCAATCTCACTACTTCATCTGATTTTTCAAGGGATATTATAAAGGCGGTTGAATACATTGCTGAAACGGAAGGGTTTTCAATTGTGATCAGAAAAACTGATCCCAATATACTCTACTATAATTATGAGGTTGATATAACGGATAAGGTCCTGGAATACCTGCGGAATTAGATGTCAGAACATACCCCGATGATGAAACAGTACAGGAGGATTAAATCGCGTCACAGCGATGCAATCCTCTTTTTTCGCCTCGGTGATTTTTATGAGATGTTCGACCGCGATGCGAAGGAGGTATCCCACCTATTAAATCTTACCCTTACAAAGAGAAACGGTACTCCCATGTGCGGGATACCTTATCATGCGGTGCAATCTTACATACCTCGTCTGTTAAAAGCCGGGAAAAAAATAGCAATATGTGAACAGACCAGTCTTCCTGAAAAAGGGAAGGGAATTGTAGACCGTGAGGTGGTGGAAATAGTTACACCTGGTACGGTAACGGATGAGGATTTTCTCGATCATAATAAAAACAACTATCTCGTAGCCATTGGAACCATTCATGGGGATACCATTCTCAGTTACCTTGACTTGTCGACCGGTGAATGCGCTGTTAAATTGATACCTCAGAAGAATCATGACGAAATACTGAGAGAGGACCTGTCCCGCCTTTCTCCCACGGAACTGCTTCTGCAGGAGTCTCTGCTGGAAAACCACCATCAGCTGTCACGATATTTGGAAGACAGGTCGGGATTAATTATAAACAGGTATCCTGACTGGATGTTTGATACGGAAAACAGCTACCAGCGGCTGCTGCGGTTTTTTGAAACATCGAATCTGAAAGGTTTCGGTTTCAAGGAGAATGATCCCCTGCTTCTCAGTACCGGTGTTCTTTTCGAATATGTTGAGGAGAACTCAAAACAGATAATTCAACATATCGATAAAATTCAAAAAATCGAGGAGCAGAATTACGTCGGCCTCGATGAGGCGACGCAGAAAAACCTTGAAATAGTAACGAATATGAATGATAACTCTTCACGATATTCACTGCTTGAAGTAGTCGATCATACGAAGACTTCCATGGGCGGCAGGGAGTTGAGAAAACGCCTCCTTCATCCATTGAGAAAGCTAGAAGACTTGAACGAACGGTTGAACAATACTGAGTATTTCTACAAGGATCAAATGCTCCTGTCTTCCGTGCGAATTCAGCTTTCAGCTATTAGAGATATTGAAAGGCTTACATCGCGGATATCTCTGGAAAAGGCACATGCCAAAGACCTTCTTTCTGTTAAGAACTCGCTTATTCAGATCAGAGAAATTGAGAGCCTCCTTCCGGAAAAGTTAGATCTGAAGACAATAGAAAATAATTCCGAACAAAACAGTTTTACAAACAAGGACATCGAAGAAATCATAACACTGTTGGATGAATCCATTGAGGAGGATCCTTCAATTTATCTGAATGAAGGAAGACTTATCAAGGAGAATTATAACAGAGAACTTGATGAATTGAGAAATATCAAAAGAAACAGCAAAAATGTTCTTGAAGAATATCTCGAACAGGAAAAGAGTCAATCGGGTATACCGAATCTGAAAATAAAGTACAATAAAATAATCGGACATTTCCTTGAAGTCACCAAATCGCATCTTGAAAAAGTACCTGACAATTTTATACGAAGGCAATCCCTTGTGGGCAGTGAACGATACACCACGGACCGTCTCAATCACCTTGAAGAACAATTGACCAGTGCCAATGAAAAGATTATTGAACTTGAGAGAGATCTCTTTCTTCAGGTGAGAAATGAATTAAAAAAGTATATAAGGATTCTCCTTACCATTTCTCATGCCATCGCAGCCCTCGATTGTGTTCAGAGCTTCGCATACGCGGCAACCGTTCACGGCTGGACAAAGCCGAAACTGAATAATGGGAATAAACTGCACATTATCGATGGCCGGCATCCGGTGGTGGAGATGCATGAAGCACCGGGCAGCTTTATTCCAAATTCTATACAGCTTGATGCTGGTGAGAAAAGCTTTGCCCTGATTACCGGACCGAATATGTCGGGGAAATCCACCTTTCTTCGACAGATAGCACTGATAGTTCTGCTGTCGCAGGTTGGATCCTTTGTTCCGGCTGGTGAAGCATCTATCGGCATGGTTGACCGGATATTCTGCCGTGTAGGCGCTTCAGACAACCTCGCCAGAGGTGAATCGACCTTTCTCGTCGAGATGAATGAAACCTCCTATATTCT